>JAEEGL015245077.1_pt1 | contig 10143 bp, 5 predicted proteins | sample 9134231 | NCBI WGS metagenome assembly JAEEGL01 (sample SAMN16246548, study PRJNA631951) | gut metagenome | biome: gut microbiome; feature: rumen; material: fiber-attached | host: Bos | place: Iran: Karaj | collected 2018-10
AATTCATTTAATTTGAATTGAAGTTTTCTTAATGTTTGAGTTGTAGTTAAAAATATTGTTGGTGCTTCTATTTATTTTCTTTTTTAAATTTTTTACCCATTGAGTTAATCATTAATTCAATTAATTCTCTTTAAATAAAAAAAAAAAATAAAAAAAATTTAACTCTATTATTTATATTTTATATTAATAACATCCATTTATATATTATTAAAATATTAAAACTATATATTTTCTCTTTGTGATAGTCTAATACCTTCTTTAAAAATTTTATCTCCATTTCTAATTTTATTATAATGAGTTGTATAAGCTCCTTGTTTTCCATAATAAATAAATCCATCTAAATTTTTATAATAATTCACTACAATTTTATTCATATAAGAATCAAGATCTTCAATCCATTTATTTGGATTTGGTTCTACTTTATTAATATCTACCATATCTTTTTTTTTTTCCATTAATAATTCTCTATTTATATCATTTTTAATTGAATTAGTATAAACTTGACTAAAATTTTTAAAGTTTTTTTTATATTTTTTAGGCTTAAAAACTCCAACATAATTTTCATAATATTCTTTAACATTACTTTTCAAACCTATCATTGACGTTTTTTCAATATAAGAATTATCATTTTTCGTAAATGAAGGTCTTAAAAATTCATTTGAAAAATATGTTTGATTATCATTATATGTAACTTTAGATTCAAAATATCTTGAATTTTCATAATCAAAAATTTTTTCATTTAATTTTACTAATTTTTCTTTTTTTCTTAATTCTAATGGTTGTTCTAAATATTCTACATTATTTGTTTTTAATTGTATTATTGGTTCTTTTTCATCATCATCTGTTTTTATTGTTGATATTTGATAACTTAATGTTGAAGATTGTGTTTTATTTTTTGTATGATTTTTTATAAAATCGTTTTCTCGTTTTAAAAATATTTTTTTATTTTTTTTTTTATTTTTTATATATTTCCTATAAAATTCATTTTCACTTCCTAAAGATGATTTATTTAAAGATTTATTTAATGTTTTATTTATTTTTGGAGTGTTTATTTTATTTTTTGAACTATTATTTTTTTCTGTTGATAAAATAGATGAATTTGTTTTTATATTTCTTGAGTGTAATTCTTTTTTTTGATTTTTTAACAATTCTTTATATTTCTGAATAAAGAATTCTTTAGTTTCATTTTTTATAGAAAATGGATTTTTATGATTAATATGAAAATATGTTGTTGTCGTTAAAACTTCTTCATTTTTCTGTTTTTGTTTTTTTAGAAGAGCTGCTTTTTTTCTTCTTTCTTCTTTTTTTCTATAAATTTTTTCTGCTTTAATTGGAATGACATCATAAGTTTCTAAATAAATATCATTTTCATCTATTTTATCAATTAATTCATGATCAGTTAAAGTTTCTAAAGTATGAATTCTTTTCTTCATTATATTTGTTTTAAATTTTTTCAATCGGAGTTCTTTAAATATTTTTGGGTATATCTTCATTTATTTTTTTGGAATTATTTTTATTATAATCTAAAATTAGAAAAATAAAATAAAAAAATATATATAGTTGATATTCTATATTTAACATTAAGTTTTGGCTTATAATTTTTCATTAATAGAAAATTCTTTTTTTTTTCATAAAGAAATTTATAAATATATGTATTATTTGCTGAATATTTTGTCCATTTTTTTCTAATCATCTTTATCAAATGTTAAATTGATCTAATTTTAGTTCATCATAATTTATTATTTTTTCTTTATTGATTTATAACTATTTTATTGTTTTATTTCCTTTCATTTTTTATTTTTTTTATTTTAAATAAATTGTTTGTTTTTCTTCATCAAATACAATGGTAAATAAAATAGAATTAAATATTTTTCTCAAATATTTATCTCAAATAATTGCAATTTTTCAATTTTGCTGTCAATATAAGGGAATGAATTAAGATAATTTGTACGTAGGTACTCATGAATTTAATTTCACAGCATGAAAAAAATTATGTTTTAATAAATAAGTGGAGATTTAAAAGAAGATATATTTAATAAATGTGTACTCTGTGTTGATATGGAATGTGAAGGATTAAAAGAAATAAAATTATAATTAAAAGATAATAAATTTAATATTTTTTGATGATAATCCCTATTTAAAAAAGTTAACAATTAATGAATTTATTTTACATTAATTTATTATTCTTTTGGAGTTATTAAACAATTATTATTTCTAAATGCAAATAAAAGAATATATATATAAATATTATTTATAAGTTTATTAAAAATATAAAGGGTAATTTTATTTTTATTTAATTACCAAATGAACAATAAATTATAAAGTTAAATATTTATTAATTTTTAATTATAATAATAAATTAATATAAATTTAATATAATTTCAATTTATCCTAATTCATTTTACCCTTTTTTAGGTAAATATATATTTTAATATTAATATATTTAATAACCCCAAAAGAATAATAAAATTAATATAAAATTTACAATTTATTTTTTCACTATTTAGGCAACTATATTTATTAATAATAATATATTTATTAACCCCAAAAGAATATAAATTAATATAAAATTGAAAATTTATTCTTTAACTATTTAGACAAAATTAACTTTTTTCCAAAATTAGGGATTTTAATATTAATATATTTATTATCCCCAAAAGAATAATAAATTAATATAAAATTTAAATTTTATATTTTTTCACTATTTTTGCAAAACTATCTCTTTTAATAATAATATATTTATTAACCCAACAGATTAATAAATTAATATAAAATTGAAAATTTTATTCTTTAACTATAATGACAAAATTAACTTTTTTCAAAAATTAGGGTTTTAATAATAATATATTTATTATCCCCAAAAGAATAATAAATTAATATAAAATTTAAAATCTGCCAAAATCAGGGATTTTAATAATAATATATTTATAATCCCCAAAAGAATAATAAATTAATATAAATTTAAAATTTATTTTTTCACTATTTTAAACCATCTCTTTTGATAATAATAATATATTTATTAACCCCAAAAGAATATAAATTAATATAAAAATGAAATTGTGACAAAATTAACTATTTTTTAGGTAAAAATATATATTTTAATATTAATATAATTAATAACCCCAAAAGAATAATAAAATTAATATAAAATTGAAAATTTTTTAATTTTAACTCTTTTAGATAAATTAAACCTTAACTTTTTTCTATTAACCAAAAAATAATAAATTAATATAAAATTGAAAATGTATTTCCTTTTTTAAATAAATATGTGTTAATATTTTATAAATTTACAATGGATTAAATATCCACTTATCATTTATTAAATTATTGGTAGAAATCAAAAATATAATAAAAAAAGATATATTCTTCTTTACCTTTTTAGTTTTTTTTATGCTAAAAATTTGTTTAAATAATTATGATTGTTTAATTCTTTTAAAAATAATATGAATTCAACAAAAAAACAAATTGACTTATCATCTATACTTTATATTATATTTAATTTTTTATAAGAATATTAAGATATTCACATAAAAGAATTCAAATTCTTCTTATATTAATTAATTTTTTTGAATTTTAAAACAATTTGGATTTGAAAAATCATTTAATTAATTTTAATAAAAATGAAAAAAGTTTTTTTATAAAAATATTTTAAAAAAAAAATAATTCTAAGTAATAATTGATGAATAAATATTGAAGAATTTATTGTATTTCTTGTTGCTCAAAGTAAAAATTTTGTTGATCTTGCCCATCATCATAAAAATAAAATCCTTCTTCGGGAAATTGAAAATAATCAAAATAATCACCATAATAAGATTCCTCGGGAATTTCTTGTACTTCATCAAAATTTCTTTCATTATAAATTTCATCATGATTTTTATAATAATTATTAAAATCTTTATTATAATCAATTTCATAATTTTGTTGTTTGGGTTGAAGGTCTTTAAGATATTTTGGAAGATTTCTTGGTAAATAAATTGAATATTCTTCTTGTTGCTCCTCATCATAATAATAATCTTTGCTTTCTGCATCTTGTTGTTGATCATCGTAATAATATTCATCTTCTTGGATTTGTTTACTTAATTTTAAGTTTAATTTTGATTTTAAGGATAAAGATATTGAAATTAAAAGTAATATAAAGAATAATGATTTCATTTTTTTTAATTTTTTATTATTTTTAATTCTGTTTTCTAAAGATATTATAATATTATTAAATATAATTTTAAAAATAATATATAATAATAAAGTTTTCGATATTATTATTTTCTTTTCATTTTCCTATTTTTAAAAAATCTTTATTTTGTATAATTTAATCATATTTTTCATCTCTCATATTAATATTTTTTGGAATTATCTTATATTTTCAATAATCCTTATTAAATTCAATTCCTTTAATATTATAACCTTCATTTATTTATTATTAACTTATCTTCTCATATAATTATCTTCATCTATTCCTCCTATATTTACTGGAAATTTTTTTAATAATTTCATCTCCAATTTGATAATATTTTTTCTTTGTTAAAAATATCATATTTATATATTCCTATTTATTTATTTTTATAATTTATTCCTATTTCATTATTATTTATTTGGTTTTGTTATTATCCATTTCTATTTTCTTCTGTGTTTACTCTTCCTTTTAATTATTTATTTCTTTGAGCCTTCATTCTAATTTTTTTGAATTTATTTTTACTTAACTTTAATAATAATTCATATTTATTAATTTAAAAAATAAAATATTTATTAAAAAAAAACAAAAAAAAGACAAATGTCCTCAAAAAAAATAATGAATAAAAAATTAATAAAAATAAATTAAAAAAAAAATTCATTCTAAACCAAAAAAAAAGAAAAAATATTCCTGAAATCAAAAAAAAACATGTCAATCCCAAAATTCAAAATATTCCTACATTTTCTTCTCTTCCTCCTTCCAAATATTCTTTGTGACAAAGATCTATATAAAATATTAGAAATAAAGCGTGATGCAACTCAAAATGAAATAAAGCACAAATACCGTCAACTTTCTCGTATATATCATCCAGACAAAAACAGATCTCCAGAAGCCGCAGAAAAATATAAAGAAATAAACGAAGCCTACGAAATATTATCAGACACTAAGAAGCGTCGTCTTTATGATAGAGGTGGTATGGACGCTGTAAATCGTGATGGTCAAATGGAAGGTCATGACCCCTTTGATATCTTCGATATCTTCACAGGAGGTGCACATAGAAGAGCCAGACAAGACAGAAACCGTGGTGAGGACATGAGGGTAAAGGTACGTGCATCACTTAAGGATTTGTATATGGGAAAGGAATACGAGTTCACTTACACTCGTTATGCTATGTGTCCTCATTGTAGGGGAAGTGGTGCTGATTCTTATGAAGATGTTGAAACTTGTGATAAATGCAATGGACAAGGTGTATATATGGAAACTAAGAGATTAGGTCCTGGGTTCATTCAGCAAATTCAAAAAACTTGCCCTAAATGTGGAGGAAGAGGGAAAATGATTAAGAAAGAATGTCATGAATGTCATGGGAAAAAAATTGTCCAAAGTTTAGAAGAAATGACTTTATTTATTGAGAAAGGAATGGAAAATGGAAGTGAAATTAAATTTGAAGAATTTGGAGAAGAAAAACCTGATAAAGATCCTGGACATTTAATTTTTATTGTTGAAGAATTACCTGATAAAGTATTTAAAAGGGAAAAAGATAATTTAAGAGTTGATATGGTTATTTCACTTAAAGAAGCTTTAATTGGATTTAACAGGGAAATTATTCACTTAGATGGACATAAAGTTCCTATTAAAAAAAATACAGTTTCTCAACCCGGAGAAGTTATTAGAATTAAAAAAGAAGGTATGCCTATTCATAATAAAGGAGATAGTGGAGATTTACTTGTAACTTTGAAAATTAAATTCCCCGATAAACTTACTGAACAACAAAAAGATAAATTATACCAATTTTTCAATAAGAGAAGTTATTGGTAATTAAGAAAAAAAAATAAAGATATTTTTGAAGATTATAAAATATTTTTAATTTTTAAAATGAAATTTATCTAATTCATATAAAGATAAAATAGCCATAGAATAAATGAATCCAAAAAAATAAAATAATTAAAGATTAATAATATATATTTCAAAATATTATATTTTTTATATATTCGCAAAAATAATTATTTATCCCAAATAAAAAAATGGACTTAAACCGAAAGAGAAAGCGTCCAGCAAAACGTCGTCACCGTTCCTCTTCATCATCCACTCCTACAAAACGAGGTCATTTTTCAAATTCTCCAACTCCAAAAAAGAATCCACAACCCACTCCAAAATCAAACTCACTTTTAACAGAAGATTACTTATTTGAAACAACAGAAAATCTGAAAATATATAAAACATTTGCAGAAATGAATTTAAAAGAATCCTTATTGAAAGGTTTATACGCTTATGGTTTCGATAAACCATCAGCAGTCCAACAGAGAGCGATAGTTCCCATAATGCAAGGTCGTGATGTGATAGTGCAGTCACAGGCAGGAACAGGTAAGACTTGTGTGTTTGCAGTGAGTGCACTTCAATGTGTGGATCTCTCCCTGAAGGAACCTCAGGTCCTCATCCTCAGTCCAACAAGGGAACTGGCTGAACAATCACAGAAAGTAGTTTCTGCTATTGGTGACTTCATGAAGGTAAGTACTCATTGTTGTGTAGGGGGAAGAAGTGTTGAAGAAGATATTAAAATGCTTAATCATGGTATTCATGTTCTTAGTGGTACTCCAGGAAGAGTTTATGATATGATACAAAGACAAGTTTTCAGAACTAGAAGTTTAAAAATGTTTATTATTGATGAAGCTGATGAAATGTTAGGAAATTTTAAAGAAGCTGTATATGATATTTTTCGTTATTTACCTTATAATACACAAAATGTTGTTGTTAGTGCAACTTTACCAAATAATATATTACAAATGATGACTAAATTCATGGCAAAGGACACAATAAAAATATTAGTAAAGAGAGATGAATTAACATTAGAAGGAATAAAGCAATTTTTTGTAATGGTAGAAAAAGAAGTGAATAAATTTCCAACATTATGTGATATATATGATGTATTGACAATAACACAAGCAGTGATATTTTGTAATGAGAAGAAGAGTGTAGAATGGCTTTGTAATAAAATGAGAGAAAATTATTTTACAGTATCAATGATGCATGGTGATATGCCTCAAAAAGAAAGAGATAAAATAATGGAAGAATTTAGAGGAGGTCAAAGTAGAGTTTTAATTGCAACTGATATATGGGGAAGAGGATTAGATGTTCAACAAGTTAGTCTTGTTGTTAATTATGATTTGCCTTCAAATAGAGAAATGTATATTCATAGAATTGGAAGAAGTGGAAGATTCGGAAGAAAAGGAGTTGCTATTAATTTCGTAAAAACTGAAGAAGTTAGTGCTTTGGAAAGTATTGCTCAATATTATTCTACTCAAATTAATGAAATGCCTAGAAATATTAATGATTTATTATGATTTTGAAATATTGTTTTGTAACTCATTTTTTTATTTGTATTATTTTTATTAATTAATTTGAATTTTTTATTAAGTTAAATGATTGTTTATTTTTTTTTTTTGAATTTTTTTGGTATATTTATAAGAGAAATTTGTTTCGAATTTTTAAAATTATATTATTAATTTATATAAAAGAAAAAAATTTTTAATTAAAATAAAAAAAACAACAAAAGTTGAAATGAGTATTGATAATAAAAATTTTGCTTTAAATTTATTTACTAAAACATGGAAGAGAGATTCTTATGGATTATATGATTATGAATCATATGATACTCAAAATTTACTTTGTTTATTATCAGATTCATGTATTTTATCAATAAATAAAACAGAAATTAAAACAAATCCCCCAGAAGGTTTTTCCCTCCCTGAAAATGAAAAATTCTTTTTGAATGTTAAATATGAAAATGATAAATATATAATATCAAATGAAATTAAAACTTTAATAGAACCAAATGAAGAAAACATTCAAAATTTACAAAATAAAATTTGGTATATTTTACCAAATGAAAACAATGAAAACGTAAAAAATAAACAAACAATAACCAATACAAATAAAAATTATTATCTTTGTAAAAACGATATAATTAAATTAGGAAGAGTAAAATATGCAATTAATGAAATTCATATTCCAAGTAAAAAGAATAATATAGATATAGAAATTAAAAACGAAAATATTAAAGAAAATGATTATGACATTGATTCAATTAATATTAATTCAAAACCAATTTTTAATTTTATTTATCAATGTAAAAAAGAAAATATAAACGAAGATACATTATGTAAAATTTGTTATAGTAATGAAAACGAAGAAAATAATCCTCTTGTGAATTTATGTAATTGTTCTGGTGGAATTAGATTTGCTCATTATGAATGTATCAAAAAATGGATGGAAACAAAATTATCCTTAAAAGAAAATGTTAAAAAAACTGTGAAAAATTATACAATAAAATCATTTAATTGTGAAATTTGTAAATCACCATATCCATTTAAATTTAAAATAGAAGGTAAAGATAAAATATTTGATTTAATAAATATTGAAAAACCAAATTGTGATTATATAATATTAGAATCTTTAAATCAAATGAAAAATAATAGTAATGTTAAATCAATTCATATTGTTCAATTAAATAATGAAGATATAATAATTGGAAGAGGACATTTTTCTGATATTAGAATTAATGATATTAGTGTTAGTAGAAATCATGCTTGCTTAAAATATAATGAGGAAAGTGGAAGATTATTATTAAGAGATTTAAAAAGTAAATTTGGAACGTTAGTTTTAATTAAGAAACCTTTAGTGATAAATAATAATAAAATCTGTTTACAAATTGGAAGAACTTATGCTGAAGCTTCTTTAATAGATATTAAAGATTATGAAAAATTAAAAAAATTAAAAAAAATTAATGGAAAAGAATTTAATAAAGGTAATTTAGAGAAAATATATTTTAATCAAGGTGGAAAAAATGAAGATAGTTATTTTTCAGATAATGATAAAATGGATATTGATAAAGAATCTTTGTAAATTTTATGAATAAAGAATATATAGTTTAGTTTATTATAAAAAAGATATATATAATTAATTAAATAAAAAAAGATTTTTTGAAATTCACTTGAATAAATTAATGTTTATTTTCAGTTTGACTCAATACTGATAAAACAGTTTCTATAATTTGAAAAAGAATTCTCCTTCTTTCAAATATAAAATAATGTTTTAAAAAATATTATTGAATATTATAATATAAATTGAATGAATTGAATAAAAGAAAAATATCATAATATTTTATTTCACTTATTAAAACTTAATGTTTTAAGTATCACTGTTTAAAATTGATATATTTATTAATAAATAATATTTCAGAGATTTGATTAATCAAATCCAAATTTTTATATTTGAAAATTATTTCAAATCTCTTTTTGATTACTTCACAAATAATTTATTTATTTGCTTTTTTGCTTTTTAAATCTGAATATTTAGTTTTCTTTGTAGAATTGATTTTTTTTTCTATTTGATTTATAATTATTTTTATTCTTTTTCATCTTAATCAAATAAAGATATATACTCCCTAAAAATTAAAAAGTGAAGAAAATATAATATACTAAAATCTAATTTATCATTAGATGATAAACTACAAACATCAATCTCAATATAGTGATAATTATGTAACTTATAAATAAGAAAGAATGAGAAATCATTTTTAATATATAGCAAATTATCAAGACAATTATATTCTACATAGTATAATAATTTTTTTTTGAATAGAATTAGAAAAGGATTTAACTTTTTAATTTGATTGTTAAATTTATGTAAAACAATTATGAAAATGTAAAATATGAAAGTTTTCTTTATTTTGATAATTTTATTAATTTAATATATTTTGATAAAATAAGAAAATTAATTATAATTCAAAAAAAATAATAAAATATTTCTATAACAAAATATACTTTATATATTAATTAAAAGAAAATTAATTGTTTAAAACAGTGAAATAATATTAAAAATTAATCATAAAAAATATATATAAGTTATTGGGGATTGGGAATTGGGGATTGAGAATTAAGAAATAAAAAAAATCCAAAAACAACAATCCCAAAGCCCAA
>JAEEGL016953933.1_pt1 | contig 10143 bp, 9 predicted proteins | sample 9134231 | NCBI WGS metagenome assembly JAEEGL01 (sample SAMN16246548, study PRJNA631951) | gut metagenome | biome: gut microbiome; feature: rumen; material: fiber-attached | host: Bos | place: Iran: Karaj | collected 2018-10
ATTTATATGCTTTACTTTTAAAAGTACCAATTTTAATTGACTTTTCTGAATTACATAGTGAAAAACATGAAAAAAATTTAATAGAAAAAGAAATTTTTGAAAAATATGTTACAGAAAATACGACTAAAAAAGGAATAAAATTAATAAGAAGATACTATGGAATAATTGCTAGAAAATAATAAGAAAAAACACTAACTAAATAGTTAGTGTTTTATTATTCTAAATGGCAGGGGATGAGAGAATCGAACTCCCAACAGTGGTTTTGGAGACCATTATTATACCATTTAACTAATCCCCTATAACAAAGGACAAATAAATGATATCATTTTATTTGTCTTTTTTCAATTATTTATTGAAATAATTTTCAGTTTTTAATCTAGTTATCTTAGATAAATCTAGTTCTGGAATAACATCCCTATTTAGTCTTAATACAGGATTATTAGTACCGTCAGATAAACCTTTACTAGTAGTTCCTATTTGAATTATTAATCCACTTCTTGTAAATGGTTCTAATTTTTCTCTTATTTCAGCCGGTTTAAATTTATGACCACTTACTCTACTAAATTGATCTATTAGTGTTAATAGGTTTTGATCAGCACTATTACTTAAGAAATATTCTAGGAATATATAATCATCATCATCAAAGGCTTTACCTCTACTTCTTTCTATTGAAGTTATTATATATTCTTTTTCTAATTGTCTTTTTTCCATATCTAACATATATTTTAAAAAGTGTGTTAAATCAGATGTGTCTCTTGTCATATTAATAGATTTATTATATTGACCTTTTGTAAATGGAATAGATCTATTAAAATTTAAGAAAGCATTTGCTTTATTATTTAATAGATACCACATAGCAGTAGTTCTAGATGTTCTGCCATTACAATCAAAATATGGATGAATAAATACCATATAATAATGGATTATTTGTGAAATAATAAATGAATCAGTATATTGTTTAGCTTTTGCTTCTTTTATAAACTCTAGTAAGTAATCTACATAGGTTTCTACCTTTCTAGCAGATACTCCTGTTATTTTATCATCAAAGTAAGCCGTATTAGTTATGCATACTTCATCTTCTCTATAGTATTCACCCATATATTTTAAGTCTTCTTCACATATTAGACCATCACTTATACGTCTATATAGTTCTATTAGATTTTCCTTAGTAATTGGTCTTCTTTCGTTTATAAAACTATATGCATTATATAAATTATTAATTCTTTTTTCTTCTTCAGTATTTCCCTTTTTTTCAATACCAAATAACATATCATATACAAGTTTTCTTCCAATTAATTCTTTAATAGTTTCTATATCATCCGCATAGCTTTCAATAATATTATTAGATTGAATATCTTTTGGAATTTGAGAAGTAAACTTTGTTTTCTTTAATATAGGTTCTGATTCTATAAACTCCTCTATTTCCTCTTTTATTGGGTTTATTCTATCAGGATTTGCTCTAAGTTTACGGCCTTCTTTATCTAATAAATTTATATATTTCATGATGTTTTCCCCCTTTAAAAAGCTTATATATATTAACATATAAATTAAAAAAAGACAAATTAATTTGTCTTTTTCTTATTATAGAATTCTTTAAATATTTCTACTAGTCTTTCTTTAGTAACTAGTTTATAGTCCTCTATTTCACTAGGAATACCATTAGAATAACTAATAGGTACTCCATTTTCTACATAGATATATGCAGAGTTAGTAATAGTTTTTTCTTCAGAATATTCTGAGTTTTTAACAAATTCTTCTTTTGGAGAAGGTAATATATCTTTTGCATACATAATAAATTTATTGTATTCTATAGAACCTTCATTAGTTTTATATACTTCCCCATTATCATTTAGTCCATAAGTAGTTCTTATATCTTTTTCATCTTCATATAAATCTACATAATAGATTTCTCTTACTTTATAGTCTTTAGATACATCAAAGAATGTATTTATAGATACTCTACTTTCATTAAAATAAGGACTACCAAAGAATATTACAAATGATTCATTATTATCTATTTTCTTATTTATTTCTTCTAAAGAAGAATATACTATTTGGCTTTTTTCATCTATTAAAACATGTATTAAATCTTCATTAGAATTTAGTTCTTCATATTCTTTTTTAAATCTTTTAGAATCTTTAGTAGCCTTTACTAGATTACATGCTAATTCTGTTTTTACAGTATAGTCTTTCTTTCCATAAGGACTTTTAGGATAAAATATAGCTCTAGTTCTATTTTCATCGCATTCCATTAAATCAGTATAATTCATACTAGAATTCTTATCATAGAATACTTTTAAATTATCAAAACTAATTTTTAAACCAGTATCTACAAAACCAGATAAATAAACTATTGCATTATCCTCTGAACCCTTTTGTTCTACTAAAGCATCATAATAGTATTCTTCATAGAATGTTTTAGCCATTTTTAATAGTTTTTTCTCTATCTTATCTTCTTTAGTACCACCATAGAAATATGTATATAATAGATAACCCATAAAAGGAATTAATACTATTAATAATAATGTTGCTATTGCTTTACCTACTTTTTTTCTTTTCATTTAGTTCCCTCCAATGTTACTTTAACAGTCTTTTCTTTACCTTGTCTATTATAAGTTATTTCTACTTCATCACCTATTTTATATTGATATAGATAATATCTTAATTTAGAAATACTTGTTATTTTATCATTATTAATTTTTAGAATAACGTCTCCTATATCTAAACCTGCTTTATATGTATTAGAGTTTTTATCTATTGATGCTATTACTACACCTTCTTTAATACTTCTATCTACACTTAATCTATAATAATATAGTCTATATGTATCAGTAACATCTATTAAAGATACTCCTAGATATGGTCTAGATACAGTTTCATTTTTCTCTAAATATGAAGCATACATTTTAGCTTCATTTATAGGTATTGCAAATCCCATACCTTCTATTTGTTCTGCTGATAATTTCATAGAAGTAATACCTATTACTTCACCCGATAAACTAACTAGTGGTCCACCACTATTACCAGGATTAATAGCAGCATCTGTTTGAATAACTTTTGTTACTACATCTTCTGTTTCTAATGTTCTTTCTTTAGCGGATATAATACCTTTAGTAATAGATCCAGAATATTCTTCTCCCATAGGACTACCTACAGTAAATACTGTTTCTCCTAGATATATCTTATCACTATCTCCCAAAGTAGCTACTTTAAGAACTTTGTCTTTTGAAATAGATAAAACTGCTATATCAGAATAAGAATCTTTTCCTAGAATTCTTGCACTTACAGTTTCACCATTTTGAAGTAATACTTCAACACTATCAGCATAGTCAATAACATGATTATTAGTTAATATATAACCATTTTCATTATCAGTTTTATATACAAAACCAGATCCTGTTCCCATTGCTTTACCATTATAATAACTTTTTACAGTTACAACTGAATTAAATACTTGTTCTATTGAATCACTTATAGCACTTTCTATTACTTCTGTTCTATTTATATTTTCAGTAATTATTTTTGATTCTATTGGATAAAATTTAGTATATAGTATAACAGCAGTTACTGAAGTAATTACAGTTATAATAAAAAATATAAAACATATTAATATAGTTTTTCTAGTATTCATAAAATCATCTCCTAAATTATTTCTTCGTAGTTACTAGGGAATCCCATTCTTTCAAGTAACATATCTTTGTTTATTATCCCTACATTCTTATTAAATACTTCTATTACCCCATTAACTTCATCCATAAAATCATCAAATTTACTCTTTGATAACATTATTTTAAATATAATAACTATAGCAAATATATCTCTTTTACCATATTTATATTCTTCTTCTATTATTGGTATATTTAGTAATTCATGATATTTAGTATCTGGTATAGCTACTTGTGTTTTATGTTCATATACTATATCTTCATGAGCACATAGATTTCTATAATTAGCTAACATAGATAGATATATTTTTAATGTTTCTGGATCTAAATTATAAATATCTGCTATTTCTCTTTTGTCTTCTTCTTTTAATATGCCATATAACTCATTTATAAGGCCAAATGAGAGTACTTTTACTAAAATCCATAGTGGAATATATCCATACTTAGAAATATAGTGCATAGTAGCTGTATGTTTGTCACCATTAACTCTAATTTGTCTTTTCATTTTATTTATTACATCTATAACTCTTCTATTATCTTTAAAATCTTGATTAAAGTTAGATGGTTTTAAATAATCTGCTTCTTTATAACCATATTTCTTACTTAATTGATAACTGATAATACTTTTAATATTATTTTCTATTATTAATAAGTTTTTAAATAATATATTTCTAAAAGATCTATCAAATAGAAATACTGAATATAATTCTTCAAAAGTAGTACCCTTTATAAATTTTCTATCTTCAGTATAAAGTATATTTCTGTATCCATTTATAAAGAAATAATTTTCTCTAAGTAATATAGCTTTAGTACTTTCTTCATCATTAATAATTAATCCTTTATTTCTAAGTATATCTATTTGTTCATCTAATGTTCTAAATTCCTTTTTATTCATATAACTCACCTACTTACTTTCCCTAAGTTTTTCAGCAAGTTCTCTAATCTTACGAAGTCTATGATTAACACATGACTTAGTAATCTTTTCACCAGTTTCAACTGAAATAATATTACTAAGTTCTATCAATGAACTTTCAGGATATTTAAGCCTATAGTCTGCTACTTTTCTAACTTTTTCATCAAGTAAATCATAAGCATCTTCCACTTTAATAAAGTTGATATCTTCTATTTGCTTATTAGATGAATTCATAGATTTTTCTATATTAGCTTGTTCGCAGTTGTTAATTCTATTATTCATATTTTGTTTTTCTCTTAAAACTCTAATATCTTCATAATATAAAACTGCATTATATGCTTTAATAATTCTAAGTAAATCACTAATCTTTTCAGATTCTTTAATATATACCATATATCCTTTAGCTCTTCTTAGTGTCTTAGCATTAAGTTCATAAGAATTAAGTATATCTCTTAAAAAATTAGCAAATTCTTCATTATTTATAATAAACTCTAAATGATATCTAGATGTCTTTGGATCATTAACAGATCCTCCTATTAAGAAACACCCTCTAATAAAAGCTGCTTTTAATTCTTCATCATCTACTATTTCAGAAGTAGGATAATTGCTTATTTTAAAGCTATTATCTCCTATTAAACCTAAATCTTTTAATATTTCAGGAACATCTTTTTTAACTTCTATTACATACATTTCATTCTTTTTAAAGTTATAATTCTTTTTAACAGCTATATTGCTTGTTACCGAATAATTATCATGTACTATGTCAAAGATTCTGTTTGCGGCGTTAATATTTTCAGTTTGTACTTTAATAGAATATAATTTTAAATCAGATGATGTACATAAAATACCTGATAATTCAGATATATATTCTATTTTAGAACATTCAAGTTTTGATATTTCTTCTTTTATTCTATATGAAAATGTCATACCATAGTCCTCCTATATCTTAGATTCTTTTTATAAGTAGATCTTATAAATAATGCTATACCAATAATTACAAATATTATTGATATTACACATGCTATTTTTATATTAAATATCATTAAAGAATCATTTCTAAATAATTCTATAATAAATCTTATTATTCCATACCATATTAAATAGAAAGATGTTACATAACCTACTCTATTATTTAATCTAGTTCTAATTAATATAATAATTAAGAATCCTATTATGCATAATATAGATTCTATATAAAATGTAGGTAAATGATATGCTCCATCTATATACATACCTTTTATAACAAAATTAGGTATTACTAGTTTATGTAATAGTTTTTCTGATACTTCTATGCCATAAGCTTCTTGATTAAAGAAATTCCCCCATCTTCCTATAGCTTGTGCAAGTATTACACCAGGAAGTATTACATCTGTACTTCTTAAAAAAGAAGTTTTTTGTACCTTAGTGGAATAAAAATATACAAATATAGAGGCAGCTATTATACCGCCATGAATAGCTAATCCTCCATGCCATATTTTTATTATTTCTGAAGGATATTCTAAGTAATAATCTAGATTAAATAATACATAGTGTATTCTTGCTCCTAGTATTCCAATAATTAATCCATAAAATACTACATTAAAAATATAATCTTTACTTAATCTTTGATTATGAGCTTCTAATCTAATAACTATATAGGCTACTATTATACCAAGTAATATACATAGTGAATAAAAATGAATTGTGAAGTTTCCTATATTAAATCCGTTTGCCATTGTTACCTACCTTTTTACTAAGTCTAATTATAACATTTTATTCAAAAATAAAAAAGATATTTTCTAAAAATATCTTTTTATTTTTTATTTATATTATATAAGTGTTCTTTACAATCATTCCCGGTGTTTACATTATCTTCTTTAGGTATTCTCCAGTATAGCTTTCCTTGCATTTAATTATATCTTCTGGAGTACCTGTACAAATAACTGTACCGCCTTTATCTCCGCCTTCTGGACCTAAATCTATGATATGATCTGCTACTTTAATTATATCTAGGTTGTGTTCAATAACGATAACAGTATCTCCATTATCAACTATTCTATTTAGTATTTCAAGTAACTTTTTAATATCATGAATATGTAGACCAGTAGATGGTTCATCTAATATGAATACTGATTTACCAGTAGGTTTCTTTTGAAGTTCTTTGGCAAGTTTAACTCTAGCTGCTTCACCTCCAGAAAGTTCAGTAGCGCTTTGTCCTAGTTTAATATAACCTAGTCCTACATCATGAAGTGTTTCTAGTTTATGTTTAATTTTAGGAAAATTTTCAAAGAATGTAAGAGCTTCATCTACTCTCATATCTAAAACTTCTGCTATATTTTTACCTTTATATTTAATTTGAAGTGTTTCACTATTATATCTAGTACCATGACATACTTCACAAGGTACATATACATCTGGTAAGAAGTGCATTTCTATTCTTTTTACACCATCTCCCCAGCAGTCTTCACATCTTCCACCTTTAACATTAAATGAGAATCTACCTTTTTCATAACCTCTAATCTTAGATTCTTTAGTTAAAGCAAATACATCTCTTATATCATCAAATACACCAATATATGTTGCAGGATTACTTCTTGGACTTCTTCCTATTGGATCTTGAGATATTAATACTACTTTATCTATATTATCTATACCTGTTATTGATTTATGTTTACCAGGTTTTTCTTTAGCTTTATATATATTATTTCTTAGTGATTTATATAATATTTCATTAACTAATGTTGATTTACCTGAACCAGATACACCAGTTACACACACAAATTTACCTAAAGGAAACTTAACATTAATATTTTTTAAGTTATTTTCAGAAGCACCTTTTATTTCAATTACTTCTTTATTACCTTTTCTTCTTTTCTTTGGAACTAGTATTTCATATTCACCAGTTAAATATTTAGCTGTTATACTATTCTTATTTTTCATTACTTCTGAAGGTGTACCCTCTGCTATTACATAACCACCATTATCACCAGCATCTGGACCAATATCTACTAAATAATCAGCTTCTCTCATAGTATCTAAGTCATGTTCTACAACAATTAATGTATTACCTAGGTCTCTCATTTGTTTTAAAGAGTTAATTAATCTATCATTATCTCTTTGATGAAGACCAATACTTGGTTCATCTAAAACATATAATATTCCAGATAATCTAGAACCTATTTGAGTAGCTAATCTAATTCTTTGACTTTCTCCACCAGATAAAGTAGATGCAGTTCTACCTAAAGTTAAATAATCTAATCCTACATTTATTAAGAATGAAAGTCTATCTTTAATATCTTTAACTATTAATCTAGATATTTCTTCTTCCTCTTTAGTTAGTTTTAGATTACATACAAATTCATATAGTTTTTCAATAGACATATGGCATATATCATTAATATTCTTATTATTAATAAATATATTTAATACACCTGGTTTAAGTCTAGATCCATGGCATGTGTCACATTCCATTTGTACTACATAGTTTTTAAGCCATTCTCTAACAAAATCACTAGTAGTTTCCATATATCTTCTTTCTAAGTATCCTAGAACTCCAATATTTTCTTCGTAATTATCCATTACATTACCACTTCTAGTTCTAAAGTTGTAATGAATGATTTCTCCATCACCATCCATAACTATACTAAGGTCTTTATTAGTTAGTTTAGATACTGGTTTATTCATATCAATACCATATTTTTTACATAATATTTCTAGTTTTTGGATATTAATATTAGCTTCATCCATATTCTTAAATGGAAGTATTGCTCCTTCATTTAATGATTTAGTTTTATCTAAAACTAAATTACCATCCATTTTATCTTTAAAACCTAGTCCCTTACAATCAGGACAAGCTCCAAATGGAGCATTAAATGAAAATATTCTTGGTTCTAATTCCATTAAAGAATAATCGCAGTATGGACAAGCATAGTTTTCACTATATATTAATTCTTCACCACCAACTACATCTATAACTACTTTACCGTTACTTAGTTTGGTAGCAACTTCTAAATCATCAAATAGACGGCTTCTTATACCATCTTTAATGATTAATCTATCCACTACTACATCTATAATATGTTTCTTATTTTTATCAAGTGATATTTCTTCAGTTAAATCATATATTTCTTTATCTATTCTTACTCTAGCATATCCTTCTTTTCTTAAATTATCTAAAGTATCTTTATGAGTGCCTTTTTCTCCTTTTATAACAGGAGACATAATCATAATCTTAGTACCTTCATCTAATTTAAGTATTTTATTAGTCATTTCTTCGATAGATTGACTCTTTATTGGAATATTATGATTAGGACAGTATGGAGTACCAATTCTAGCAAAAAGTAGTCTAAAATAGTCATATATTTCAGTGATAGTACCTACTGTAGATCTAGGATTATTATTAGTAGTCTTTTGATCAATACTAATTGAAGGAGATAAACCCTCAATAGAATCTACATCAGGTTTTTCTTGTACACCTAAAAACTGTCTAGCATAACTAGATAAACTTTCTACATATCTTCTTTGACCTTCAGCATAAATAGTATCAAACGCTAAAGAAGATTTACCTGATCCAGAAACTCCAGTCATAACTATTAACTTGTTCTTAGGTAAATCTATATTAATATTTTTTAAATTGTTTTCTCTTGCACCTCTAACAGTAATCTTATCATTCATAATATCACTTCCAAACATTTGATATTATACCAAAAAATATAAAAAAAACAATCGAACAGATTGTTTTTTATGGGTGCATAGACATAGAACCTTGACCAGGAGCACTACCACTATAGTCACCTGTATCTAATCCTAATTTACCAAGTGCTTTTTGTAATCCTCTTATTTTAGTATTACATTCTTCAATTTCTGAACGAAGATTTTTAATTTCCTTAGGTTCTTGATTTCCAATATAAGGACTATTTGGAATTCTTTTAATCAATTCCTCTAACTCAAGAGTCTTTTTATCAAGCAAAGCTTGTTCATTATCTCTATAAGCAAAAAGAAGCACTGGAGAAAACTTTGATAATTCTTCCTCTATTTTATCTAATCTTCTTTTCTTACTAGGTATATCAGAATTAATATACTCACTAACTGATTCATCTTCGCCATTGTCATTACTAACAGCGTCTTCCATATATTCTAAATCTTTAGTTTCATCTACATATTCACTTAATAAATCTAATATATTGTTTTCGTTCATAATATCACTTCCTATATATATTATACTAAAAATTAAAAAAACAATCAAATGATTGTCTTTTTATTTAACAATTATACCTATTAACCAAGGTGTAAAAAATGCAAGAACTCCTAGTACTATACCAATGATTGCTAGTTTAGTATTAGATTTTTTAACGCATGCAATAATACCTAGTACAGGTCCTGCAAACCATAAAATTTGCCCAAATCTAGCAAACCAACCTATTGAACCAATTGTGGCATCAGGAAAGAATCCTGCAACTACAGCAATAGCAAAACAAACTAACCCTACTATAAACGCAATTGTTCCAAGTATCCCTTTTTTCATATACTTACCTCCTATTTTAAATATATTACTTAGATATAATAATTTCAATATGAATTTACACA
>JAEEGL017311261.1_pt1 | contig 10143 bp, 9 predicted proteins | sample 9134231 | NCBI WGS metagenome assembly JAEEGL01 (sample SAMN16246548, study PRJNA631951) | gut metagenome | biome: gut microbiome; feature: rumen; material: fiber-attached | host: Bos | place: Iran: Karaj | collected 2018-10
CGGCGAAGGCCGCGCGGAATTCGCTAGCCGGGTCGCCGCCGAGGAATGTTTAAAGACTGGTCTCGTGGCGCTGCGCTATGTGGACGGCAAGCACGAATACACCGAACGCTACCCGCTGAACCCGAACGGCTCTCCCTTCGGCATCAACGGCCTCTGCTCCGAAGACGGTCGCGCTCTCGTGATGATGCCGCACCCCGAACGCGTGTTCCGTACCTGCCAGTACTCCTGGCACCCGGCGGACTGGGGCGAAGACGGCCCGTGGATGCAGCTGTTCCGCAACGGCCGAATTTTTGTTGCCGAAAAGGGCTAATGCTTAAGAAAAACTCTTGTAAGGCCCTTTTCTCTCGCCTCTGCCCTCAGCTTTCGCTTGAGGGCTTCGGCTCACGGTTTGTGGGCTAAAGTCCAACAGGATGTTTAAGCGATAAAGTTCATTAAGGATGGCGGGTTGTTCCGCCATTCTTTTTATGCGTTGAGAACTTTGTAAGAAAAATATATATTTGAGGCAAATCGAAAATCAAGGAAGTATATATGCGGAAATACCTCTTTTTGCTTTTTCTAGCGGTATTTTGTAACACCAATGCTTTTTCGCAGGACGTCATCCGTTTCAAGAACGGTAAGGAAATCCAGGTGAAGATCTTGGAAATGAGCGAGGAAACGGTTCGTTACAAGAAGATGAACTACCTGGAGGGACCGGATATCAATGCCCCCATGTCCAAGGTGGTGAGCATTACCTATGCTAATGGTGAAACGGAGTATTTTGACGAAGAAGCGGCTGCAGCAGCTGCGCCTGCGGCGGCCCCGGTTCCGGCACCTGTCCCTGTAGCAGAACCCGCGCCAGTGCCTGTCGTTGAACCGGCCCCTGTTCCCGTGGCAGAACCCGCGCCAGTGCCTGTCGTTGAACCGGCCCCTGTTCCCGTGGCAGAACCCGCGCCAGTGCCTGTCGCTGAACCGGCTCCTGTTCCCGTGGCAGAACCCGTTCCTGTAGCGGAGCCAGCACCCGTTCCTGTAGCGGCGCCGGCACCCGAACCTGTAGTGGCTCCAGCACCTGTTGAACAGGAGGCTGCTGAGGAGCCTGCTCCTGTGGTCAAAAAGAAAAAGAAACGCCCCGTGGTGGTGGTGGAAGAGGAACCTGCTGAAGAAGAAGAGGAGGAAACTCCTAGAAAGAAAAAGAAGAAGAAAAAAATTTCGCCCCTTGAAGACCCGGAATCTGTATGGTACCAGGCTTCAAAGAATGGATTTAGCGTTTGGGTTCAGCCTCTGGGGGCTGTCCAGTGGGGACCCCTGGTAGGCATTGGCTACCGCCGGAGTGCTTCCTTCTTGATAGACGTACATTTCAGATTCCCTGGAATAGGTCTTCTTTATGATGTTGCCGCTAACAATCCTGATGATATGGGAGGCTATGCGATTGGTATACAGTTCAGGAAAATATTTGCCAAGAGAAATGGTGGTGTTATTATGGGTTCGTTCTTTGATGTTGGAAAGACCGAAGCCCTGTATTCTGAAAAACTCGTTAAAGAAGAACATTGGGAGTGGAGTACTTTTGTGGCTGGTGTCAGTGCCGGTTACAGGTTCTGTTTTGGACACCATTTTTACATGGACTTGGGTGGTGTAGTTGGAACGTTGGTTGTGTCTGACAACGATTGGCGTTATTCCAATCCCGAAAGCAGCAGCTACTCGCCGTCTTACGATCGAACTAAGCCTGGCTTTGTTACTGCTTTTGGCATGGTCGTCGTCTCTATGGGTATTGAATTTTAACATTGTTTATAAGGAAAGAACTCTATGAAAAAAACAATGTGGATTTCTCTATTTTTTCTTATAACTTTTCTTACGGCCTGTAGTGTAGAACCTGCGGACGCCAATTACAATTCCGACTCTGAATCTAGTTCTGAGTATGATTCTGACAGATCTCGGTCGGATGATGATTGGAGCGAGTATTCGGGTAAATCTGATTATGAAAATTCGGTAAAAAAATGGAGTTGGACAACGAATGCCTGTGCCGCATTTGGAGGCACAATAACTTCTACTGGAGGTTGCTATCTGCCTTGTTCGTCAGATGACGATTGTCCCGAGGACTCCGAATGCTGGAGTGGCGTATGGAGTCTTAGGTATTGCAAAAAAGCGGGGTACACGTATGGTGTCACCTATACGTGTACGACGGGTTATGGCGATGAGGCGTCTGGCTACGACCAAATGTGTAATTTGTCCTGTGATTTAGCCTATGGGGATACCCAATGTCCCTCGGGCTTTAGGTGTACGGAAGCAACTGGTGTTGAACGTTATGGCTTGGCCCATGATGGCTTCTGTACCGGTGCTATCTGAGAGTTTTGGCTGTGGCTCTGGCGTATGTTCCGACTACGGCGGACTCTTCTGCTTCGGCAAGTGCGTAGGCAGCCCCGGCTGCTAGGGGTCTTTGAGCACCGCTTTTTGCGGTGCTTTTTTTGTTTTAGAACGCGTTCTTGTGATATGGAATATTCCATTTTGCATTGCTTGTATCATGATTTTGTTTAAAAATTCGCAAAATAGCCACTAAAAACGTGTAAATTTTATAAAAATTAAGCATTTTGTATCATAAATCTATTGCATTTAGGCTGAAAAAAGTATATATTTATGTCTGTATGAAACCGGTAATGGAATATCAGAATTTTCGCGTCTTTGTGCGCGACTTCTATACCGAACGGAAGGACCGTTCAGGGTTTACCTGGCGTGACTTTGCTCGGGACGCTGGCTATTCCTCTCCGGTGTTTTTAAAGCTTGTCTGCGACGGCAAAGCGAACCTGAGTGATGTGGGGGTGGAACGTACCGCCGCTGCCATGGGTCTTACCGGCGTAGATCTTCAGTATTTTAGGGAATTGGTGGCTTTCAACCAGTCCAAGGACAGTGCCGCAAAGAAGCGTTCCTTTGCCGCCATGCGCAAGCTCGCCCGCGAGAACAACCGCGAGATTATCGGCGAAGACCAGTACGATTATTTCCAGTCTTGGCAGAACCCGGTACTCAGGGAGATGGCTCCCAACATGCCCGGGGCAACCCCTGCTCAGATGGCTGGCAAGCTGGCCTTTGACGGCGAAACTGCTGCCGTGAAGAAGTCTTTGGCCCTGTTGCAGAAAACGGGGCTCCTGGAAAAGGATTCGAAGGGCGCTTTCAAGCAGAACAGCAAGGCCATCTCTACGGGTAACCTGGACGTGGCCTCCCTTTCGGTGCGGGAAATGCATCGCCAGATGGGGGAGCTTGCCGTGCGCGCCCTGGACGAGATTCCCGTGAAGGAACGTGACATTTCGGGACTTACCCTGGGGCTTTCCGAAGAGGCTTTCCAGCGGGTGTCCATGGAGATCGAGGCTTTCCGTCGTCGTATTGCAGCTATTGCCCTGGAAGATTCTCACACTGACAAGGTGTATCGTTTGAATATGCAACTGTTTCCCCTGACCAAGAATTTTGGGGATGGTACTAGGGCAGAGGGGGCGCAAGATGAATAAGCTTTATTCGACAATTTTTGCGGTTCTTCTCTTTGTTGTCCTTGTGTGGGTGGGCTGCTCCAACAACGAAGTGGCCGGTGGTGTAAGCGAAGAGACTAATACCATTGCAGGCATACTGGTAGACCAGAAGGGTTCTCCGGTGGTCAGCGCCAAGGTCTATTGCAAGTCCATAAATGTGGACACGTTGGAATCTTCTGACGAGACTAATTCTAAGGGCGAGTTCAGTCTGCCCGTTAAACTTTGGGGCTCTTATGGAATTTCGGCATCCGTAGATTCCCTGGCCTTCTACGAGGTAGTGGAATTCAAGGGCAAAGATGTTGACCTTAAGTCGATGGCTCTTAAGGAAACCGCTGATTTCAAAGGCCGTGTCATGCTCCGTGATGACTCTACGGCAGCAGGTATTACGGTTCGTGTTCCTGGGTCGTCCTGGACCACCCAGACGGATTCCTTGGGATTCTACAAGCTAGAGGGCCTGCCCATGGGCAAGACTGGTCTGCTGGTGGTTCCTACGGATCTGACCCGCTTTGTGAAGGTGGAACATGAGGTGAATGTAGGTGCTCTTGCCGGTGCAAGTGGAGTGGATTCTGTCATGGTCCCGCTCTCTATGGAATACGGGCTTCGCAGCTGGTGGGCCTTTGGTGCCGTTGCTAAGGATGGTCCTGTGGATTTCGTGAATGACTCCAGGTCCTGGACCGCGGGCATGAAGCTTTATGGCAATCCTGAATGGGGTGGATTTGTCAGTTATGACGAGACTTCGAATGCTGTTGGTGCGGTTCACTTCAAGGGTGCTTCTCAGTTTGGCGTGGTCGAAGACGACAGGGGTGTTCTGGATGGAGTGACCGGATTTGCCGTAGAAGTGGTTCTGCAGGTAGACAAAGTCTTGGATACGGCGGCCACGTTCCGTAAGAACCTGGTGGGTAAGCTTGGATTTGGTTCTGCCGAGGACAAGGATGTGTTCAGCCTCTCGGTAATTCAGGGAATGTGTGGTGCCCAAAAGACGAGTTTTGCCTTCTTTATGGCCGACGGAAGTGGCGATAGCCTCTCTTGCAAGAATGCTGTGGTAAGCAAGAATGCACTGGAATTTGGTAAGCGTTATTACTTGATTGCCACTTGGAATGGCAAGAAGGTTTCCCTATACGAGAACGGCAAGAAGGTGGGGGAGACAGAAGTTTCTTTCGAAAAGATTTCTGCGTCCGAGGAATCCATCTTCGTAGGTAAGGAATCCCTAGAATTCAGTATGGAAGACCTTCGGATTTCCGTGGAACCCCTTAACGACGCCGACGCGGAAATCCGCAACAAGAGTCATGAAATTGAGACCCCTTTTCTTGGAACCATCTAATAGCAGGAGGACAACATGATTGATATGAATAATAATCAAGAAACGGCCTGCTTCGAGGTCAACGAGCATGGTCGTATCCTTTCGGGAAACAGGCGGTTCTGCCGGATGTTCGGTTTCGACGAAAGCGAAATCCGCTGGCACTACCTGAACGACCTGTACCGTTACCAAAAGGATTGGGAAGCCTACAGATCTGGCAATACCATGCTGAACTGTAGCTTCATCGCCAAGATGCGTACCCGTAAGGGCCGCAGCTTCAAGTGCTATATCACCCGTGAGGCCGTTCAAGACCAGCAGGGAAGGCTTCGTTTCCGCAATGTGGTCCGTAAGCTTGTAGAAGGCGAAGCCCTTGCGGCGACAGCACCTGAGACCCAGGTGGCGTCCTCTGTGGTATTCCTTGCCAAGTGCGATCACTGCGGCTGCCAGATTCCCATGTCCGGTACCCACAGGATTCATCTGACGACCCTATGCAGGGACTGTGCCCGCAAGGCTTACCCCGAGGCTTTCGAGCTCAAGTCTGCACAGGTATAACTTTATCATAGAACACCCACAAGCCCGGATTTGCACTGCTACGCATTTCCGGGCTTTTTTATTATTTTTGAGCACGAGAAGATCTAGAGCGAGGTTTTATGCAGTCCTGGACCGAAATCAAGAACATTCAGAACCCCACCGAAGAACAGCAGCTGGAGGCTATCGGCCTCAATTGGTATGCAATCAGCCTGATTGAAAACCCTACTGAAAAGGTTCAGTTGGCCGCTTTTGAGGGTAACCCGCAGGCGATTCTCTACGTAAAGTCTAGTCCTTGCGAGGCTCTAGTAAATGCTCTCAATTCCCTCGGGGAAGAGGCTTTTCGCTCGGTGGTCCGGGGCGACCCGAATATACTTAAGTTTGTTCGTAATCCCGAGCTGCTCCGCGCCGCCATCCGTGAAGACTGGAAGGTGGTTCGCCAGATCAAGGATGCTGGCGACGACCTGTGGGCCGAGGCGGTCCGGGTGAACGCCGATGCTTTGAAGTATGTCAGCAACCCCGGGGAGAAAGTTATGCTTGCCGCCCTGGAGCGTGACTGGAAGCTTCTTCAGGATATAGAAAGACCCTCCGCCGCCATGGTGGCTGCCGCTGTGAAGCAGGACTTCCATGCCCTGGAATTTGTGAGCATCAAGCGTCGTACGGAGCCTGTGCAGCTTGCTGCCGTCCATGCAGATCCTCGCTGTATCCAGTTCCTGGAACGGGCCAGCGAGGCGGTCCAGATGGAAGCGGTCAAGAAGGATAAGGGCGTTTTGGCCCTGATCAAGCACCCGGCCCCTGCGGTCGTGGAATTTTGCAAGTGATTTGGGCCCGTATATAGCCCTTTTACTATATTCTAAATATGAATTTTGTAAAGTTTTCGGTATTGTCCACGGCACTCCTGTGGCTCTGTTCTTGCGATAGCAATAACGTTTCTTTGGCTTTTAACACCCAGAATGCCCCGGTTCAGAAATTTACCCTTGAGGCAAGTCTGAACGTGTTTGCTCCAGAGGATTCCACCCACGAGTCTCCCGAGTCCATGGAAACGCACTTGAATGCCCAGTCTACTTTGAGCCAGACCGTAGCATTTGATAATGGTTCTGCCCGTTTTGAAATGAAAATTGATACGGTGGACTACAAGAGCGATAAACGCTCTGTTGAGGAATTCCGTTACATCGAGAAGTACCTGGCCTCTCAGCATTTCCAGTTCAAGATGATGGGGGATGGCTCTATGAGCGATCCTTCTGTAGAGGATGTGGCTCTGCAACCGGGTACCGAGGAGCTGAACTTGATGAAGGTGTTCATGAAGATCCAGCCCGTGCTGCCCGGCAGCCCCGTGAATTTGGGCGATGTATGGGAGCGCACCGTGGAGATTCCCGGTAATGGAGCCCTTACGACGGTCTACAAGTCCTTCAAGCTAGAAGACGTATTTGTCCACGATGGTGTCCAGATGGCGAAAATCGGCATGAACATCAAGTACAAGGAAATCCCGGATACTACTGCTAATGTCCGTATGGAAAGCAAGGGCTTTATTGTGGGCTCGGGTTCAATACTGTTTGATGTCACCCACGGGGTGGTGCAGTCTGGCAATCTTGAAATTTCGGGACACATTGATGTGAATGATGTTATTGCGGCGCAGATCCTGCCCAATATGCATATTATTCAGAAAATCAAGCTACGGGGTGAAATTGATCAGGCTAAGTAAAATTGCCTTGCTGCTTATGGCGGCTTTTGTGGCAGCCCTTGCGGGGGAGATGCCGTTTCCGCAGGTGGAAAACGGCAAGCTCTTTTTGCAGGAGAAGGACAGCCCCTACATTCTGGAGCAGGGGGTTGTACTTTCCTCTACAGATACTTTCGCCGTAGAACCGGGGGTCACGGTCCTTATGGGCGAATATGCCAAGTTGATGCTTAGGGGCCCGGTGGATATCCGGGGTACCGAGGCCAAACCCATCGTGTTCAAGAGCGCGGATTCTAGCGAGAGTTGGAACGGCCTGCATATTATTTCGGGCAGTGGCTCTTTTGAAATCAAGAACCTGCTGGTGGAGAACGCCTTCCGTAACTCGGTGTTCCGCACCCGTGGTGTCTTCGAGAATGTGCGCTTTGTGAACAACTACTACGGTTTGTGGGTAGATGATGTACCCGAACTTCTGCTTTCGCATTGCGAGTTCAACCGTAACCGTTTTGCTCTTTCTGTCAGGGGAGGCAAGGTGACATCTATGGAAACTAAGATTTCCAACAATGTCTATGGCCTGTTCCTTGAGGCGGGCGGAAATTTCCAGGGTGATATGGCCTTGATCAAGGGCAACCTGGAATCTGACGTGCGTAAGGAATCCGAAGAGATGGCGGGTAGCCGCAAGCGTGTAAGCCGCAGTGTATGGCAACGGATTGAAACGGGATTTTAAGGGGTAGCCTGTGGAAGATTCATTTCGCCGTTCCATACGCAAGATGACAGGGACAAGTATGCACTTGTCGGTGCATGCTGATCACCCTGCTATGGTGGCGACTCTTTCGCAGTCCATGATGGTCACCTGGTCCATTGTGCTGTTTGAGCATCTGGACGCCCTGTTGAACAATAGGGAAGAGGCCGTTTCCAGTTCCGAGCTGATAAGCTATAGTGCTACGGCCTGGAAACTTTGCGAATCGTCTTTCCCGCAGATTGTGGCCGATGCCTGTAAGCTGTACGATGAATTCCGTGCCAAGTGGATGCAACGCTTTTCTACCGACGAGGTGCTGCGCTTGCTCTTGGAGGGCGGAGACTTTTTGCACCACGACGAGAATGGCTGGGCTTTGGCTGTTAAGAATAACAAGCAGGATATTAACGCCTTCTATTCGGCAACGATTCACCTGTTGGTAAGCGATGCTGAACCTCTGTTTGTGCGCATGCACGGTCGTGTGATGCAGTTACAGGAAAAGCTCTGTAAGTACTGGCATGGCGAGAGTGCCGTGGATGCGGTGAGCAAGCTGCTCCCGTGCCTGGAAGAAGGCCTCCGTGAAAAGGAAAACTCCCTGGTGACATCCTTGCGCAGTTCCCTGAATGTTTTGGCCAAGAAGCGTTTTGCCGCTGCCTTCAACGTGAAGGGCGCACCAAAGTATTATCGTACCGCCGCCGGTTGCGCCCGTAATGTGGGCCGTATCTGGAATCCCCATTATGCCTACGAAAACGGCTTTTTGGCCTTTACGGATGATTTTTGCGATTACGCCCGTGGGCTTACGCTCCAGGTAATCGAGTGGTACCGCGACAAATGGTCCCTGTTCTTGCGTGGGTTTAACCGCGGTCAGTTGAATTTATTTGAAACAAAAGGTGAACAATGAAGAACGCTTTCAATTCCATTCTCCTGTTAACCCTGGTGGGCGTAGCTGCCCTTGCTTGCGGAGCCATGTATTTTGGTGCCCCGCTTTTCGGCTGGATTATCATGGCCGCCATTTTCGTGGTGTTCCTGGCGGAACAGTTCATGTCTATGGTAAGTGCGAAGAAAATTAGCGCCGAAGAGGAACAGATTGCTGCTTGCGAAGGCGGCAGGGGCTTCAGGGTGAGTGGTGACGGCGTGGTAGCTCGGCGCCTGGAAATGGCTCGCCATCTGGTAGAGAAGGGTATTCGCATTGATTCGCCTATCGCCTACGAGGTGCTTTCTAACAGCACTGGTTTGCCTATGCCCCGCAGTTCCAGCGGTACCGTGATTCTGCTGGGCCTTATGGGTACGTTCTTCGGTCTTATGTATTCTGTGGCTACTGCGGGTGGTGCTATCGACAATTCTACGACACAGGGAACTCTCGATACCATCCAGGTGCTGTTCCAGAACATGAAGGGCATTTTTGGTACCAGCCTTTGCGGCCTCTTTGCGGCCTTGGTTTTGAACGCTAGCCGTAGCCTGTTGCTTGGTGCTCGTGAACGTTTCTTGGCTCGCCTGGACAGCCTGACTCTTGAGTTGCAGGGCGAAGATGCCGCTACTTCTGCAACGGATATGGAAAAGACGGAACTGGAACGCCTATTCCAGTCGGTAGAGCAGAATTTGGCTGCTGTGGCCGCCTCTGTGCAGCAGGGGCTTGCAAAGACGATGGAATCTCTGGAGAGTGCTGTATCTACGTCAATGAATTCCGTCTCTGCCAAACTGGACGAGAAACTTGGCGCTGTCGCAAGTACGACGGAAAGTGCCATGGGGGCTATTTCGTCGAAACTGGATGAGAAACTTGGCGTCGTTGCGTCTGCTACAGAAAACGCCATGAGTGTCTCTTCGAAGAATATCGCAAATGCCGTGGCCGATCAGGTGAAACAATCTTCGGAACAGTGGAAGAGCTTTATGGACAAGCTCTCTACGGAAGCATCTGCCGGTGTGCAGTCCCAGAAGGAAGGTCTCGAGACCCTCAAGACGGTGGCGCTCCAGGTGGCCGAAAAGGCCCAGGCCGGGTCTGCTGAACTCAGCAAGTCCGTTTCCGAAAAGCTTTCGGCCCTTTCTTCCGATATTCTGGGAGCTTTCCAGAAGCTTTCGGAATCTTCTGCCGTGCTGCTTGAGGCTCAGAAGGCCCTTACCGAAAGTATCGACAACCGCGTGGTGAAGGAGAAGGAAGCTACCGATGCCCTGGGCGGAAACCTGGTACAGACCGCCGAACTGATGCGGGTGAACCAGAGCGAGCTCAGCGCCAACCTGGAAATGCTCCGCGCCGGCCTAGAAACCATTCTGGAAAAGCTTTCTGGCGATACCGCCGAGCAGGGCGAAGAAGACAATTTCGTGGAACACCTGAACCAGTCTCTGGAAGCTTTCCACGAGCGTGCCTCCGAAGTGCTCATGGAAAACGCTGTCAAGACCCAGGAAATTTTGCTGGAAGTTATGGAAC
>JAEEGL017344227.1_pt1 | contig 10143 bp, 6 predicted proteins | sample 9134231 | NCBI WGS metagenome assembly JAEEGL01 (sample SAMN16246548, study PRJNA631951) | gut metagenome | biome: gut microbiome; feature: rumen; material: fiber-attached | host: Bos | place: Iran: Karaj | collected 2018-10
CTTACAAACAACGATAAGATGAGTAAGAGTAAGGGAAATGTTATCTATGCAGATGACCTCGTGGACATATTCGGTGTCGATGCGGTCAGATATTTCCTTGTACATGAGATGCCGTTCGATAACGACGGAAGTATCACCTGGGAGCTCGTGGTCGAGAGAAATAACTCCGACCTCGCGTACGTTCTCGGGAACCTCGTGAACCGTACGATTTCCATGAGTAACAAGTACTTCGGAGGCGTGGTTGAGGATAAGGGTGTAACAGAGCCTGTTGATGATGATCTGAAGGCTGTTGCCAATTCCACACCTGCCAAGGTCGTTGAAAAAATGGACAAGCTCCGCGTGGCAGATGCGATCACGGAGATATTCACTCTGCTTAAGCGATGCAACAAATACATCGATGAGACGGAGCCGTGGGTACTCGCAAAGGATGATGCGAAAAAGGATCGTCTGGCGACCGTACTTTACAATCTGATCGAGGGTATCAGGATCAGTGCTAATCTGCTTTCTTCATTTATGCCGGAGACAGCTGAAAAGATCCTTAGCCAGATAAATGCCAAAGCCTGTGATCTTGACGAGCTTTTGGAAAAGGGCTTCGGACAGTACGTATCGGGTACAAAGGTTACGGATTCTCCGGAGATTCTGTTCCAGCGCCTCGATGTAAATGAGGTAATGGACAAGGTTCTCGCGCTGGAGGCTTCACAGGGTGGTGCAGCTGATGCTGCTTCCGATGAGGAAGGTATCGACATCGAAGCTAAGCCTGAAATAAGCTACGATGATTTCATGAAGATGCAGTTCCAGGTAGGCGAGATCATCGAGTGTAAGGAAGTGGAGAACTCCAAAAAGCTTCTTTGTTCACAGGTGAAGATCGGATCTCAGACACGCCAGATAGTATCGGGCATTAAAAAATGGTATTCCGCTGAAGAAATGGTCGGCAAGAAGGTTATGGTACTTGTAAACTTGAAGCCTGCCAAGCTTGCCGGAGTGCTTTCGGAAGGTATGCTTTTATGTGCCGAGGATGCGGACGGAAATGTAGTTCTTATGACACCTGAAAAGAGTGTTCCGTCAGGATCTGAGATTTGTTAAGGCGTGTTAAATTGATGGTAAAAATCAAATTATAATTACGCCTGAAAAGGATGAATAATAACATGATTTTTGATACTCATGCACACTATGATGATGAAGCATTTAATGCAGACCGGGAAGAAATACTTTCCGGTCTGTCTTCGCATAATATAGGGAATGTTGTAAATATTGGAGTCGATATACAAACCTGTAAAAATACATTAAAATTAGCAGAAAAACACTCTTTTATTTATGCCGCTATCGGCTTCCATCCGAGTGACACTAAGGGGATGCCGAAGGATAATATTGATTGGTTATACGAACATGCAAAGGATAACAAGGTTGTAGCCATCGGAGAGATAGGACTCGACTATCACTGGTCAGAATCCGAAGAGGAAAACCAAAGTCAACAGGAATGGTTTCGGGCTCAGATCGCGCTTGCAAAGGAAATGGGACTTCCGATAGTAGTACACAGTCGCGAGGCTGCAGCTGACACAATGAACATAATACGTGAAGAAAAAGCAGCTGAATGCGGTGGCATCATCCACTGTTATTCCTACTCTGCCGAGCAGGCGCGACAGTATGCGGACATGGGTTTTTATATCGGCGTCGGAGGTGTCATCACTTTCAAAAATGCCCGCAAGCTGATAGAAACAGTAGAGGCTATCCCACTTACAAGTATAGTTCTCGAAACCGATTGTCCATACCTTGCCCCCGAGCCCTATCGTGGCAAGCGAAATGACTCATCGCTCCTCCCTTTAGTCGCAACTAAAATATCTGAAATTAAGGGAGTATCGGTAGAAGAAGTCATAAAAGCAACGACTCAAAATGCATATAAAGTATATAGCATAAAAAAGCAATAATAACGAAGAAACCTTTAAACCATCCGTAGCCAAGGGTTGTCTACATAAGACACCCGGGCGGATGCCTTTAGGAGAGACTGTTCCATGGATTATATTTCAGCAACCTATGACCTTATAAAACGATACGACGTCCACGCCCGCAAACGCTTCGGCCAGAACTTCTTAACCGACCCCCGCGTTCTCGATAAGATCATCGCCGCCGCAGACGTGACAAAGGACGACTTTGTCCTCGAGATCGGCCCGGGCCTCGGTACGCTCACGCGTGCCCTGTGCGATAACGCCGGGAAGGTACTCGCTGTCGAGCTCGACTACGATCTGGCTGATATCATTGAACGCGAGTTGATGCCTGTTTATGACAATCTGGAACTCATAACGGGAGACATCCTGAAGCAGGATATCACGCGTATCGCGGAGGAAAAAAATGGCGGACGCCCCATCAAGGTTGTTGCCAATCTCCCCTACTACATAACAACACCGATCCTTATGGAGCTTCTCGAGACCCACGCTCCGATCGAAAGTATAACGGTCATGGTTCAGAAGGAAGTAGCGGACCGAATGATGTCAAAGCCCGGTGACAAAGACTGCGGAGCCATCTCCTTGGCTGTGCAGTACTACGCTGATATCTATCTCGCTGCAAACGTTCCCCAAAACTGTTTCACCCCTCGCCCGAAGGTGGCCTCTGCCGTGATCAGACTCACGACAAGACAGGATCCGCCCGTAAAAGCGAAGGATGAAAAGCTGATGTTTTCCCTGATCAAGGCGGCCTTTGCCCAGAGAAGAAAGACGTTGGTAAACGCGATAAGCGGCAGCGCGGAGATCAGCTTTGAGAAGGAGACTATCCAAAAGGCTATCGAAGCCGAGGGACTCTCGCCGACTATTCGCGGTGAAAAGCTTGACCTTGCAGCTTTCGCCGGACTAGCCGACAGATTGACAAAAAAAGTGTAAAAACCGCAACATGAAGTGTTTTGCCTCGAAACATTACGAAAGTACCATGATTTCTTTGACAAATCCCCATTTTCATAGTAGAATAAAACCATGGAACAAGGTTTGATAAAAAAACAAACAAAGAAACTTATCACAGGAGCTATGCTCCTGTTTTTGTGCTGTCTTTGTGTTGGCTGCGGAGAAGAGAAGGAAAAGGTTTCACTTTCCATATGGGCATCCGAAGCGAAGATAAATCTGATGGACAAGTTCATGAAGGATTTCATCGAGCTGCATAAGGACGAGGCGGATATCGAGTACAAGATAAGTAAAGAGGAAGAGGACACCGCCCGTGAGACGATCCTGGCAAATCCTGATGGCGTTCCGGACATTTTTGCATTTGCTGATGATCAGCTGGATGACCTCAGGGAGGCAGGAGTTCTGCACGCCTTCAATAAGGATCCTGAAAAAGCACTTGATGTGTTCGGGGGAAAGGATTCCGTCGCGTACAAATCAGTAGTGCGGGACGGAAAAATATATGCCTATCCTGAAACCGGAAACGGATATTTTCTTTACTACAACAAAAAGTTCTTCGGTGATGAAGATGTAAAGAGCCTTGAAAGAATGGTTCAGATAGCCGGGGACTCAAATAAAAAAGTATCTATGTATCTCGGGAGCGGATGGTATCTGTATTCGTTTTTCAAAGCGGCAGGACTTGAGCTGAAGCTTGATGATACCGGTACCAAAAACATATGTAACTGGAACGCGACGGACACTACTCATACAGGCCTGGCCGTAGCGGAAGCGCTTTCGGGCATCTGCGCGAAAAGAGGATTTGTGTCTCTCGAAGATGAGCCGTTTCTCGAGGGAGTTAAGGATGGTTCCATAGTTGCCGGAGTTAATGGTGCATGGAATGCGGATAACCTTAAAAGCGTTTGGGGAGATGATTATGCCGCTACCAAGTTGCCGACATATGAGGTTGACGGACAGCAGGTTCAGATGGCGAGCTTTATGGGTTATAAGGTTCTCGGGATAGGCGCAAAAACAAAACATCCCGAATGGGCTGAAAAGTTTGTTGAGTATGTAACTTCAAAGGATAACCAGGTTGTGGAGTTCGAAACCACCGGTGAGGTTCCCGCAAACCGTGAGGTTGAAAATATGGACTCCGTGAAGGATGAGCCGGCCGTACTTGCTTTGTCACAGCAGTCCGAATACGCTGAGCTTCAGAGAGTCGCAGCTCCTTTCTGGGATGCGTCGGGTAAGTTTGGTGCTATCATGGAAAGCGGAAATCCGGATAAAAAAGATTTGCAATATTTGCTTGATGATATGGTGAAAGGAATCACGGGATGAAGAGAAGGAAAAAGCTTGAAATAAGACCCGGGAATATCAAAACCAACGATCTGAGACGAAACAGACTTTCGTTTCGGATTGCTTTGATTACAATCGTTTCATCCCTTTTTTCAATCGTAGCGATAGAGCTTGTTTACATGAATATGAAGGAAGTGATCCGCGATTACAATCGTGTGGTTGAAGTGGATTATGCTAATGCAGAATATATGAATGATGTGATGGTAGGTGTATATGAGCACCAGGCTATTGTTTTCCACCACATGGCTGAAAGCAAGAGCCAGGAAAAAAGAGCGCTCATGGAGGAGGCTGACGAGGTCGAGTCACATCTTAAGGAAAAGATGGCTCAGTTCGAGGAAAATGTTCGCGGTACCGAGTATGAGACAGGATATCATGATCTGTTTTCGCTGATGTCGGGTTACATCCATAACGTAAAAACGGTCGTGGATCTCAGTAAGTCGGGAGAGACTCAGACAGCTTATTATACCATGCACACAAAGCTTGAGCCTATTATCGAAAAGATGAACAGTCAGATAATGGGTATGGACCAGGCAATAAAAAAAGATACCGAAAACCTTAAGGAGGATATGAGTAACGCCACGGATCTGATGCGTATTGTAACGCGTGTTTTCCTTGCGCTTATGATTCTCGCGGCGGTGTTCAATGTTTCCTATTGCCTGAGGATTTCCGAAGAGATGATAAGCAGGGATCTTCTTACCGGCGTTGCGAACTTCGATAAGCTCATTCGCGTCGGCGAAAAGATGAAAAGGAGAAAAAAGAATCGTCTTGTTGATTATTCAGGACTTGCGATCAGTATCAAGGATTTCAAGTTCATAAATCAGGAGTACGGATCGGTAGTTGGAGATATCGTACTTAAGGGATATGCAAAGACACTCAGTGAGTTCTTGAGGCACGGAGAGGTCATCGCGAGAAACGGTGGAGACAACTTTATCGCACTCATAGAAAAAGACCACGTAGATGAGTTCCTCAATAACATAAACAAGGTTCCGGTGGATGTCGGAGAAAAACTCGGACTCACTCTTACCAGCAGATGCGGTATCTATCAGATAAATGATGAGGATACCATATATGATGTGATCAATGCCGGACTTATCGCGGTGGGCGAAACACGTTTGTCGGGAGCCAAGGATTTTGTATGGTTCAGACAGGAACGACGTGATGAGATGATCCGCCAGAAGGATATCCTGAGCGGATACCACAAGGCTATTGACGAGGAAGAATTCGTTGTATATTATCAGCCGAAGGTTAATCTTCGGACCAGAACGCTTTGCGGTTGTGAGGCACTGGTGCGCTGGATAAGAAACGGGGAGATGGTTCCTCCGGGATCGTTTATTCCGGTACTTGAGAATGACGGAAAGGTTCAGGAGCTCGACTTCTATGTGTTTGACAAGGTTTGTCGTGACATAGGTGACTGGCAGAGGCGAGGTATACAGCCGGTCAGAGTATCGTCGAACTTTTCAAAGCTTCATCTTCACAACAAGCAGTTTGTTGATGATGTGCTCGCTGTGGTTGACAAGCATGGTGCGGATCCGTACTATCTTGAGGCGGAGCTTACCGAGTCATCAGGTTACGAGGATCTGGATGCGATGAAGTATTTCGTATCCGAGATGAGAGAAGCGGGTATCCACACATCCATGGATGATTTTGGAACCGGTTATTCATCTCTTTCTCTTTTGAGAGATATCGATATGGATGTTATCAAGCTTGATCGTACTTTCCTTCGTGATGAGAATGATGCGAAGGAGGAGAGAATGGTCGAGAACATCGTTCGTATGATCCATGACCTTGACAGAAAGGTTATCTGCGAGGGTGTCGAGACAGAGGAGCAGGTAGAGTTTCTGAAGAGAGTCGGATGTACCATGGCTCAGGGCTTTTTGTTCGACAGACCATTATCAAGAGAAGAGTTTGAGAAGAGGCTTATCAACCCTTATTATTCATAAAGCAGGCAAAGTAAATGGCAAAGTATATATATAAAACAGTTGGACTTATACTCATATTTTTTGGCGCGCTTTTCTTCTTTGGACAGCAGATGGAAACGAACTATGAGGTGGAAGCGGAGCAGGTAAAGATCGATAAAGAGTCTTTTCCCGTGCTTATGATAGAAACGCAGGGACATGTGATAAACCCTCTTTACGGATATGCCGCACCGATGACGGCGAATGTCATCAGAGAGTCAATGACGCCGTTAGATAGTACCAAAAGCCTCACCCTTCGGATCGATGGGGGGACGAGCAGACTTACCGAGCTCACTTACAGTATAATTGACAAGGAGAGCTCTGAAGTATACGATACACAATCCATAAAAGGCTTTACCCCTGAACAGAAGGAGGTAAGGCTTGTCTTGTCTTATGCCATGGCCGCATCCACTGAGTATATCATGGATATCGCCGGCAAACTTGATGATGGTAGAGAGGTGCATTATTATACCAGACTCAAGTACTATCTCGAAGATTCAAGTCTTGATAAAAAACTCGCATTTGTAAAAGAATTCCACGAAAACACCTTCCAGAAAAATAAAATGGAAGATGTCGCAAGATATTTGGAGCCTAACGAGGCAAGCAGTAATTCCACTCTTGCCAGAGTCACCATAAAATCCAGTTCGGACCTCGTTACCTGGGCGGGTATGTCTCCGAAGGTGATAAGCGATGAATACATAACCATCAGAGAATACAATATGGAAACCGCCTGCGTGCAGTACAACTATTTTGTAAAGGCAAACACGAACTCCGGATCGGAAAACTATCACATAAAAGAGTCGTACAGAGTACGTCATATACCCGGTCAGGATTTCCTTCTGAACTTCGAAAGAACGATGGAGGCTGATTTTGATACAGAGGTTGCAAACATATCAAATTCACAACTGAAGCTCGGTATCACATCTAAAACAAGCGGAAAGCTTCTGCCTGCCAAGGATGGAAAAGGGCTTTATTTCCAGAGGAACGGTGAGCTGTATTTTTACGATATGGCACAGAATACCATGAAAACAATTTATCGCATTTACAGTGAGGATGCGGATTATCTTTTGCGAGCCTACGATGAAAATGAGATAAGACTTATAGCTACGGATGACGAGGATGCGCTGTTTTTCGTGGTGCTCGGTTATCAGCCGAGGGGTACATATGAGGGAGATGTATGTATCACCCTGTATCGTTACAAGCTTGACGGTTCCATCGAGGAACTGGTGAATCTGCCTATGGAAACGTCATACAAACAGCTCGCAATAGATTTTGAAAACTACAGTTATGTTTCTCCGAGAGATGTATTCTATTTCACTGTTGCCAACACTGTTTACGCATACAATATTTCCGGTCAGCGACTCGAGATACTTCAGAAAAATGTCAAGGATATTTCTTTCATGACGATGGAGAGCTCGAACTGCTATGTATGGTCATCGTCTCTCTCAAAGGGCTACGGTGACAGCATAACAATCTACAATCTTGAAAACGATGAACACCAGCTGATAAGAACCCCGTCGGAGGATGAATACATTCGTCTGCTCGGTACGATAGAGAACAATGTTGTATATGGCTTTGTCCGAAAAGCGGATATAAAAAAGCAGGCGGACGGAACGAAGATCATCCCATGCCATCGGTTATTAATAAGTGAGATTTCCGGTAAGGTTGTAAAGACTTATGAAAAAGAAGATGTTTATGTAAGAGATGCAGTAGGATCCGGAAACGTTGTAAACATCCAGCTTTGCACAAAGTCAGGAGATGAATATAAAAATGCCGGAGAGGATTCCATTCTTAACAGATCCTCTATAAAAGCATCAAAGTTTTCGTATACATCGAGACTTACAAACAAGTCTCTGACGGAGTGGTATATCAGATTCCCGTCTACATTTACCATGCCCGGACGTATAAAAAAGAACGATCCCGTAGAGTCTGTCAAAACCAACAACAGGATGCTGCGTCTCGAGGCACCGGAAGTAATGAATTATTATGTCCTTTCCATGGGTAAAATAACAAAGTCATTTGAGGATGTAAGTAAAGCGATAAAGGAAGCTGACAAGCAGATGGGTGTTGTTATCTCCGGAGATCATAAGGTGGTTTGGGAGAGAAGCGGTGCGTTTAATCAGAACAATTTAGGTGATCTGACGCTTATCAAATCCGGATCGAAGGTATCAAATCTTGCGGCGTGTGCGGCGATGGTTCTTTCACAGGCAAGTGATGACGTGGTGTCACCCGAGTCACTTACGGGAGAAAACAAATCGCCATATGAAATGCTGGAGGATTATGTATCACATCCATTGAATCTGAAGGGTTGTACCTTGGATCAGGTTATCTATTTTGTCAGCAACAACAAGCCCGTCATCGCCATGACTTATGATGACAAAGGAGTGGTCATCTCGGGATACACATTAAAAGAGCTTTCCATATACGATCCTGACATCGGAAAGAGGAAGGTCAGCAGATCGGAATTTGAGAGCTTTTTCAAGAAAAAAGGAAACAGATTTTTCAGTTATTTGGAGTAAAAAATGCAGCTGTCAGACGAGTATTTAAACAGAATGAAGGATCTGCTTGGAACGGAGTTCCCGGCTTATCTTGGTGCATTTGAAAAGCCCCGTTTATATGGACTCAGAGTAAATACATTAAAGATATCAACAGAAGAATTTGAAAAAATAACACCCTTCCCGATCAAAAAAATACCGTACATAGATAACGGTTATTTTTATGACGGAGAGACTTACCAGCCGGCGAAGCATCCCTACTACTTCGCCGGACTTTATTATCTTCAGGATCCTTCCGCGATGACTCCGGCTTCGCGCCTTCCCGTCAAGCCCGGTAACAGAGTTTTGGATCTGTGCGCAGCACCGGGAGGGAAGTCTACCGAGCTTGCCGCTAAGCTTTCGGGCAGAGGCCTTTTAGTTGCGAATGATATATCGGTTAAAAGAGCCAAAGCCCTTCAAAAAAACATAGAGCTTTTCGGCGTTACAAATTCACTAATAACAACTGAATATCCTGAGAAACTTGCCGGATATTTTCAACAGTATTTTGACAGAATACTGATAGATGCTCCGTGCTCCGGAGAGGGCATGTTTCGCAAGGATCCCGATATGATAAAATCCTGGGATAAAGACAGTCCGGCAAGATATGCAGCGATGCAGGAGGACATAGTAAAGCATGCGCTTCCCATGCTGGCTCCGGGTGGATTTCTTTTATATTCCACCTGTACTTTTTCACCGCTTGAGGATGAGGAGACGGTAATGAAAATACTGGAGCTGGATGATGACATCTCTCTCATCGATATCGATCCCTATGAGGGGTTTGCAAAAGGAAGACCGGATGTTTGCTGCGACGGAATAAAAGAGCTTGAAAAATGTGTCAGGATATTCCCACACAGGATGGATGGAGAGGGACATTTTTTGGCTCTGTTTCACAAGGCGAATACCATCGATGCATCCGAGATCACCGAAAAAAAACACAGTAAAAATAAACGGAATAATGATCATAAAAATAAGTTATCAAAGGAAGAAAAAATTCTTTGGGAAGAGTATCAAAAAAATCAGAATAAAAAGCTTGATCCCGAAAAAATGGAGTCTCACGACGGGATGCTTTTTTACGGGGGTGATCTGCCGGATATAAAGGGATTAAAATTCCTTCGGAGCGGACTGTTTCTCGGAGAGTGCAAAAAGAAAAGGTTTGAACCGAGCCAGGCGTTGGCGATGGCTCTGAAAAAAGAGGACTACAATAACACACTTGATCTGTCGGCTGCTGATGACAGGGTTATCAGGTATCTGAAGGGTGAAACGATAAGCGTTGATGAGACAGATGAGGTTCGCGACGGGATCGTCCTGATCTGTGTGGACGGATATCCGCTCGGATGGGGGAAAAAACAAAAGAGTACTCTAAAAAACAAATACCACAGCGGATGGCGTCTGATGTAAGAAACACCTTGCATTTTTGGTATCCCTGTGCTATAATGTCCA
>JAEEGL010331077.1_pt1 | contig 10142 bp, 13 predicted proteins | sample 9134231 | NCBI WGS metagenome assembly JAEEGL01 (sample SAMN16246548, study PRJNA631951) | gut metagenome | biome: gut microbiome; feature: rumen; material: fiber-attached | host: Bos | place: Iran: Karaj | collected 2018-10
AGTTGCAACAATTATACATATTGCACACACTTCAAATACTTGTCGCATGATTAATATTGTATAAATATCTTCTATCCCTATTATTATATTTACTATCTGAATTAATATGTTTACTATCTGACTAATGAGTATTGTTAATGCCCAAAGTATTAATACACTTTTGATACTTTTATTCTGTTTATATGCTTTTACAGTTATAATCTGAGTTATAGAAATTACTAACGCGACAACTATAATTATGGCATTTGAAACAAAATGCATTTTCCCCATACTTCCAGTATCTATAACCCACACAGCGAAAGTTATTATTGCACCCAATATCAAATTGAAAGCACCCCATAACACCGGAAACATAAACAATGCTGAGTATTTACATTTATTTATGGTTTTTCCTCTATGCCTCATAATAGTAGAACTCCGTATATAACAGCACATCACCAACGCTATACAATATGCCATAATTTACTGTGGCATGAAAAGATACCGTAGACGTACGAGCTCCATCGATAACGCTGTAAGTCGGATCGGTGACATCAGATAAATAAACTCCATCATTTGCATCCCAACCATTACTTGATAAATACGCATTCCAGCACAAACTTATCTGCGACCCATTTATAACATTATATGTTGCAGTTATTCTATAATACTGTGAATATGTTCCCCAGACTGCTTTTGTTCTTGTTTTAGTAACATAACTTTTACTTTCCAGTGCGTTATTCCTACCTGAAGGAGTATCTTTAGACTCAATATAATCTAGAAGATCCCTTTGTTCAGAAGCAAGCGCTCTAAGCTGTTCTTCATATTCATCAAGTGAAATATTATCTGCATTAACCCCTTTAAAGACAAGATTCAATCCGTATTCCGTATTAATATTATTCAAAACCTGTTCGTACATTTTAGTTGTACTATCGTTGTTAGCGTATGTTGTAACTCCTATGCTCGCTACCACAACTATTGTCATCACTATTGATATTATTCTTTTAAAAATTTTTTTCATTTTCAGCCTCCACATTATTATGACTTTACTGATACTCGGTTATATTTCCTTAATTATTTGACGATAGTTGATGATTTGGAGTGAAATGCCATATTTAAGGGCTATTCACATTCATCTAATGTCTTCTATCTCTTATGGTTCATTGGTCTCGCCTCCTTCTGATTTATGCTAACCTGACTAACAACTCTACCAAAATCGTATATTCGATTCCAAATACGGAAAATATCCTTTTATTTTATATATCATCCTAAATTAGTTTTGTCAATCATTGTTTTGTTCACGAAAATATTGCTAACTAAAATGTTTTTGTATTATTATATATTAATAAATCAATTAATCAGCACATAGAAGGAGGTTTTAAAAATGCTTAAGAAAATTTTAAGAATTCTGTTAGTTACTTCATGTTTTTCCTTATTATTCGGCAGCTTCGTATTCGCCAGTTCTGACAATCCAGACACGCAAAAGCCAACTGAAGTCGAAATAGTTTACTTTGATGGAGAAACCTACTATTTAGAAACATTTATTTCAGATGTTGGAATTGACCAGAAAAGTATAAACCCTACCAGAGGTACTATTACCAGAACCAAAACATCACATTTATATAATTCAGCAGGAGTTATTATGATTTCTGTTTCTGTAACCGGAACTTTTACCTATAATGGTTCTACTGCTGTATGTACAAGCTGTTCCGGAAGCTCAACATCATATAATTCTGCTTGGGTAATAACTGATTATTACACTAGCTGTTCAGGGAACTCGGCCACTAACTATACTACTGCTGTCCAGGCCAACAAATATACCTGGCACAAAAATGTTACTATAACCTGCTCTGCCAACGGCACGATATCATAATATCCTGAACTCAAGGGCATATGGGATACTCTATATGCCCTTGAGTTTGTTTAGCTGTAATATTTAGACATCTTTTGCTTCACCCGCTATTATGTTCGATAAATGAATGCTTTAATTTTGGCTCTTTATCCGTTATAATTATCGCGATGTATATGCAACGGATTTTAACATGAGCACCAGAAACTATTTTACTAACGGAATAACAGAACTTCTGATACTGTCCGTACTGAAACATGGTGATAGTTATGTTTATAATATCTTTAAAACCATAAAGGAAAACTCCGGGGGACTTCTTACTATCTCTCAGAATACGATCTATACGGCAACATATAAGTTGGAATCGGAAAACAAAATATCCGAATATTCAAAGCTTGTAGGTCGGAAGCGAACCAGAGTTTACTATCACATTGAAGAACCGGGCTTAAAAGCACTTGAAAAGTTGGAAGCTGATTATTCGCACACCATAAATGGTGTGCAGAACATTTTATCTTCGCTTAAGGATTAATGATATGGCTGTAAAATCTCTAAGTGAACAATATACAAAGAAAGTAAAGGCTCTGTTTCCTTATGTGGGCAACGCTGAAAGGAAATATCTGAATAATCTGCGGCTGACCGTAGACGACTTTTGTGTTGCTGAAAATATATCTGATTTAAAAGATCTTGAATCTGGTTTCGGAAAACCGGAAGACATAGTCCACGAATATGTTTCCTCAATTGAAACAGACGAACTTATTCGTCGATTAAATTCAAGGAAAATCATACGCCGCATAATCGTTATTGTTTTGATTATTGCAATTGTTGCTGCGACGTTCTTTACAATTCACACCTACAAAGAATATCTGCTCATAAAGAATTCTACGGTCTATTTTGAAGACGTAACAATAGAGTAATTGTATGAAGGAATTTGATTTGTCATTTACAAATATTGATGTACTAACACTCTAGCTTAAGAGCCTTAAACTCCTGATCTTCAGCCAATTTAATCTGATAATTATCGAACCATTTTGCCTATTCGCTCCAATATTCTACACTTCCTTGTTCATAACTTGGTGTTTTCAGCGAATACCGGTTCCAGCTCCATTTTACGATACAATTCAATAGCAATATCTTTTATAAGAACCAAGCTTTCATACTCCCAATATATCTGCATGATCTCGGCGACATCATCAGTTGTGTAAAATGTCATTTCGGACATAGTTGTCCCTCCTTTCTCTTTTTATTTTTTTTAGTATTTTTTTATTGCCATACTTGTCCCCGACATCCCTGGCTGGGGAGCTTCCAGCCATTTGATCCGAGAGGATCAACATCATTGGGTTCGAACCACCGGAGTATTTCTCCGGTCGCCCTCATTGCGTGCGACTATTCCCTAACCGCATCTGGCTTCTAAATTAATAAAAAAATCGAGATACCGGCTTTATTGTACCGACAAAACCAATTAAAGTGCAGTCAACAGATCAAATCTCCCGACTGCACTTTAATAACTACCGATTTAGTATCAGATATATCACCCCGAGAAACGCGAGAATATTTAGCACCTGTCCAACCCAGAATAATATGCTCCTCCCCCGGTCGAAACGGAAGAGCTTTTCTTCAGCCTGTTTCACCTTATTTGCCGCAAGATTCAGATCATTGGTGAGCTTCTCCAACTGCCGATCCATATTAATAATCCGGCAATTGAAAAGCTCCATCTGTTCTGATAATGCCTTTTTCGTTTCTGCGACAATATGCCCCTCCAGATCATCGCTCAAGCATTTCAAAGTCTCTTTGAATGCGTTTTCTAACTGCTGGCTGCTGCTGTGTACGTCTTTCACGCTTTCCGTCAACTGCTTTATCTTTTCCTGAATCTGATCCCAATCCTTTTTCCGGGATATTTCTGACTTTTCCTGCAGCTGCTTCGACTCTGCCAGTGATTTCTCGAACCTCCCTGCGGACTCGGTCAACGCTTCCTTCAGCAGGCTGTTCTCCAGATCCAGCTTTTTCTGCTCGTTCAGTCTGTGCAGCTGCTCTTTCGCGTCCGGCGTGTTCTGCGATGTCTCTGTTACGGTTTTCATCAAATCCATTCTGTAATGCCTCCTTCCCGAACGGTACGTGGAAGTACTGTTCCAGTTTATTGTTCCGGATCCCGCATTTCTTTTCCCCGTTCTGCTGTCGTATCAGATCCGTGAAAGTAATGTATTTCCGGCTATCCTCCCATCTGACCACGATATCCTTTTCTGCCATCAGTCTTATGAATTCGTCTTTGTCTTTCGCTATGGCCCTTGCGTGCATGGCCTCGACCGCGATGTTGAAAATGTAGGAATCCGTATCCTTCCCCGCAGCGTTTTCCTTCAGGAAGTTTTCATAAAAGGTCCGGCTGTAGGTCGTTGCTTCGGTGCGCTCCCTGCCGTCATAAGTCTTTCCTTTTTCCGGCACGGACAGACCATGCTCCATGCACAGTTCATCATTGATCCGCTTCATCTCTTCCAGGTCATGTTTTTTCCACTGGAATTTATGGCCGTCATCGATATTGACGGAATTCACGATGAAATGGTTATGCCAGTAATGCTTGTCCGTATGGGTCACGACCAGGACTTCAAATCCTTTCCATGCCTCCATCCGCTTTGCCAGCTCCAGCCCGATCCGGTGTGCTTCTTCCGGCGTGCTTTCACCCGGCGCGAAATTCTGTGTGAAATGTTTATAGGTCCTTCCGCCGGTTTTCTCCCATAACCTTTTTGTCAGCATCATCTGCTCCATCGCCCTGTCAGGGAAACAGTTAATCCCGTCTGCCAGGGACTGCTCCGGGGTGTCGCCCTCCGGAGCATATCTCTTGGCATCCTGCAATACATACTTCACTGCCCGGCCTATGCTAGCGTGTGAATTAACTGCCTTAATTGTTGCCATGTATTTTCTAACTCTCCCTTCATTTCTGATATTTCTTTTTCATGGACCAGGTCACCACGTTCGTTCAGGACGCGGGCGATCTGGTTCAGGTTGTTTCCCTGGCGCGAGAGTTCCACCATGATTCTGTGCAGCTCCGCGCGGTCCAGGGAAATGACCGGCTTGTCCAGCACGCATTTTTTAATATAGCCCTGCTGGGTCAAGCCTGATCGCGCTACTTTATCCCGAAACAGTTCCTTTTCCGGATCGTTCAGCCGGAAAAGGATCGGGTTCGGTCTGCTCTTATTCAAGCGATCAACTCCTTTCGAAAAAATTGTGCCGCTGCCATTGATGGCGGCACGTGTTTTGAGAAAGGATGCCAAAGGGTCCAGAGGGAAAGCGCAGCGTTCCCCTGCAAGCGACTGGTCTGTATCACGGAAGTGATATCAGAACAGGGAGCTTGCAAGAGAGACAGCCCTTGGCATCAGCCGGGCGGGCTGTCATCGGATGCGGTGCGTTCCTTATCGGAACGGATCGCAGAAGGTGACTGTCCGTTTGGCTGATTCAGGCGGAAATAGCATTGCCGCGCTGGTGATATTGACGCCGGTGTGTCACACCGGTGTTAATGATCATCAGCAGGAAATGCGTGCCTGGCGTAGCGGAACTCCGGAAGGATTCCGCGCTCGTCCAGGTATTTCTGCCGTGCGGTCTCTCTTTCCGAAAGGGAAGCGGCTGCTTTGCTTTTCGAATAAAGATCATGCTGGTAGATCTTCTCGCCCTTCTCTTCCAGCTGCCGCTTCACTTCGGCACACCCGCTGCAGGTCTCGCATTTATGATCGGAATCGATCACAAAGCATTTATATAATGTGGTAAACAATCCCTCCGGGATCATGATATTTTTTCCCATTCGATCTCCTTCCTGTGACGGTTTGTGACGATAATGACGGTATTTACGTGCCCGGTAAAACCGTCATTACCGTCATGTATCGTCATTCTTCCATAAGTTCCAGTCGTATCTCCCTGCTGGCACTGTTGCGTTCTTTTATGTAGCGGATCCCTTTTTTACGGAACATCGGCCCGCTTTTGGAATTCAGTTTCCGTGTCAGTGCATTCGGTGCTATTCCGTCAAGCCCTGCATCGGTGATCAGATCAGACGCTGTCCCGCTCCAGTTTTTTTCTGTCTCGATGAGCCTGCATATCTTCTCGATCACCGGGTCATCAGGCTCTTCCCATAACGTCGTATCCGCATTTTTGAACTTCCAGAGGAGCGATGACGGATCCTGCTCGAGGTTTATGATCTGGTCCTGCTGGTCTCTTCCTGTGATCTGCAGTTTCGCGTTCGGATCCCCTCTTCTCCTGCTCATGATCATCGCTCCATCCGCACATCCCATCAGGCCGTTCGTCCCGCTGATCTTTTCAAAGCAGTCGTCTGCATCCTGTTTCCGCGTATGATGCACGATCAGGATGCAGAGATCGTGGGTGTCGCTGAGGTTCTTTAACTGCGTGATCACTTCATAATCACGGCTGTAGCTGATGGTCTCGTTTGTAAGCCCGCGGATCTTCTGCAGCGTATCGATTATGATCAGTTTCGTATCCGGATGTTTCTTCAGATACTCCATCAGCTGGAAGATGAGGCCTTCCTCGACCGTTCTCGATGCTGTCGCAAAATGTAATACTTCGCTGCCCTCTGTTCCGAACATCCTGGAAAAGCGGTTCTGTATCCTCTGGATATCATCTTCCAGCGCCAGGTAGAGTACGCCTCCCTGATGGGTTTTATACTGTCCGTCCCAGAGATCCTTCCCTGTCGCGACATGGAACGCGATTTCAGCGACCAGGAAAGATTTCCCGATCTTGGATGCTCCGGCCATGATATAGGTCCCCGGGTTCAGGAGGTTTTCTATGACCGGCTCCTTTGGTTCAAAGTAGCTGTCCAGGGCTTCATCCAGTGTGAAAGTCCTTAGTCCGGCATAAAATTCGTTGTTGAATCCGGCGTCTGCAGTTGTTATAATTTTCATATCAACAGATGGTGTCTGCTCCTTATCTGCGCCAACAGATAGTTCCGGAGCGGGCACTTGTTTTTTATCCATCATTTTTATCCTCTCCCTTCATTCCATTCATAGTTATTGCGACTTGCTGGATCGTGATCAGCAGTTCATCATTTTCCGGACCACATCGTTCCAGCCTTCGCAGTTCTTCCAGGATGCATGCCATCTGATCTTTTAAGGCCTTATAGACTCTCGGGTTTCCCTGCACTACGATCTCTCGGTCTGCCAGTTTCCTCATGATGTACTCCCTTTTTGTCAGCCCGCTGATTTTAACAAGACTGGTTATGAGATCCCATTCTTCATCTGAGACCCGGAATGCGACTGTCCGGTTCCGCCACCTTCCTTTTGCATCTAATCTTTTTTCCATTTACTTCACCTTCTCCCTTCTTAATTCTTCCAGATCATTTACCATTTCGCTTTGCACCGTCGGAAAAAGATGCGCATAACGGTTCGTGATCTTCTCCGTTTCATGGCCTACCCTTTCACCGATCGCAAGTGTGGAGTATCCCATGTCGATCAAAAGCGAAACATGACTGTGTCGCAGATCATGGATCCGGATCATTTCATTTCCACAGGCTTTGCAGCCTCTTTCCATTTCATGCTTCAAAAAGTATTTGGTCACCGGAAACATTCGCTGATCCTGAGCTGGGTCATAAAGCATATTCAGGTAGTCCCTGATCTCTTCGCTGAGAAAATCCGGAATCTTTATGATCCGATTGCTCTTTTTCGTCTTAGGATCCGTAACAATGTCCTTTCCATCCTTTCGGTGATAGGTCTTGTTGATCCTCAGCGTCTTTTTTTCAAAATCAAAATCTTCCGGCGTCAGTGCCAGTAACTCTCCTTCCCTTATACCTGTCCAATACAGAACTTCAAAAGCATAATATGCTAACGGTTTATCCATAATTGCTTCCGCAAACTTCAGATATTCCTCCATGGTCCAGAATTTCATCTCCTTCGGAATCTCTTTTCCCATAGTTCCAGCCTGCCTTGCCGGATTCGAAGGAAGATGATAATAATTGACGGCATGGTTGAATATTGCTGTCAGCTGCGAATGGATCGTCCTTAGATAATCCGGAGAATATGGTTTTCCCTGTTTGTTCTTATGCTTCATAAGTTCATTCTGCCAGGCGATAACATCTCTCGCTTTGATCTCATCAATCTTTCGCTTCCCAAAATACGGCAGTATCTTGGTCTTAACGATATGCTCTTTGGCTTCCCATGTACTTTCCTTCACCCGGTTTTCCTTTTCCGCTTTGTAGATTTCCCAGAAACTTTCAAAGGTCATATCCAGTTTTGCCTGGACTTTTAACATCGCTTCGTGTTCCCATTCCACGGCTTCTCTTCTTGTTGCGAATCCTCTTTTAGAGGTCTGTTTTTTTGTTCCCGTAAAATCCTCATACCGGAATATGACGCGCCAGGATCCGTTTTTGTCATCTTTAAAAACCGGCATCGTCCATTACCACCTCCTTCTGATAATCGGTTTTCTTATGGAAAAACGAGGAATTAATCCGCCCTCTTACGGTCAGATAGCCCATTTTTTCCAATTCTCCGTTGAGTTCCCTGATGATCTCGTAGGCTTTCGGTTTTGATATCTGCATGATCTCTGCGACATCATCTGCTGTGTAAAACTGCATTTTGGACATAGTTGTCCCCCCTTTCGTTTTTGTATTTTTAATTGCCATATTTGTCCCCGACATCCCTGGCTGGGGAGCTTCCAGTCATTTGATCCGACAGGATCAACATCATTGGGTTCGAACCACCGGAGTGTCTCTCCGGCCGCCCTCATTGCGTGCGACTATTCCCTGACCTGGTTCGGCTTCTATAGCACGGGCTGTGACTAGACGGAAGTATCATTATTTGTAACTGGTTGCTGCATATTCAGTTTTCAATGTTCGCACTTAACTTATTTTAGTTAAGTTAATTATATTATATAACGATTTTTGTTTAAGTCAACCCTTTTCTTAACTTTTTTTATTTAAGTCTTGATTTTTATATCTAGGGTTGCTAATATATACTCAGTTCAACAAATTTGTTTAAGTCGGCAACAAGCCGAGGGAGGTAAAACACATGGCTTTTGGAAAACGTATCCGCTTGTTCCGCACCCGTAAGGGTCTGCTGCAGAAACAATTAGGTGAGCTTCTTGGCTTCAAGGGAAAAACCTCCGAGGTCCGCATTGCTCAATATGAAAATGAAGCCCGTGCGCCAAAAGCAGATCTTGTAAAGCAGATGGCTTCCATTTTTGATGTGGATCCCCGGGCTATTACTGTTCCGGAAATAGATACCCCCATTGGTCTGGCGCATACCCTCTTTGCTTTGGAAGACATGTACGGCTTGACCATAACAATGGTCGATGGGACTCCGTATATTGGGGCTTATGCGTTTCATAAAGAATTCCCATATACGTTGCGTCTACTCCGCACTTGGGCAGAGATGAAGCAGAAGAAAAAGTCCGGCGAAATAACACAAGAAGATTATGATAATTGGCGGTATCATTACCCGGAAAACACCCCTGGTTTTGTCAAAGTTCCTCCGCAAATCTTTACGCAAGAAGAAATGGATGAGCTTTCTGGACGCAAGAAAAAATAGCAAGCCGAATTATTTCAGCCAAAAACAAAGAAAGACCTTACTGACACCAAAAATCAGTAAGGTCTTTTTAATTGAAATAAATAGAAATTATTCGTTCAGTATTTTGAAAATGTTGCCGTTTTGTTGCCGAAACTTAAACAAATCTGCTTGGAGTCCGCTTAAATAAAGGACTTTTTTTCGGGGTTTTTTATTCGTACTCTACAGTTGCCGGCGGCTTTGGTGTGAAATCGTAAAGCACGCGGTTGATGCCCGGCACCTCTGTGGTGATACGCATTGCCAGATGATCCATCAGTGCCGGGTCCAGATGTTCTACTGTTACCTCAACAACATCGGTTGTGTTGATCGCACGGATGATGCAAGGCCATGCAAAAGTTCTCTTGCCATCAGTGATACCTGTTGATTTGAAATCCGGAACCACGGTGAAGTACTGCCATACCTTTCCTTCCAGTCCTGCTTTTGCAAACTCTTCGCGAAGGATCGCATCAGACTCACGAACTGCTTCCAGACGGTCACGTGTGATCGCGCCGACACATCTGACACCAAGTCCCGGTCCCGGGAATGGCTGACGATAGACCATGGAATCAGGCAGACCCAGTTCTTTGCCTACCACACGGACTTCATCTTTGTACAGGATGCGGACTGGCTCTACTAATTCAAACTGCAGATCTTCCGGCAGACCGCCTGCGTTATGATGTGCTTTAATACCTGCTTCACTCTCTAAAATATCCGGCCAGATGGTTCCCTGTCCCAGGAATTCAATGCCGTCGAGTTTTCTTGCTTCCTCTGCAAATACATCGATAAAC
>JAEEGL011783284.1_pt1 | contig 10142 bp, 8 predicted proteins | sample 9134231 | NCBI WGS metagenome assembly JAEEGL01 (sample SAMN16246548, study PRJNA631951) | gut metagenome | biome: gut microbiome; feature: rumen; material: fiber-attached | host: Bos | place: Iran: Karaj | collected 2018-10
CAATTCTCGTGATTTTTCCACTGAACGTTTCAACCGGCTTTTCTTCTTTTTCCTCAGCCTTAGTATTATTAAACTCAGCTTCTGCTCCAAGAAGATAAGACATGATTTTTTTAGTAGCCAGGAAGTCGCTCATGTTTTTATTATTCTTTTCTTTGAACAGCTGCTTAGCCAGAACAAAAATATTCAAAGCCTTTTCAAAAGTTTCAATCATATCTTCAGGCTTTTTCAAAAGTGTCAGAATCTTCTTTGCAAGTTCCTCAGCTTTTTCAGTTTCATTAAGGCCAACTTTATCTGCACAAATACTTCTCTTTACAAGATAGCATACCGAGGCCTTAGCACTCCGCCAGGGAGAATCAATTCTGTTTTCATAAACAAGTTTATCAAAAGCAGAGAACAAAGAAGCTGCAGCATAGTAGCAGATCTCTTTATGATTATCACTAAAGACCTGATTCTTATACATGTTTATAAGTTTTACTTCGCTGTTTACAGCATCATAAGGAGCATCAAACCATACAGCCACTGCACTTTGAATCAAATTCCTAAAAGTACATTTCTGGTAACCGCAGATATTTTCATTAGCCAGAGATTTAGAACGTCTCTCATAATAAACATGTCGGCTCTCAGGTACATCCTTATATTCGCGGAAGAAGAGCTCCAGCTTTTTGTGATATTCTTTAGTAATTTCATTAATCATGTCATGTACAATATTCTGATTATTGTTTGCACTAACAATCGAGTTAATAGTCTCTGTCTCATTCGTAGAAATAATTCTTGCAAAGACTTGAACCTTAGAAACATCAATTCCTTCTTTGTGGGCATAATAAAGCACACTGCAGGTCTGGCATCCGTTTACAATCTGAGGGTTAGTAATTCTTACAGAGTTCAAATTAGGATATTCCAGTCTGTTTGCAAGAATAGTAATTCCATTATTACGCAGAATAAAACTTTCCGGAGAAGTCATAATGGTCTCTTTAATAGACTGGTTTACATTCGTATTTCCCTGAAAGTCTCTAACGTTCTCTTCAAAAAGTCCGCGCTTCAAAGTGCCTGTTGTTTCATCAATCAATATTCCAAGTAAGTCGCTTGCATTGATAATTGCCGCACAGCCCATTACAGCCTCGTCACCACTAAGCTGCAGCGGAGTTCCCTGGAGAGCAAGTTTTGCAGAATAACTTTCATTTTCATTAAGGGTGATTTTCTGCAACCTGTCTTCATCAATAAATATAGGTGATTCAATCTGATAGATTCCGTTTTCAAATCGGGCAACAGCCTTTTTCAAAGTTTCAAAGGAGCCAAGAACTTCACTCGAATTGGTCCATTTAGCATTAGCCGCAGCATAGAAAAGTCTTACATCAATATGGCTCATTTCAGTCCAATATTGAACGCTTTCCAAAAGCTCGTTTTTAATATTGAACCAGTGCTGAACTTTAGCATTAAGCTTTCTAGAAGATTCTCTTTCCAAGAAGTTTTGAACGCCAAGAATAAAGGTGCTTATTTCTTTTAAGTCAAACTTGTCTTTACACTTAGACTGAATAAGAATAATCTCCGCAGTTCTAATTGCCTTATCCTTATCAAGAATAAAATCTAAGAATTCTATGCTGCTTATAATATGGCCGTTCACGCGGATACAAATGCTGTCTATTCCTGAATCATAATAATCATCAACACAAATCAGATCCAAAAGCTCTTCATTATTGTTAATGCTGTTAGGTGCATCGTTTTCAATAATTGCCTGGGTCAGCATTCGCTCAAATACAACGCCGTCTTTTTCGTTGGTGCCGGTATGTTCCTTTCGGTAAAGATCCAAAAGATTCTTTACAGTTCCAGAGGTGTTCAAAGGAGTATCGTCAAAGACAGTTACGGCATCATGAATAATAGTTTTCTTTACTGGCTTTTCTGGTTCCGGCTCTGGTTCTTCTTCTGTTACAGGATTACAAAGTTCTTCTATCTGAGCTTCTGTCTTAAAAGATTGCAGTGCCCATTTTTGTTTTGCTTCTTTATTTCTATTGGGAGAGAAGTATGCAAACAGGCAATTATTATCCATGTCATGAAAGCCTGTATCCATAAAGGCAAAATCCGAAAAGACCTGGAATGCGTCATTATCTTCTTCATAGATTTTTGCCAGGTGTACAATCAATTCATCTTTCAGAACTTCATTGTAGCTGATAGTTCTTTTAAGATATTCAGCATGAGACTTTCCAACATAAGCAATATCGTAGAACTTATAGACCATTTAAAACTCCCAGATTATTTTACACTAGAAAAGGTGAATTTTCCATTTAATGTTTATGATGAGGTATAATCTCTGCCTCACTCACTTCTTGCGTATTCGTAACTTAGTTAAAACGAAGTAACATAACTTTCGGCTACTTCATTAAATTTTCCATCTTTGATTTTCTTAAAATCTGATAAAGCTATGCCCTGGTTAAAATATTGTCTGACAAAATGTAAACATGAATATAGATTATCTATCGTAGTATTACTTCTTAAAACTTGTTGTTTAACATATTTAAAACAAATCCATTGTAAATTTAAGTCTTTATAATATGGAAACAATGTATGAAAATGCTTATTCTTATGTTCGAGATAATAACTTATTTTTTTTTGGATAATAATTCCACCAGAGTATAAAAATATATTCGGAGCAAAATAAAAATTTTTATTACAATTTATATAATCACTCCACGAAATCTTTTCAGTTCTTTTAGAATCTCCAAAACATTTTGGGAGTTTTTCAAACAGGGATTGTAAACCATTTACAATTGTAAGAATATAATCAGGACAGATTTTATTATCAACTTCATCCCAACCCAAGTAATAATCTGTTCCTTGTGAAAATGATTCCCATTGTTTTAACTTTCCATCATAAGGTTCCAGAAAAGTTTCTAAAACAGTAGCCAGATGCATCACAGAATCTTTACTCTCTGGTTGTGTCTTCCAAAATGGTGAAAAATAATAAAATGAATCAGCAATGTTTTTTATTAGTTGTCCTGGACAAAGAACTCTGTAACATTTATCTGTAATTATATAGTGATAATTTACGTCTGGAAATAAATAATCTTTAAGAGGTTCGTTTTCATTTATTTGTGTTACAACAAAAACACCTTGCGAAGATTGAAATGCTATAGCAGGAAGCTCTCTGATAGTAAAATGGGAACCTCTCTTTCTATGTTCTTCTGCATATCTGCGGGCAGAATTGTAATTTAAATGCATACTGGCCTCAGAATAATATCTTGTAATCCAAGTATTTCTCCAGGCATTTCTACCATATATTAAATAATATATCTTAACAGCTTGAACTCCATTTAATTCTGAATTGGCAATTTCTGAGTAGGTTACGGTATTATAGTCATGTAGAAAAAAACATTTCTTATTCAACATTAATCTGTTCCTTCTGTTAAGCAATTTATAATAGCATTGTAAAGCGTAATTACTTTGCAGTCATAACTTTTTAGGGAAAGTTTTAAATTTTTTTAGAATAGGAATCCATTATCTTAAAAATCTCATCCGTATCTGCCAGTCTTATAGTTTTACCATCATCTAAAGCAAATTGAGGTAATCCTACGCAAGCCCCTTTATTAGATTTTGCCCAAATATGATAAACGATAAAACCATTCCAATCTCGTCGTTTTCTATAAGAGTCAAATGTTGTTTGATCTTTTAAGAAATCTTTTATAGTCATTTTATTACTTCAAAATCCTGTCTAAGTCCATCACATTCAGGATAATGTTTACATTTTACTATTTTATAATATCCAACAACATCTAATAGTTCTAAAACTGTCGATTCTTTATACAAGAATTCTTTTCCACATTTTTTGCATTTAACTTTTGAATCTAAAGTGGTATTAGAAGGTAGAAAATCTAAATCATATATAAGTTCATTTGATTTTTCTTCTCCTTCAAGAATTCTTGGTTCGTGCATTTATTTATCCTTAATTTTACTTATTTTTTTTATTATCTTATAAGTATAAACCTAAAATCCATTATTTTCCATTGATACCTGTTTGTATTCGTTCTATTTTTTTGAAGATTATGATATATTATAAATATCGGGGCTGTAGCTCACCTGGCTAGAGCATTTGAATGGCATTCAAAAGGTAGTCGGTTAAAGTCCGATCAACTCCAAGATGAAATATTATTATTTACAAATCAAAGAAGGATATAAAACATTTTTTGATTGTGTTGATAAATGGTTACATACTAACCATCTTGCAGCAATATTTTCTCTTAATTCTATTGATGATTTTCTTTCAGATAGAAAAGATTTATCAAAAGATTCACAAAATTTTATAAAAACTTTTAATGATGAAAAAGAAGAATCTATATTAGTATCTATTGGATGCAAAGAAGAAAATAATAAAAAATCAGATTATCTTTATATTTATAAAAAGGATGGAAAATTAAAAGAATATAAAAGACAATCTTCTAAATATAAAGTTGATTTATCGCATTATCAATCAAACCCAGAAAATGTAATTGGTTTCCCAATCAAACTCCTAGTCGAAATCCCAATAGTACAAGCTCCTTTAGTTTTAGCTACAATTAAATCAAATCAATATCTTTCAAGAGGTACTTTTAAGGAACTTCTGAAAAAGCCTACTAAAGATGATCCTGAAAGTACATTTAATTCTTATTTTGGAAATCGCAAAGCTATTGATTATTTAGTATCTGGCAAACCTGTCCAAGTTGATAATTTTGAACAGTATCTGGAATGTTTATCCTCAATAGAGTTTGAAACACTTATAGCAAAACTAAAAGAAGAACAAGGTTATTTTGTTCCAGCTTATAAAGGTGGTAGCTTTAAGGATTATGATATCCTATGTTTTAAAAAGAATAAAGAAGAATATATTCAGGCAAAACTAAATTTGTTAAAAGAAACTTTCAAAGAATATAAAGATATAAAAGACCTGAATATTTATTGTGTTCATTCTGAAGTTGATAAACGAATATTCCAGAATATTCTTGATTACGAGGATATTCAGAAAGAATTAATAGATTGTCCTAATACAAGAAAATGGCTTAGCCATTCTTTGAATTGGGTTTATCTAAAAGATTGAACAAGTAAATTAGACTGAGAAAATTATATCTTTGATTTTTGACGGAATATCTTTATTAAATCGTTCTAACATTAAAGATTTAAATCCTTCATTATATTCAAAACCATAGCTATTTCTATTTAGTTCAAGAGAAGAAATAAGTGTTGTTCCACTACCTAAAAATGGGTCCATTGTAAAATCTTGTTCATCTGTTACTGATTTTACAATTCTACTAACAAGTTCATTTGGATAAATAGCAGGATGTATTGTTTTTTTACCAACACTTCCAGCTTTTCGATTTATATTCCAAAATGCTTTTCCATTAATAGAATTATTCTTATAATCAGAAAATGAATTAAATTCACGTTCATTAAACTTCATTTCCAATTGTTTTGAAAAAATAAGAAGAAATTCATAATGGTCTACAAGATTCTTATCATTGGTTGGAATACCTGAAGATTTATGCCATATAATTATTCCTCTGTATATAAAACCGATTTGTTTACATTGTTTTACAAAATCAAGAGGTATTAATATTACATGTTTGTTTTGGATTCTAATGTTAATATTTATCCATAAACTACCAGTATTTTTTAATTTTTTATAGCATTCTTGCCAAACATTATTCATTCTTTGTAAATACACTTCGTACGATTCTTGGCCTATTTGTCCTTCTTTATAATAGTCTTTTAAATTCCAATAAGGTGGAGATGTAATTACAGCATCTATCGTAGCATCCTTTATTTGATTCATATTTTCTGAGGAATTAAAATAAATAATTCCTTTTGCATTTTTCTCTTTAGTTTTAGAATCACAAGAAATAAAAGATTTATTAGGTTTTATTTGATTTAATTTTTCATCAAATAAAATAAAATCATCATTACATTCTGTCATTATTTTTAATCTTTCAATAATCTTTTCAGTTGAGAGTAAAATATGATTTGTTATATGTGCATTACCATCATCTTCAGTTGGTATCCATACATTACCAGGGTCTTTACCTTTAGGATTATAGTTTTTTGTTCTTTTTCCCCATTCAACATCTTTCCAAATATGTTTTTCTCTTATGTGATCTTTATTAAACTTCATTAGTTGTCTATTTTTACAAAACCATATTACATAAATGACATTATCATTAAAAATCGTCTGTTGAGGTTTTTCAGAAGGAACAATTATTGTATTTATGTATTCATAATCTAAAGTTGTACCATATTCAATTAATTCCATAAAATCATGAATTAAAATACCATTATTATATTCATTTTGAAAAATTACAAAAAAACATCCATTATCTTTTAAATTTTTAACATTTTCTGCGAGATATTTTTTTGATTGTTCAAAATTAGTATTACTTATTATTACTTGCTTCATTTTTTAAAACACTCTTAATTCTTTCATTTGCAATTTTACAATATTCTTCTGCAGCTTCAATAAGAATCCAATTTCTATTTAACAAAGTTGCCATTTTACCAGTTGTACCACTTCCACCAAAGGGATCCAAAATTAGATCACCTTCATTAGACCAAGATTTTATATGATCTTCAACTAATTTCTCAGGAAATATAGCAGGATGTTGATATGCAATTTCATCTTTAGTAGAAAAGCCTTTCCCATTTACATATTTCCATATATTTGTTCTAACACCAAATTCATTAACAATTTTTTTACCTTTAGGTGTAAGAGAGCCGTCTTTTTCTCGTCTTGAAACTTCTCCGTATGTAGAATGATTTGCCCATCTATTTGGTTTATCACGTAAGAGATTAATAGTTTTTGGTTTACCTTTAGATAATATAAACATATATTCATATGCATTGAAATAGCGATTTGGATGAGGAGGTCCTGAACCTGCTTTCTCATAAATAATTACATCAAACATTTTAAAACCAATTTCTTGGAAATAAAGAGCTTGTTTGAAACTTGTAAGTGATTTATTTCCATTATCTGTTTTATCACCTACAACCCAAACAACTATTCCACCTTCTTTTAAAACTCTAAAAAGTTCTTGTGCAATTTTTTTGAATTTATCAAAATTCCAACTTGAAATAGATTTATAATCTCTTAAATCATCATAAGGAGGACTTGTAATTACTAAATCAAAACTTTCTGCAGGCATCTCAGAAAGAATTTCTTCTGAGAAACCATTAATAATAGTATTCTTTACTTTATTTATATCAATCATATTATCCTGCAATTTTGTTATATTCTTCTTCTGTAATTGCATTTTCAGCTAATAAATATTCTAAATGATAAGAAGCTAACATTTTATCTTCTTTTATCTCTAATAATCGCTCTACAATATTTTTTTTGAAATAATTATTGATATTAATATTTTTATATTCAGGTATCTTATCAGAAATACTTAGAAAATGAATTTTTCTATGACAGTTCGGACATAAACCATAAAGATTTAAATAATGATCTGGTCCATATGCAATACTAAAAGGAATTAGATGATGAAATTCAAGATATGGTTCTCCACTTTCTGTAATAAATGTATCAAGACCGCAACATTCACAATGGAGAGTTTTATTATTTAAATAATTATTCATATAATATGATTTGAGCATATTTATTAATGAAGTTTTTCTGATTCTATTTCCATCTGCTCCTATACCTACTTCAATAGATGTCTGTTTAAGTTTTGTCATTAAATCGAGATTATTTGTAGTTCTATAATTTGCTCTTATTGTATCTTTTGAAGTTAGCGGATTATCGACAAATTCATCATACTCTCCCGTATTAAAAGATTTAAACATATTCAATAAATATCTTTTAATTTTGTTTTGATTGTTTAAACCTAAGCTAGATACAATCATTTTATAATTTATATACATGTATTCTGTTATCTCTTCTAAATGATCTTTAATAAAATGTGTTATACTTTCTAAATAGGCGTCTATTAAATTATTAGAAATGATTGAATGGGTTAATAAAACGCCCATTAAAATATAACAGTCTGATCTAATATTATATAAATCCCATTGGATTTTTATTCTTTCGTTATTTTCTATTTCAATGTCTTCAACAGTATTTTTGTATTTTTTTTGTAATACCTCTTCACATTTTATAAAAAGTTCTTCAAATAATTTAATTTTATATTTGTTAATTTCCGAATAAATATTACATAGTAAATCTAATTCTTTTTGATTGGTTATTTTAACCTCATTCTTAAATGAGACAACATTTAGTGTATTTTTTGTATTATCCTTTGTTAAATCACTTCTTATTCCTAACAAATATTTAAGAAGTTCCTTTCTCGAATCTTCATCTTTAATATCTCTTGTTCTATCCCATGAATATATTTTTCTCTCAATTGAATCAATATTATTGAGTAATTCATTCTCATTTGCATTCCATATTTTTTTATCAAATAAATGATTTTTTCTAGAAAGAATAAACTTATATTGTTTAAGAGTCAATTTTTTATTTCGTTTTATGAATTCTAGTATGTCAAGATATGGAGTAAATCCAATATGAAATTTTTCACTGTCTACAGTTTTTGGTAAATCATTAATGTCAACAGTAACTGGTTGAGAAATCATTTTGATTTTTTGATGTTCCCATATTGCTAGAAATTCTTTTGCATTAGAATTCAAGGCCATTTGTCCAATCGGGGTAAGACTACTAAATTCAAGATCTTTGGCTCCTGAAGTCTTTGAATGAAAAAATCCATAGTAATATAAAATTTGTCTTTCATTTCTTAAAAAAGCATGTGTATCATTTTTCATTTGAGGTGAAATACAATTTATAGGATTTTTATTCATGATAGATCTAATTTTATCTTTAGTAAGATTTTTAGTTTTTTCTATTTCATCTAATGCTTTTTTTGAAAAGACATATTTTAAAGAAAGGTCACTTAAGCAACCTTCATTTATCATATTTTCATAAGCTGAATCAATTGCAGCTTCATAAATTGCATTATCAAGATTCTCATTGGTAAAAGTAAAATCATTTGATTGAATTTTCTCTTTTAACTTTTTCTTAATTCCAGACTGTCCACCAGAGCCCATAAGAAAACTAAAATAATATTTTTTTGCAGTATTATAATATTCATTTTTTTCTGCAGCGTTTTCAAAATTTGTTTTAGGAGCAAATTTGATAAAAGATTTAAAATATGTTGATTTAAAATCACTTGAGTCTGTATTTGTATAAAAAAACTCTATAGCCTGTTCTTTTATATTATCATCTAAATCATCAATGTAGTTATCAAATATTTTAATTATTTTTTGTATATATTCATCAAAAAAAATTTCGTCAGTAAGAAAAATAAAATAGTATAATACTAAAAATTTCTTAACATACCATAATGTTCCACAATTACCAGCTTTCGTTAATTCCATAGATTTTGTAAGAGCATAATTTCCTGGTAATAAACTTTCAACAAATTCATTATAAAACGACATATATTTATTTCCCCCTCAATATGTAATTCTTGAAGTAATAATGTTTTTTGTATTTTTATGGTAATAGTTTTTAAATTAAAAATATTAGAATTAACAAAATGTGAATTATTATATTTTGTAAAAATCGCAATTTTCCCACCCAAAAAAAGTTTCTAAATATATTATAACTCTAAATTTATAAAAAATCATCATCTTTTGGGAATTAATATTTTTAATCTAACTTATTATAACAGATCAACTTTTGTGTTCTATTATTTTAAGTAAATTTATAATTATCTAAATCAAGAAAAACTCTAAGTATGAATTCTAAATCTTCTTATTAGTGTAAAGATACTTTATAATTAATTGCTTCGCTTCGTTCGCAATGACAGATTTGTTGCTTGTTTCACTACACTTTAATTTTCATAATTAGACAAATACTTTGAATCGCTTTATAATAATAGTAGCTTTAAGAAAAAAGGAGGTGTTACTATGTGTGATCTTGCTCAAGGTATCTATAACGAAGGAAAAGAAGATCTGATTAGAAAAATGCTTGAAACAAAATTTGCAACCGAACAGCAGATAGCAGACCTTCTTAAGATTTCTGTTGAAGAAGTCAAAAAAATTGCAGCTAAAGTGCCTGTAAAGGCTTAATGGAACCTAAGGTTCATCTTACAAAGGCGAGGTACCTCCCTCGCCTTTTTTATTTTAAAGAGATCTCA
>JAEEGL012424268.1_pt1 | contig 10142 bp, 7 predicted proteins | sample 9134231 | NCBI WGS metagenome assembly JAEEGL01 (sample SAMN16246548, study PRJNA631951) | gut metagenome | biome: gut microbiome; feature: rumen; material: fiber-attached | host: Bos | place: Iran: Karaj | collected 2018-10
CCCAACATCAAACTGTTCATCTCCGAATGGAACCTGAACAGCACCGACTGGCGCACAGGCCTGTTCGCAGGCGGTTTCCTGAACGTGTGCGAACGGCAGGACGTGGTGGCGATGGGCGCGGCGGCGCTCTTCATCCGCCGCACCGACGCCCCCGACTGGAACAACGCCTTCATCAACTTCGATTACAAGGGCCTCTTCGTAGCCCCCAATTACCTGGTCACCGAACTCTGGTACGACCACTACTCCCCTTACCGACTGGCGTTCGAGGGCGACTGCAAGGACCTGAGCGTCAGCGCCACCTTGGCGGAGAACGGCGGCCACGTGACCGTGAAGGTGGTGAATCCGAGCGAAAAGCCTTACGAACTGCTGCTCGACGGCAACTGGGGCCCGCTCTCGAGTGCCGAATACGAGTACATCGCTCCCGGCAGCCTGGACGCAGCCAACAGCATGGAAGCCAGGCACGCCGTCGCCCGGCAGAAAAAGGAACTGGCCGTGCAGGGGCAAAGCCTGACGGTCAGTGTCGATCCGCTATCGGCCGGAGTGATTACGCTCCGGCGGAAATAAGCCCTACTTCATCCGGGCCAAATAGCACGCGATGGTGTTCTTCATCAGCATCGCGATGGTCATCGGGCCCACGCCGCCGGGGACGGGGGTGATCCAGGACGCCACGGGCTCGCAGGAGGCGAAGTCCACGTCGCCGCAGAGTTTTCCCTCCGCGTTGCGGTTCATGCCCACATCGATGACCACGGCGCCGGGTTTGACCATGTCGCCGGTCACGAGGCCGGCGCGGCCCACGGCGACGACGAGGACGTCCGCCGTGCGGCAGACGGCACCGAGATCGGCCGTGCGGGAATGGGCGATGGTCACCGTTGCGTGACGGTCCAGCAGGAGCTTCGCCATCGGCTTGCCGACGATGTTGCTGCGGCCCACGACAACGGCATTCTTGCCCTTCAGCTCCACGCCGATCGTATCCAGCATCCGCATGACGCCGGCGGGGGTGCAAGGGACGATGCAGTCCTTGCCCAGCCACAGGTTGGCCACGTTGCCGGGATGGAACCCGTCAACGTCCTTCTCACGGGCGATGGTGTCGATGACCTTTTCCTCGTCAATATGCTTAGGAAGCGGCAATTGCACCAGAATTCCGTCCACGTTCGGGTCGGCGTTCAGGTCCTGGATCCTGGCCAGGAGAGCCTCCTCGCTGATATCAGCCGGCAGCTCGACCAGCTGAGAGCCCATCCCGGTGTAGGCGGCGGCCTTCACCTTGTTGCGGACATAGACCTGGCTGGCGGGGTTTTCCCCTACGATGATGACAACAAGACACGGCCTGCGGCCATACTTGGCCTCCAATTCAGGCACTTGCGCCTTGACTTCTTCCTTAACTGCGGCGCTCAGCGCCTTTCCGTCGATGATGTTTCCCATAAGCTATTCAAATGCGCAGTGCGCGATGTCGTTTCTATAGAACAAGTGATCACATCCTACCTTCCGGACTTCCTCATACACTTTCTTCCGGGCGGCGGCCAGGTCCTCTCCCCTGGCGACGACCATCAAGACACGGCCGCCGTTCGTGACGAGCTTCCCATCCTTGAAGGCCGTCCCCATGTGGAAAATGGTTCCGTCGACCTGGTCCAGGCCCTTGATTTCGAAGCCCTTCTGATAGGAACCCGGATATCCCTTGGATGCCAGGACCACCCCGAGGGTGACTTCCCGGCTCCAGACGGCATCCGGAGCGGGCACTTCCATCGCGACGGACTCGAAGAGGGTATAGATGTCGCTTTTGAGCAGAGGCAGGACGACTTCCGTCTCGGGATCGCCGAAACGGGCATTGAACTCGATGACCTTGATGCCCTGCGGGGTCTTCATCAGACCGCCGTAGAGCACGCCGGAAAGCGGCTTCCCTTCGGAAACCATCGCCGCAGCGGTCTTGCACATGATTTCCTGGTAGGCAAACCGACGGTCCTCCTCCGTGATGAAAGGAAGGCCCGTATAGGCGCCCATGCCGCCCGTATTCGGTCCCTTGTCACCGTCGAAGGCACGCTTATGGTCCTGCGAAAGCGGCATCGGATACACGCGGGTGCCGTCGACGAAACAAAGGAAGGAGAATTCAGGGCCGGTCAGGAAGTCCTCCACCACCACGCGGCCTGCACCGAAGGTATGGTCCAGCAGCATGTCGGCAAGGGCTTTCTTCGCCTCTTCCAGATCCTGTGCGATGACAACGCCTTTCCCGGCCGCCAGGCCGTCGTATTTCAGGACGGCCGGGAACGGACGGGACGAAACATAGGAAAGTGCTTCGTTATAATCAGAAAATGCCTTGTAGGAGGCTGTGGGAACGCCGTATTTCTCCATGAGCCGCTTGGCGAACTCCTTGGAACTCTCGATGGCCGTAGCGGCTTTCGTATGGCCGAAAATCTTAAGGCCTGCTGCCCGGAAAGCATCCACGATGCCCACGGCAAGGGCCGCTTCCGGTCCGACGACGGTCAGGTCCACCCCATGCTCCAGTGCAAAAGACTTCAAGCCTTCCACATCCGTGTCCTTGAGGGGTACGTTTTCGGCTACGAGGCCGATGCCCGCATTGCCGGGAGCGCAGTAAATCTTGCCTACCTGGGGAGAACGGGCCAGCGCATCCACGATGGCGTGTTCACGCCCGCCGCCGCCGACGACAAGGACCGTCTTGGGGAAACAGTCTTCCATCCGGATATCCCTGGGATCCGTCTTGTTAGACATGCTCGGTTTATAAAATACAGCGTCCATATGGATCAGTGCTTGAAATGTCTGACACCGGTAAAGAGCATCGTGATGCCCAGTTCGTCGGCCTTGGCAATCGCGTCCGCATCGCGGATGCTGCCGCCGGGCTGGACGATGACCGTCACACCGTACTTCGCGGCCAGGGCCACGGTATCATCGAACGGCAGGAAGCCGTCGGACGCAAGGACGAGGCCTTCCGTGAAACCGGCCGCCTTCGCCTCTTCCAAGGCGATCTCGGCCGAACCCACCCGGTTCGTCTGACCGGCACCGACACCGATGGTGTGATTGTCCCGGACAACGCAGATGGCATTGGATTTCACGTGCTTGACGATCTTCCAGCCGAAGTTCGCATCGGCCATCTGGGCCTTGGTAGGCTTCACCTTCGTCACGCACATCTCCGGAGTCACCTCTTCCACCTGGGTGTCCAGCTGCTGGGCCAGGAGGCCTCCGTTCACGCTCACATACTGGGGAACCGGTTTTCCGTCGCGGGTCATGTCAACCTGCATCACGCGGAGATTCTTCTTGGTAGACAAGATTTCCAAGGCTTCCGGCGTATAGGACGGGGCGATGACGATCTCCAGGAAAATCGGCTTCATGCCGCGGGCCACGTCGGCCGTCAGTTCGCGGTTTACGCCCACGATACCGCCGTAGATGCTCACCTTGTCGGCCTCATAGGCGGCCTGCCAGGCTTCCTCGATGGTGGAACCCACCGCGGCACCGCAAGGATTCATATGCTTGAGGGCCACACAGAAAGGCTCCTCAAAGTCCCGCAGGACGTTCAGGGCCGCATTCGCGTCCTGGATGTTGTTGTAAGACAGTTCCTTGCCCTGGATCTGCTTCGCGAAGGCCAGGGAGAACGGTACCGGCTCCAGGGCCGCATAGAAGTTCGCGCTCTGGTGCGGGTTCTCACCGTAGCGAAGTCCCTGCTTGATGTCATATTCGAGGAAAAGCTTCTCGGGAAGGCCGGCCTGCTTGCGCATGTACGTAGCGATGCAGGCGTCGTACTCCGCCGTATGGGTATAAGCCTTGGCGGAGAGTTTCAGGCGCGTTTCCGGGGTGGTGGCTCCCTTCTCGCGGAGTTCCGCGAGGACATTGTCATAGTCGGAAGGATCGCATACGATGGTAACGTCGCGCCAGTTCTTGGCGGCGCTGCGCACCATGGAAGGGCCGCCGATGTCGATGTTCTCGATGGCATCCTCGAGGGTGACGCCTTCCTTGGCGATAGTCTGGCGGAACGGATAAAGGTTCACACACACGAGTTCAATGGTCTCGATACCGTTCTCTTTCAGCGTCTCCATATGGGCGGGGACGTCGCGGCGGGCAAGGATGCCGCCGTGCACCTTCGGATGCAGGGTCTTCACCCGGCCGTCGCAAATCTCCGGGAACCCGGTGACTTCGCTGATGCCGATGGTCTTGACACCCTGGCTTTCAAGCAGTTTCTGCGTTCCCCCGGTGGCGATGATTTCCCACCCGAGATCCACGAGGCCTTTGACGAAATCCACAAGGCCGGTCTTGTCGCTGACACTTACTAACGCTCTCATTTTATCAGTTTTGCTATGGTTTCCACATACAATGCATGTTCGATCTTCTGGCCCAGGCGATGGACTTCCGCCGGGTCGTTCCCGTCGTATTCGAAGGCACGCTGGGCGATGATCTTTCCGCCGTCCAGGTCGGCATTGACCCAATGGATAGTGATGCCGTACACTTTCACGCCGTAGGCGACGGCGTCCTCCACGGCATGGGCTCCCTTGAAGGAAGGAAGCAGGGACGGATGGATATTGATAATCCGGCCCTCGTAGGCCCCCAGAAGGGTTTCCCCGACAATGCGCATATAGCCCGCCAGGCACACCAGGTCGATCTTTTTGGCATCCAGGACCCGGACAATCTCCGTCTCGAAGGCAGCCTTGGAAGGATAATCCTTCGGCGAGAACACGAAGGTGTCGACCCCGTACCGGGCCGCCTTCCCGATGACAGCCGCACCGGGCTTGTCACACACCATCACAGCCACTTCGGCATTCAGGACGCCGTCGGCACAGGCGCGGGCGATGGCATCGAAGTTCGTGCCGGTCCCGCTGGCGAATACCGCTAACTGTTTCTTCATTGCAGGACGATATTGACGCCGGGTACGTCTGTCACCTGGCCGATGACCGACGCCTTCTCCCCGCAGGATTCCAGGATGGCGATGACCTTGTCCGCCTCGGATGCGTCCACGACGGCGATCATGCCGATACCCATGTTGAAGATGTTGAACATCTCGCGGTGCGGTACCTTGCCCCATTTCTCCAGCATCCGGAAAACCGGGAGGATCTCCCAGGTTCCTTCGTGGATCTCAAGGCCCTGCCCCTCCTGCAGCACGCGCGGAATATTCTCGTCGAAGCCGCCGCCGGTGATGTGGCAGATGCCGTGGACGTCGCATTGACGGATGACCTGCAGCATCTGTTTCACGTAGATCTTCGTCGGGGTGAGGAGGACATCGCCGAGCTTGCGTCCGCCGAATTCGGCAATGGGTTCGTCATAGGAAAGCCCGGCATCGGCAACAATCTTCCGAACGAGGCTGAAGCCGTTGGAATGGACGCCGCTGGAGGCCGCTCCTACCAGGACATCTCCAACCTTAACCTTCGATCCATCAATCAGTTTTGACTTCTCAACGACACCGGTGGTATAACCGGCAATGTCGTATTCGCCATCAGAATACATGCCGGGCATCTCGGCGGTTTCGCCGCCCACGAGCGCACAGCCTGCCTGGCGGCAGCCTTCCGCCACGCCGGCGACGATGGCTTCCACCTTGGCCGGCACATTATGTCCCAGCGCCACGTAATCCAGGAAAATCAGAGGCTCGGCACCTTGGGCGAGGACATCGTTCACGCACATCGCCACGGCGTCGATACCGATGGTGTCGTGCTTGTCCATCGCGAAAGCGATCTTGAGCTTGGTGCCCACGCCGTCGGTGCCGCTCACGAGGACCGGCTCCTTGACATTCAGGGCGGAGAGGTCGAACATGCCTCCGAACGATCCGATGTTGCCCATCGAACCCACCCGGCTGGTGGAGGCGACGTGCTGCTTGATCCGGCGGACCACTTCGTAACCCGCCTCGAGGTTCACGCCTGCGTTTTCATAAGTCTTGGCCATAGGTCAGTCATTGATTTCTTCGTCATACAAAAGGGTCGGATACTCGCCCGTGAAGCAAGCCTGGCACGGGTCGGCGCAGCCGAAGGCGGAATCGCGTGTGGACTCCGGACTCAGATAGCCCAGGGAATCGGCACCGATGGCCTGGCGGGCTTCCTCCAGGGTGCGGTGCGAGCATAGGAGTTCCTCCGGCGTGGAAGTGTCCACTCCGTAGTGGCAGGTGAAGCGCATCATCGGGCTGGCAATACGCACGTGTACCTCGGTCGCACCCGCCTCTCGCAGCAGACGGACGATCTTGAGGGAGGTCGTACCGCGGACGATCGAGTCGTCCACCAGGACGATACGTTTGCCTTTCACGATGCTGTATACCGGGGAGAGTTTCATCTTCACGCCCAGTTCGCGCATCGACTGGACCGGCTCGATGAAGGTACGGCCCACATATTTGTGCTTGACAAGTCCCATCTCATAAGGAATGCCGCTTTCTTCGGCATAACCCATCGCAGCGCTCAGGCTGGACTCCGGCACGCCCACGACCATATCGGCCTCTACCGGGCACTCCCGGTACAGACGCCGGCCGGCCTCCTTGCGGTAGGCGTGGACGTTGCAACCGTCGATGTCGCTGTCCGGGCGGGCGAAATAGATGTATTCCATCCCGCACATCCGGTGCCGGCAATACTTGGAGAACAGGGTGCTGCGGATGCCGTGACGGTCCAGCGAGACGATTTCGCCCGGACGGACGTCGCGGATGAAGTCAGCCCCCATGATACCGAACGCGCAGGATTCGCTGCTTACGACATATCCATCGCCGAGCCGGCCGATGCAAAGCGGCTTGATGCCGTACTTGTCGCGGGCGGCATAGATGCGGTTCTTCGTCATGATGACGAAAGTGAACCCGCCTTCCATCATGTTGAGGGCTTTCACGATGTTGACAATACGGTCCTCGTTCGCGCTCTTCTTGATGAGGTGCGCCAGGAGTTCCGCGTCCGTATCGGTCTGGAAGATGGTGCCACGCTTTTCCAGATACTGGGCAATCTGCTTGGAATTCACGAGGTTACCGTCACTCGCCACGCAGAAATCGCCGGAATGATGGCGGAAGAAGAAAGGGCCCACGTTGTCCAGTCCGCCCCGGGAAGCATTGGCATATTTGACGCAGCCGATCCCGAGGTTTCCCTTGAGTTTGCCCACCTGTCCGTTGTTGAAGACTTCGTTCAGGAGTCCCAATCCACGGTAGCGATGCGAGTCGCCTTTCTCGTCAAAGGTCGCGATGCCGCCGCCTTCCTGGCCGCGGTGCTGAAGGTTATGCAGGCCGTAATAAAGATATGTCGAGGCGTCCTGGACGCCAAACACTGCAAGTACTCCCATTTTATTCCAGATCCAAGGCGGTTTTCAATTTTTCAAGGACGATACCGTAGGAAGGGACCAGGTCGCCGAGATCCAGCCGGAAACGGTCCTTGTCCAGCCGCTCCCCCGTTTCCTTGTCCCACATCCGGCAGGTATCGGGGCTGATTTCGTCGGAGATGATGATGGCCCCGGTATCGGCTGCCCGTCCGAACTCGAACTTGGCATCCACCAGTTCGATCCCGGCCCGGTCGAGAAGGTCCGTCAAAAGCTGGCCTGACCGGCGGACGATATCGTACATCCCGTCCAATTCCTGATAGGTCGCAAGACGCAGGGCCACAGCCTGGTCCCGGTTGATCAGCGGATCGCCGAGTTCATCGTTGTTGTAGCACAGGTCCAGGATGGTGTTCGACGGCTTGAAACCGTCCTCTACGCCCAGTTTCGACGCCAGGGAACCGGAGATCCGGTTGTGGAACACCACTTCAAGGGGAATGATCTCAATCATCCGGCACAGTTGCTCACGCTCGTCACCAAGGGTCCGGATGAAATGCGTTTCCACCCCGTTGTCGTTGAGATAGCCCAGCAGGATGGCCGAAATCTGGTTCGTCAGCGCGCCTTTGCCGGCGAAGCGGGCCCGCTTGACGCCGTGGAAGGCCGTCGTCACGTCCTTGTAGCGGAAGATGACCTGGCACGGGTCGTCGGTGGAGAAGACCTGCTTCTCGTTTCCGTTGAATATGAGTTTGTCCTTGACCATTTATCGGGATTTTCTGAAGTAATTGACTGCGTTTTCGAAGATGGGCTGGCGGCAGTTGCCGGCGATGTTCTTGAAGAGGTGCTCCTCGTAACGTTCGCTGTGTCCCATCTTTCCCAGGATATGTCCGTCGGGGCTCACGATGCCTTCGATGTCGTAATGGGAGCCGTTGGGATTGTCCACATAACGGAAGGCCACCTGACCGCGGGCGAAGAGCTCGCGGGCCAGCGAAGGCTCGACGACGAACTTGCCCTCGCCGTGGCTGAAGGCAATACTGTGACGTTCTCCCTTCGTAAACCCGGAAAGCCAGGGGGAATTCACCGTGGCAACCTCGGTCGTGGCCATAAGGGAGACGTGGCGGTTGATGTCGTTGCGGAAGAGCGTCGGAGAATCCGGCGTCACGCAGCCCAGTTTCCCGTACGGGAGCAGGCCGCTCTTCACCAGGGCCTGGAAGCCGTTGCAGATGCCCAGGATGAGTCCTCCGCGTTTCAGCAGGGCGGTGATGGCGGCGCCCACCTTGGCGTTGTTGATGACGTCGGCGATAAACTTGCCGCTGCCATCCGGTTCGTCGCCGGAGGAGAAACCGCCGCAGAAAGCGAGGATGTGGCTTCCCCCGATCCGGGAGGACAGGTCGTCGATGGAACGGAGCACATCCTCCGGCGTGAGGTTCCGGAACACGAAGGGACGGACCTCGGCACCGGCCTTGCGGAAAGCCTTGGCGGTATCATAATCACAGTTGGAGCCCGGGAACACCGGCAGGCACACCACAGGACGCTCCACCGGAGCGCCAGGATAGACAAGGTTCGCCGGATCGAACGGGACCGGGGCCACCACAGGAACCGGTTCGTCGAAAACGGGTTTCACCCGGGGCGGATAGATCTTCCGATAGCGCCCTTCATAAGCCTTCTCCAGGTCTTCCAGGAGCATTCCGCATCCATTGACCTTGATGCCGGAGGAAGTCACGACACCGAGTTCGACGGCGTTGGGATGGTTCAGGGCCACCTTGGATTCCACCACGGCGGAACCGTATCCCAGAGAGAACAGGTCCGCTTCGGGAACGGTGACATCCACGCCGAGGCCATTTCCCATCGCCATCTTCACGAGGGCTTCGGCAACACCGCCATAAGCCAGAGACCAGGCAGAGACGATATTCTTCCTGCCAATTTCATCGTACAGGAAGGCCCAGTTGCCCTTCAACTGGTCCGTGTCGGGCATATGGTTCGGAAGCGGGGTATGCTTCAGGAGATAGATCCTGTTGCCGGCTTCCTTGAACTCCGGAGATATCACGCGGCGCGCATCGACGGTGGTAATACCGAAAGCAACGAGGGTCGGAGGGACATGGATGTGCTCGAAGGTGCCGCTCATCGAGTCTTTGCCGCCGATGGACGGAAGACCGAACTCTTTCTGCATCTTGAGCGTACCCAGCAAGGCCGAAAGCGGCTTGCCCCAGGTGTGGGGATCCTTGGTCATCCGCTCGAAGTACTCCTGGTAAGAGAAACGCATGCCGCTGTAATCCGCACCGGAGCAGGCCACCTTGGTACATGCCTCGACGACGGCATAGGCAGCGCTGTGATACGGGCTCCAGACGGCCAGGTCCGGGTTGTAGCCGAAGGCCATGACGCTGGCGGTTTCGGTGTACTGGTCCATGGGCAGTTTCTGGACGGAGACCTGCGTTTCGGTCGTCTGGAAACGGCCGCCATAAGGCATCAGGACGGTGGAACGGCCCACCGTGGAGTCGAACATCTCCACGAGGCCCTTCTGGGAAGCCACGTTCGGAGAGCCCATTACGGAACGTATCTTTTCTTCCGTCGTCTCCCCTTCCGGTTCCCGCAGGAACGGATCCCTGTCCTCTACAGGCAGGATCTCCGCCTTCGCATAGTGCTTCGCGCCGGCACTGTCGATAAAGGCACGGGTCAGGTCGCAGACCTTCCGGTCCCCGTAGAACATCCGCATCCGGCCGGTGTCGGTGACGTTGGCCACGTGGGTGACTTCGATGTTGTCCACGGCGCAGAGTTCCATCATGCGCTCCTTATCGGCGGCTTCCACGACCACGGCCATCCGCTCCTGGGACTCGCTGATGGCGAGTTCCGTCGCGTTCAGGCCGGCATATTTCGCAGGCACGCGGTCCAGCCAGATGTCCAGGCCGTCGGCCAGTTCGCCGATGGCGACGCTCACGCCACCGGCG
>JAEEGL013293278.1_pt1 | contig 10142 bp, 7 predicted proteins | sample 9134231 | NCBI WGS metagenome assembly JAEEGL01 (sample SAMN16246548, study PRJNA631951) | gut metagenome | biome: gut microbiome; feature: rumen; material: fiber-attached | host: Bos | place: Iran: Karaj | collected 2018-10
ACAAGACGAATAGCATAATCAGCGCTATTTCCTGGCTTTCTTGACGGCTTTCACGACGGCCATGGGCTCGGAGCCTGCAAAGCTGGCGTCGAACTTGCCCGTGAACTGGATGCCATAGAGGTTGACACCGCCCTCGGTATATATCCACAGCTCATCACCCTCGGTATAGTTGTAGTCGACGGTCTGAACGGGAAGGGGTGCGTCTTTCTTGCCCGTAACATCGGCATCCTTGACGTACGGCAGGGCGGCGAGGTTCTTGAACGAGTCGCCATTGCGAACGCCGACATAGAGGTTCTTGCTCTCTTCCTTGGTGCCCTGGGCAAAGAAGATGAGCGTGCCGCCAGACAGGGGTTTCACCTGCAGCATGCGGGAGCGGGGTACGGCATTGACGTCAACGGCGTTGTCCTTCTTGATGCCCGAGGGGGCTCCGCGGAAGTTGAGCTGCGTGCCGTACTGCACGTTCATGACTCCCTGCTTGAAGAAACGCTTGTTCTTCTTCACCTGCATGCCCTTGGGCTTCGGGTCTTCTGCCTTCTTCTCGTCGCTGCGCGTGTCGCCGATGAATGCCACGCCCGACTTGACCGTCATGGGTTCGTTGACATCGACAGGCTCGTCGGGGATGCCCCACAGCTTCTCGATGTTTACTTCTCTCTGTGCACTGGCTACCATTGCTACCAGCAGGGCGGCCATCATGATGATTTGTCTTTTCATAGCTCTTTTATTATTTAGTGATGCTATTTGCTTTTACAGTCTCGCTGAGCGTCTTCGCTCCCCTGACGTCCCTGAGAGGTGGTGCTCCTTCCCTTATGACGTACGAGGGGGCGAATTGTCCTCACTGCCGATATTGCAAATAAAAACAGGTTTTTATTCATGTTTCTCAAAAAAAATGATTACCTTTGTAGCGTCTAAAGAAAAAAAAGCCGTTACCATGCAACAGAAAAAACAAAGCAGTTTCCAAGAGGTCAACGAGAGCTACACCATGCTCGAGGCCATTACCGAGGCTCAGCGCTGCCTGCGCTGCAAGGTTCCTCAGTGCAAGAAAGGCTGTCCCATCAGCAACGACATTCCCGACTGGGTACACGAGTTGTCCAAGGGTAACCTGGGCAATGCCATGAGTATCATCCGCAGCAAGAGCAATCTGCCTGCCGTCTGTGGCCGCGTCTGCGCCCATGAACGACAGTGTGAGGGCAACTGCGTGCTGGGCAAAAAGGGAGAGGCGCTGAACATCGGCAAACTGGAACGTTTTGTGGCTGACTTTGATGCAGAAAACCAGCTGACCCACGAGGACATCGTAGAGAAGACACGCGGCAGGGTGGCTGTCATCGGAGCCGGACCCTCGGGTATCACGGTGGCTGGCGACTTGTCGCGCATGGGCTTTTCCGTCGAGATTTTCGAGATGGAGGCTCAGTGCGGTGGTGTGCTGCGCTATGGCATTCCTGAATACCGTCTGCCCAAAGAGGTGGTAGCTCGTGAAATACGCTATATCGAGAAGATGGGGGTTGTCATTCATCGCAACACCCACGTAGGCTATGACATCACTGTTGACACGCTCTTCGAGCAGGGGTTCGACGCCATTTTCATAGGCACAGGACTGGGTATGCCCAAGACGCTGGAGATTCCTATCTATCAAAATGGGAAATGCCTCTCTGAGGGCGAGAACGCCATCCATTGTGCTGATTTGAAGCGCGTGCGACTGGCTGCTCACTTCCTACGTCGTGTGGAACTCATCCAAGAGGGTTTCATGAATCCCAACGAGACGCATGTGGACAAGGGTGCCAAGGTATGGATTATAGGCTGTGGCAATACGGCCATGGATGCCTCGCGAACAGCTGTGCGTATCGGAGCCTCCAAGGTGGACGTCATCTATCATAAGGGTATTGACACCATGGCGGCACTGCGTGCGGAATATGACGATGCCGTCAAGGAGGGCGTACACTTCAACTGGTGGAGCAGCATTGTCGAGATACACGTTGACGACCAGCTGGAAATCACTGAAATCGTGCTGGAAACCAAAGAGCCCGACAAGGAGCCTGTACGTCAGACCTTGCCTGCCGACAACATCATCATGGCCATTGGTGCCACGCCCAAGACGAAAATCGTGCGTACCACACCAGGACTGGAGAACGACGAGCGTAAGTTCCTCATTACCCGTGAGAAGCCCTACGGCATGACCACCCGTAAGGGCGTGTTCGCTGGTGGTGACGTGGCCAACCGCCAGGCTACCGTCGTCCATGCCATGCAGGATGCCAAGCGCGTTGCCGAGGGCATAGCACAGTATGTCGATGCCGTCCGTTTATTAGCCATCATTTCATAAAGGAGATAAATATATGAAGAAAATTGCTTTGATCGTGTTTGCCGCGCTGCTGACCATCAGCATGCAGGCACAACGGGAGGTTTACAAGTCTGTAACACCTGAGTTTACCGTTACCATTCCCGAGAACGGTGGTGACGGGCGCTGCGTGGTGATGGTGCCCGGAGGCGGATATAACCATGTGGCGAAAGGCCACGAGGGCAGCGACTGGATACCGTTCTTCACCAGCCAGGGCATCAGCGTGGTAGTAACAAAGTACACACTACCCGAGGGCGACCGCGAGAAACCGCTGGGCGACATACGCAATACCTTCAAATACCTGCGTGAGAACGGTGCACAGTGGGGCATCAATCCCAACGGCATCGGCATCATGGGCTTCTCGGCAGGCGGCCATCTGGCTGCTGCCTTCACCAATACGGAGGTGGGCGACCAGCGCCCGGCCTTCTGCATCCTGATGTACCCCGTGGTGCGCATGGATACTCGTCAGCACTTAGACATGGCGAAGAAGTTTCTGGGCAACGACTGCTCCATGGATCTGCGCAAGCAGTGGAGCACCAACAACATGGTGAGTGCCGAGACACCACCCACCATCATCATCGCCGCTGACGACGACCCCGTGATAGAGACCACCAACAGCGCCGAGTATTACTTGCAACTGAAAAAGCGCCACGTAGATGCCTGCATGCACATCTATCCCAGTGGTGGTCACGGTTTCGGATTCCGCACGTCATTCCCTTACCATGACCGCATGGTAGAAAACCTCACCGACTGGCTGAAAACCATTCAGGTGCCTGGTGCCAAAGCCAGGAAGGTGGCATGCATCGGCAACAGCATCACCTACGGAGCACGTCTGAAGTTTCCACATGTTGACGGCTATCCTGCACAGTTGCAGCAGCTGTTAGGCAACGGCTACTGGGTGAAGAACTTCGGCATCAGCGGTTCTACCATGGCTCCCAGCGAGAACACCTTCATGCAGCGCGACCGCTGGCAGCACGCCAAGGAGTTCGAGCCCGACATCGTGTTCATCAAACTGGGCACCAACGACATCAAGCCCTCCCACTGGAAGGGTGACGAGGCTTTCACCACCGCCTATCAGCACATGATAGACACCCTGCGTGCCCTACCCTCGAAGCCTCGTATCGTGCTCTGTCTGCCTGCCACCAGCTACCGCAAGGAGAATCATCTGGACAGCGACATCACGGGAAAAGCCATCCCACTCATCCGTCAGGTGGCCAAGAAAAACAAGCTCGACGTCATTGACCTGCATACCCCCACCAGCGGACAGCCGGAGCGTTTTCCCGACCAGTTGCATCCTGATGTGCAGGGGGCAGGAATCATCGCACAAACCATCTATAACTACTTGAAAACTAAGAAATAACAAAGTATCATGAAACTAATTAGTTGGAACGTCAACGGACTTCGTGCATGCGAAGGTAAGGGGTTCAGTGACATCTTCCGTGAGCTGGATGCCGACTTCTTCTGTCTGCAGGAAACAAAGATGCAGGCAGGACAGTTGGACTTAGCATTCGAGGGATACAAGTCGTATTGGAACTATGCCGACAAGAAGGGCTACTCAGGCACGGCCATCTTCACCAAGCACGAGCCGCTGAGCGTAGCATACGGCATCGGCATCGACCTGCACGACCATGAAGGGCGCGTCATTACGCTGGAGATGCCCGACTTCTATCTCGTCACCTGCTATACGCCCAACTCACAGGACGGACTGAAGCGTCTGGAGTATCGCATGTCGTGGGAGGATGCTTTTCGCGCGTACCTTAAAAAATTAGATAAGAAGAAGCCCGTCATCCTTTGTGGCGACCTCAACGTAGCCCACGAGGAGATAGACCTCAAGAATCCGAAGAGCAATCGCATGAATGCAGGCTTTACTGACGAGGAGCGCGAGAAATTCACCGACCTCCTGGCCTGTGGCTTCATTGACAGTTTCCGCACGCTATACCCTGAGCTGGTCACCTATTCATGGTGGTCTTACCGTTTCCAGGCACGTCAGAAGAATGCAGGGTGGCGTATCGACTACTTCGTCACATCAGAAAGATTGCGCCCCCAGATTGAGGACGCAAAGATTCTTACCGACATCTACGGCTCTGACCATTGTCCCGTAGAGTTAGACCTCCTGACCACTTAGGAATACCTGCCTGATAATCGGCTGCGTATAAGCGTAGGGGATATAGTCGAGAGAAGGAATGGGGTCGGTGATGAAGAAATTGGCGACCTTACCAACGGCTATGCTGCCGTAGTCGCGGCTGAGTCCCATGGCATAGGCGCCGTTCAGCGTGGCGGCATTCAAGGCCTCAGCAGGCTGCAGACGCATCTTGATGCAGGCCAGAGAGACAACGAACTTCATATCGCCTGAAGGCGTAGAACCTGGGTTGTAGTCGCTGGCGATAGCAAGAGGCAGGCCGTTTGCTATCATCTTACGAGCAGGAGCAAACGGCATATTGAGGAAGAACGACGTTCCAGGCAGGGCAGTAGGCATCACGTCGCTGCCACGCAGCAGTTGGATATCCTCGTCTGTCATGCTCTCCAAGTGGTCCACACTCAATGCCCCGCACTTAACAGCGACCTCCACCCCACCCGATGGTGCTAACTCCTCACCATGTATCTTGCCACGCAGGCCGTATTTCCTGCCAGCCTCCAAGATGCGCGTTGTCTCCTCAGGGGTAAAGAAGCCACGATCGCAGAACACATCGACATAATCTGCCAAGCCCTCGGCTGCCACGGCAGGCAGCATCTCGTTGACTACCAAATCGACATACTGGCTCTGGCTATAGCCACGTCCTACGGCATGGGCGCCGAGGAACGTGCTGACGACCTTGATGGGCGACGACTCCTTGATGCGGCGAATGACACGCAGCATCTTCAGCTCATCGGCAGTATTCAGTCCGTAGCCGCTCTTGATTTCCACAGCCCCCGTGCCCTTACGGATGATTTCGTTGATACGCGTCATGGACGAACGGAACAGTTCTTCCTCAGACAACTGGTGCAGGCGATCGGCACTATTGAGGATACCACCACCACGACGGGCTATCTCCTCATAGGACAGACCATTGATTTTGTCCACAAACTCCCCCTCGCGACTGCCAGCATACACCAAGTGGGTATGGCTGTCGCAGAACGAAGGCAACACTGCCCTACCCTGCGCGTCGATGGAGGTGAGAGATGAGAGGTGAGAGGTTAGAGGTGAGAGGTCAGAGGTAGGAGAAATGGCTGGTTCTCCCTCGCCAAAGGCAGCGAAACGGCCATCCTCAATGAGCAGCCACGCATCATGCAAGACGTCGAGACGTGCCATCTCGTCACCTCGCAGGCAGGATTGCCCGTGCTGGTCGATGACCAACAGTCCGATGTTCTTAATCAATAGCCTCATCACGCAGGAATTCAACGCTTTTAGCGATATGCGGATACATGACTTCGTCCTCCTCGATAAACGGCACAACCTGACGATAGTCGGCAAAGATGCGTTCAATTTTGGGTGACGACTTCAGCGGACGGCGGAACTCCAGTGCCTGAGCGGCGTTAAGCAGTTCAATGGCCAGCACACGCTCCGTATTCAGCACAATGCGATAGAGCTTGGTGCCGCCATTAGCACCCATGCTGACATGGTCTTCCTGACCTTGCGAAGTAGGAATGCTGTCGGCAGAGGACGGCATGCAGAGGGTCTTGTTCTGGCTGACGATGGAGGCTGCCGTATATTGCGGAATCATGAAGCCGCTGTTCAGTCCAGGCTTTGCCACCAGGAAACTGGGCAGTCCGCGCGTGCCAGACACCAGTTTATAAATACGGCGCTCGCTGATACTGCTCAACTCCGACAGCGCCAATGCCAGGAAGTCGATGGGCAGTGCAATGGGTTCTCCGTGGAAGTTGCCGGCAGAGATGATAAGGTCTTCCTCCGGACAGACAGTAGGATTATCCGTCGTAGCATTGATTTCCACGTCGATGACCGTCTTGACATAGGAAACGGTATCCTTTACGGCACCATGTACCTGCGGAATGCAACGGAAGGAATATGGGTCTTGAACATTCTCCTTGGGCTGCTGTATCATTTCAGAGCCGCGCAGCAGCTCATTCATGTGGCGGGCTGTGGCTATCTGACCAGCGTGCGGGCGCACCATGTGGACAGCCAGCGTAAAGGGGTCTTGACGACCATCGTAGGCTTCGAGCGACATGGCGGCAATGACATCAGCCCACTCGCTGAGGTGCTTGGCCTTGATACAAGCCCACGAGGCAAACGCCGCCATATTCTGCGTCCCGTTGAGCAATGCCAAGCCCTCCTTGGAACCCAACCTGATAGGCTTCCAGCCCATACGTCGATTCAGTTCCTCGCCAGACATCAGCTCGCCCTGATACTCCACCTCGCCCATTCCGACGAGTGGCAGACAGAGATGAGCCAACGGCACGAGGTCGCCGCTGGCACCCACAGAGCCTTGCTGATAGACCACTGGATAGATGTCGTTGTTGAAGAAATCGATGAGGCGTTCGACGGTATCGAGCTTACAACCCGAGAAGCCATAGCTGAGCGACTGTATCTTCAACAGTATCATAATCTTGACAATGTCGTTGGGAACACGTTCGCCACAGCCACAGGCATGCGACATCATCAGGTTAATCTGCAACTGCGCCAGCTGGTCTTGGTCGATACTGATTTTACACAACGAGCCGAAGCCAGTGGTCACACCATAGATGGGTTCCTCGCTGGAGGCCACCTTCTTGTCAAGGTACTCACGGCAGCTGACAATACGCTGACGGGTATCATCGCTCAACTTCAGTTTGTAGCCGTGTTCTATGATGAGTTCTATTTTGTCGAGGGTCAAGTGACCTGCTGAAATTTGATGTATATTCATGGGTAAAATGGGGTTAATGGGGCTAATGGGGTTAATAGGCATTGATGATGTCGTCATCGACGAGGTTGGGCAGGGTAACCACCAGTCCGGGTGTTCGCAGCATCTCGCGCTTAATGGCCTGGATGGAACCTTCGTTGCGGGCCCACGAACGACGGGCGATACCGTTGTTGACATCCCACAAGAGCATTTCGCGGATGTGGCGGGCACTGTCTTCGCTGCCATCGATGACCATACCGAAGCCGCCATTGATGACTTCGCCCCAGCCTACTCCGCCACCATTGTGGATGCTGACCCACGTGGCACCACGGAAAGCATCGCCAATGACATTCTGCACAGCCATGTCGGCACAGAACTGCGAACCATCGTAGATATTTGAAGTCTCACGGAACGGCGAGTCTGTGCCGCTGACATCATGGTGGTCACGACCTAACACGACGGGGGCTTTCAGTTCACCCCGACGGATGGCATCGTTGAAGGCCAGGGCTATCTTGCTGCGTCCCTCGGCATCAGCATAGAGAATGCGAGCCTGCGAGCCAACAACCAGATGGTTGCGGCCTGCCTCACGAATCCAGTGGATATTATCTGCCATCTGACTTTGTATCTCCTTGGGTGCCGTCTTCATGATATCCTCCAGGACTTCCGCAGCGAGGCGGTCGGTAAGAGCCAGGTCTTCGGGGTCGCACGAGGTGCACACCCAACGGAAAGGACCAAAGCCGTAGTCGAAGAACATCGGACCCATAATATCCTGAACATAAGAAGGATATCTAAAGTTTTCTTTAGTACTACTACAAGTCGAGAAAACGTCGGCACCAGCACGACTGGACTCTAACAGGAAGGCGTTGCCATAGTCGAAGAAATACATGCCGCGGTCAGCCAGTCTATTGATGGCTGCCACCTGACGGCGCAGGGAAGCCTGCACCTTCTCCTTGAACTGGGCAGGGTCTTCTGCCATCATCTGCTTGCTCTCCTCCAGGGACAGTCCGACAGGATAATAGCCGCCTGCCCACGGATTATGCAGCGACGTCTGGTCGCTACCCAAGTCAACATGGATATTCTCATCGGCCAAACGCTCCCAGAGGTCGACGACATTGCCAACATAGGCCATAGAAACCACACGTTTGTCTTTAACAGCCTGACGAACGGCAGGTATCAGTTCGTCCAGGTCGTCGTGCAGTTCGTCCACCCAGCCCTGTTCGTAGCGCTTCCGGGCAGCCTTGGGATTGATTTCTGCCGTCACACTCACCACACCAGCTATGTTTCCTGCCTTAGGCTGTGCACCACTCATGCCACCAAGGCCAGCCGTCACGAAGAGTTTCATGTGGTCGCCCCCCACTCTGCGGGCAGCATTGAGCACGGTGATGGTAGTGCCGTGGACGATGCCCTGCGGACCAATATACATATAGGAGCCTGCCGTCATCTGACCATACTGCGTGACACCCATAGCATTACCGCGTTCCCAGTCGTCGGGCTTGGAGTAGTTGGGAATCACCATTCCGTTGGTTACTACCACTCGGGGAGCATTGGGATGCGAGGGGAAAAGTCCCAGCGGATGACCGCTGTACATCACCAAAGTCTGTTCGTCAGTCATCTCCGAGAGGTATTTCATCACCAGGCGATACTGTGCCCAGTTCTGGAAGATGGCCCCATTGCCCCCATAGATAATCAGTTCGTGAGGATGCTGGGCCACACGCGGGTCGAGGTTGTTTTGAATCATCAGCATGATGGCGGCAGCCTGGCGCGAGCGGTGCGGATATTCGTCGATGGGACGCGCCTTCATCTCGTATTGCGGGCGATAGCGATACATATAGATACGTCCATACTTTTTCAGTTCCTCAGCAAACTCGGGTGCCAACTGGGCATGCAGATGGGCAGGAAAATAGCGCAGGGCATTGCGCAGGGCAAGGCGTTTCTGCTCGGCTGTCAGGATGTCCTTGCGCTTAGGGGCATGGTTTATCTCGGGGTCGTAGGACGGCATCTCGGGCAGCACTTCGGGAATACCGAGGCGTATTTCTTCTTGGAAAGTCATGATGGTATCAGATTTTAGATTCAACAATGGCGATGATTTCTTGTTCTTCCTGATTGGCCTTGGCAATGAGGGCATCGGCCTCTGAACAGTATCCAGAGGCGCATTGGCGGTCCTTCAGGGAAGCGGCATTGATTTTCACGTTCAGGCCAGCACCCAAGACGGCAGCACGGGCAGCAAGAGCACCCACGCCAGCATCGCTGACACTGTTGGGATTGCCCTGTTCTGCCATAGCACGGCAAATATCGAAGGTCTTGAGCGATGCCTTCATGGTGCGCAAGGGCACCTGCGTGGCATAGAGTGTGGCATCCTGAATGGCTTGTGAACGAGCAGCTTTCTCTTCGTCTGAGCCTTTAGGCAAGCCAAACGCCGCCATGATGCGGTTGAAGGCTGCCGTGTCTTCATCTACCAAGTGCAGCAACTCCGTCTGCAACGCCTGTCCCTTGTCTGCCCAATCGGAGAACTCTTGCCAGCGGTCGTCCCAACCAGCTTTGTGCGATGACAAGTTGGCAACCATCGTACCCAAGGCTGCGGCAAGCGCACCCATATAGGCAGCAATGGTACCGCCGCCAGGAGCAGGACTCTCGCGGCTGGCCTCCTGGGCAAAGCCCTTGACTGTCAGGTCGACGAGCTTTTTACCAGCAGACATACCGCTGGCAGCAGCATCTTCCAGCAAATATTCAATGACCTTTTCGCGAGGATTGAAGGGGCGCAGGTCGTCGAGTCCCATCGACTTGATGGCTATCTGGATGACATCCTCCTCGGGAATACCCGTCGAGCGGTGCTGTTTCTGCAGGAAATAGCGGCCAGCCTCAACGAGCACACGCTTGGGCACCAGTCCCACTATCTCCGTCCCCGTCACGCGGATGCCCCTGTTCTGTGCACAGCGGCACACCTCATCGAAGCACTTGTGCAAGGGAGCAATGTTGATATCGGTAATGTTCATCGATAC
>JAEEGL013487143.1_pt1 | contig 10142 bp, 7 predicted proteins | sample 9134231 | NCBI WGS metagenome assembly JAEEGL01 (sample SAMN16246548, study PRJNA631951) | gut metagenome | biome: gut microbiome; feature: rumen; material: fiber-attached | host: Bos | place: Iran: Karaj | collected 2018-10
AAGAGACAGGGTGAAACAAGATATGAGAACGATAGTCTTGATTGTAGCGACTTTGCTGAGTTTTCTTACGGTAAGTCCATGTAAGGGTAAAAAGGGTCAGTTGAAGCCACGTCTCGTAGTATGTACAGATATTGCGCCAGCAGATGTTGAACCAGACGACATGGAGTCGATGGTGCGACTGATGGCGTACGCTGACTGCTATGAGATAGAGGCACTGATTACTTCCGTAGGTTGGAACTGTGATCCATATCCTATTGAATGGAAGCAATATCTGACACGTGTCATCGAGGCTTATCGTAAGGATGTATCGCGTCTGATGGTTCGTTCCAACCAAAAAGGTTTCCTTCCATTAGAACAAGAGAACGGCCAACAAGAAATGTACTACTGGCCCAGTGCCGACTATCTGACTCAGCGAGCAGTGATGGGTAGTGTAAATGGCGGTATCAAGGCTATTGGCAAAGATAACGACTCACCAGGTAGTGAACTGCTTATCCGTTTGGCTGATGAGGATGATGCTCGTCCTATCTACGTGGCTGCATGGGGTGGAGCCAACACATTGGCACAAGCTATTTGGCGTGTGAAGCAAACACGTACAGAAGAGGAGTTGAAGAAGTTTGTGCGTAAGTTTCGTATCTATACCATCACCGACCAAGATATGGCGTATAACAATCGTATGAATCGTGCATATAGTTCACATCAATGGTTGCGACAGGAATTCAAAGACGACTTGCAGTTCATTTGGGACGAGGGTACTTGGCAAGAGCAATGCGAATTGGGCAAGCGCCATTGGCAACAACATCAGGACAACATACAAGGTCGTGGTGCGTTAGGTAGCGAATATCCCACCTACAAATGGGGCGTAGAGGGCGATACGCCAAGTTTTCTCTATGTAATGCCTAACGGCCTCAATTCTCCAGAAGACCCACTGCAGGCAGGATGGGCTGGATATCACGAACGAGGTATCTGTCCCGATTCACTCACCATCGCATGGAATAGTTGGCAAGAACATATACGAAGCATATCCGTTGGTTATAAGCAACGGTTTTATCCTGATGAACTCAACGACTTTATGGCGCGTATGCAGTGGGCAGCTGAGGGACGAGGCAACAGGAATCCACAGGTGATTGTGAATGGTCAGAAAGGTTTGTCACCCATCGTTATTCATGCAAAAGCAGGAAAGATCGTCAGACTCAATGCATCGCGCTCAACTGACCCTGATGGAGATGCTCTTTCTTTTAAATGGTGGCAACAGCCAGAAATAGGCGATGCTCAATTGTCGATAGATGGTGCAGATACGAACAAGGTTTCCATACGTATTCCTGACGATGCTCAAGGCAAGGTGTTTCATGTTATCTGTGAGGTACACGACAACGGTCCCTTTCATCTCGTGGCGTATCGCAGGGTAATAATCATGGTCTGAACTATTCACGAACCAAATGGATGTGGATTAATTGAAAACAATTAAATTATGGAGTTTATGAAAAAGAGCATTATCATATTCTTATTGTGGTTTGTCAACATGACGATAAACGCTCAATTAACGAATCCTTTGTCTGATGAGGCATGGAATGAATCCGAGTGGATTTGTGTAAGTGATGCGCCTGAAGTTCAAGGACGAGTGGACGATGATACACGTGCTGCCGATGGAGCCAACTGGTTTTTCACTACGATAATGAATGAGAAAAAGGTGGTGAAAGCCTTGTGGATGACTACCAGTTTGGGAGTGAACGAACTCTATGTGAATGGGCAACGAATTGGCAAGGAAGTGTTGCGTCCAGGCTTTTCGCACCATAGTCGTACGAAGTATTCGTTTACCTACGACGTAACCAAGCAGTTTCATAAAAAGAAAGGGCATCAAAACAACTTAGAAGCACAGGTAACGCCAGGTTGGTGGGCAGATAAGATTATAACTCCGAGTGGAAGTAATGGCATGTACGGACAGAAGTGTGCGTTTAGAGGTGTGCTTGAATTGACCTTTTCCGATGGTACCACTCACAAATATGGCACCAACACCAAAGATTGGCGAGCAAGTATTGCTGGTCCTGTGAAACACGCAGCCATCTTCGACGGTGAGGAATATGATGCACGTGAACTCATGGGTTATCAATTGCCAGTGATGCTCAAGGCACCTTCCGTCAGTAAAGAGTATAAAGGCATCATCATGCCTGCAAACGGAGCTGAGGTATATCATCTAAACGAATGGGCACTCAGTCCGAAACGTGCATATATTTATTCAAAGATAGAGGGAACCACCAACGATGCATACGGAAGAATAGTTGTTGACCGTGAATACCCATGCAAGGACAATGGTCAATGTTCGATAGTTGTACGTCCTGGCGAACATCTTGTCATCGACTTTGGACAGAATTGTGCAGCAGTACCATCATTCCGCTTCAAGGCAAAGGAGGGTACACGTCTTACTTGTCTGCCTGCTGAGTTGCTGAACGATGGTAACGGTGCCAAGAGTCGCGGTATGGATGGCGCTGAGGGTAGTATCCACCGTCGTAACTTGCGTATCCAAGACAAGAGTATTCGATTGGACTATACCTTTGCTGATAGTAAGAAGGCTGTAGAATACACACCTCGTTATACCTTCTTCGGTTATCGGTATGTGGACATCACGGTTACTGACGAAGTAAAAATTGAACGAATCCAATCTGTACCCGTTAGTTCCATTACGCCAGAATTGGAGATAGGTCATATCACTACGGGCAATGACCTTATCAATCAACTTATCTCGAATACCATCTGGGGTATGCGTTCCAACTATCTGAGCGTACCCACCGATTGTCCGCAACGCAATGAAAGGTTAGGATGGACAGCAGACACTCAGGTGTTCACTGAGACAGGAACTTTCTTTGCCAATACCAACCGTTTCTTCCATAAATGGTTGCGTGATTTGCGTGATACGCAAAGTACTGAAGGAGGATATCCTGGAGTGGCACCAGCAGGACAATACGCTTACTGGCAGAACGAGTATATGCGTTTAGGATGGGCAGATGCTGGCATCATCGTTCCTTGGACTGTTTGGAAACAGTTTGGTGATGCGTTGATTATAGAGGAGAGTTGGGAGTCTATGAAACGATATATGCATCACATCAGCGAGACGAAATATGACCACACGGCTCTTATCAAGGAGAACGGCAACTACCAATGGGCAGATTGGTTGAGTTATGAACCATTGGAGAGTTGTGGAGGAGGAGCCTTTAAGGATGGGAAACCGTTGCCTGAAGCTATCGAATATTGGAACTATCTGAGTGCTTCCTATTGGGCTATCGATGCAACCATGATGCGTGACATGGCAAAAGCTACGAATCGTAATGCTGCTGAGTATGAGGCTATGGTAATGGAGGCAAAGAACTATCTGCGCGAACGCTTTTTCAATGCCGACGGAACCTTTAAAACAGAGATTCTCAACACCATGCAGACACCCGTTCTCTTTGCCTTGCGCAACAATCTTTTCTCAGGCGAAGCGAAGAAAAAAATGATTGAACGTTTACGTGAGAACTTCCGTCAACATGGTGATTGTCTACAGACAGGTTTCCTTGGCACTTCTATTCTAATGCCTACGTTGACAGATAATGGTATGGTTGATGTGGCTTACACGTTGCTCTTCCAACGTAAGAACCCCAGTTGGCTTTATTCCATCGATAACGGAGCCACCACTATTTGGGAACGCTGGAACAGCTATACCAAAGAAAAAGGCATGGGGCCTAACGGCATGAATAGTTTTAATCACTATGCTTACGGTGCCGTATGTCAGTGGATTTGGCAGACTTGTGCTGGTATTGCTTCTGATTCTTCTCAACCTGGTTTCAAGCATATCATCATGCGTCCTATTCCCGACCGTCGATTGGGTTATTTGAAAGCATCCTATCAGTCGGCAGCAGGAATGATTAAGAGTAGTTGGAAGTACAAGGGCGACGAGTGGATATGGACGTTTACCATTCCTAAAGGAGCAACTGCTACCGTATTTCTCCCTAGTGAAGAGAAGGGTAGAGAGTATCAGTCAGGAACATATACCCTAAAGAAGATAATTAAAGAATAGTGGTGTAATATATGAATCCAATAGCCATCCGACTTCTCAATCAACAACTGATTGTTCCTCAGTTCGATAATCCTACCGATGTAATCAGTTACATGGGAGCCATGCAAGCGCAGGAATATCGAATGATGAGATGGGCCGTAGAGATGCGAACACGCAAGCCATCACTCAAGGCTTTTAAAGAGGCTTTTGACAAAGGGGAGATTATTCGTCTTCACCTGATGCGAGGAACTTGGCAATTGGTGTCAGCCCATGACTATTGGTCTATGATAGATGTTTTCGCTCCCAAAGCTATTGCCGTAACGAAGGGTTGGATGAGCAGTAACAAGATTAGCATTCCCGATGATGAACTGATGCGTATCAGGGACATCTTAGCCCAAACTGCAGCAGACTTGGGAAGTGTGACAAAAGAGGACTTCGTTTGTGCATTGGCTGAGAGAGACATAAGGATGGACGACCATCGATTATCGTATCATATCCGTATGGCGGAATTGTCGGGAATACTCTGTAGTGGAGACTTGCTTCCTCACAAAGCTACCTACGCACTAACTGCGAATAAGGTAAAGCAAAATGAGAAAATGGATAGAGACGAAGTTCTATTGAACATCACCTACAAATACTTCCAAAGTCGTCAACCTGCCACATTGGAGGATTACGTGTGGTGGTCTGGATTGAATATCAGTGATTGTCGCAATGGCATTGCTCTTTTGGGTAATCATATTAGTATGGAGAAATACAAAGGACGGGAATTCTATCTCACCGACAATTGCCGCACTCGTGGTTTCAGAAAGGGCAATTTCCTATTGATTCCTCCATACGATGAATATCTTATCAGCTATAAGTCTCGTGACATTGTGCTACCGTCTGAACATCGTCATCGTGCCCATAACAATAGTGGCATATTCCAACCCATTATTGCTTATGATGGTATAATCTGCGGCAACTGGTCACCTTTCCGTGAAGACTTTCAAGCAGAATGCTTCAACGGCGAATTTAACATGGAAGAGGTCAAGAAGACTTGGAAGGCTTATCTAAGATATAAACAGAGATAACATGATGGGCGCCACGAAGAGTTATAAATTCTTTGCGAAGAACTCAGCCAACTTGTCCCAAGGAATCAGATTCTTAGGTTCTCCTTTGCCTACCAATTCCGTATAACCACCATCGTAGAGATCGCAATGCGAGGCATTGGGAATGATGAGCAATTGCTTATTCTCTGGATTGGGATTTGGTTTTCCTATCACGTTATATCCTTCTGCCTTTCCATCTACCATGTAATGATAGGCAGCCTCACCGAAGTAGCGTGAGTGAGCTTTCTCGCCATGCATTACGAGTACAGCTGAACGAATCTCGTTGATGTAATATAGGAAACGACTGTTAGCGAATGCTTGCGTACCGATAACGCGCCAACCATCGTTTGAGTTGCCGCTACGTTTGTGATAGCCGCGTTCGGTCTTGTAGTAGTCAAAGTAATCTTTGACAAACTGGGGCGCATCCTTGGGTAGGGGATCAACAACACCACCTGCCATTGCCATTGGGTCAGAAAGGCGTTGCTTAGCGAGTGCTTCACGAGCTGTATGGCGAGATTCTTCCTTGTCCTCACTATCAAAGTAACCATTACCGCTGACGCGTGTCATATCGTACATCGTAGAGGCAACGGTAGCCTTAATACGCGTGTCGGCAGCGGCAGCATTCAAGGCAATACCACCCCAACCACAAATGCCAATGATACCAATCTTATTGGCATCTACATTGTCTTGTTTCGAAAGGAAATCAACAGCTGCCATGAAGTCCTCCGTATTGATATCTGGCGAAGCCGTACGACGAGGTTCACCACTACTCTCACCAGTATATGAGGGGTCGAAAGCCAACGCTACAAAACCACGTTCTGCCATACGCATGGCATAGAGACCACTTGATTGTTCCTTGGTAGCTCCAAATGGTCCGCTTACTGCAATGGCAGGAAGTTGGTGGGGGGTGGCAACTTCTGCCTTTGGTTCGTAAAGGTCAGCCGCCAACGTCAGTCCGTATTGTGTTTCAAACGTCACCTTACGGTGATTCACTTTCTCGCTCAATGGGAAAACCTTGTCCCACTCCTGCGTTAGATTCAATGTTGTCATATTTTCTTCTGTTTTAGTTTGTTCCTTGTTTGTACAGCTTGTGAGCATCCCGCCCATCAATATTGCTGCTAAAAATACTTTCTTTATCATATATTCTTTCCTAATTCAAATGCTTCTTGCAGTTTGGGATTACCTTCTATCTCACGAGCATCATTCACGCCTCCACAAAAGAGAGTGCCTGCCAAACGACTCTTGGGATAACAATCTATCCAACCTGTCAAACCGATTTCGGCACGCTTGGGAGTTTGCTCTTCATTCTCGGCAGCAGTTGTCAATAGATAGACATCACGAAACGCATAATCTTGAGAGTACATCGCGTTCATGCGGTCTATGAGGGTTTTCATCTGACCGCTCATTTCATAATAGTAGATTGGCGTTGCCCACACGACAACATCAGCCTTCAACACCTTTGCCATGATGTTGTTCACATCGTCGTTGATAACACAACGATCTAATTTCTGGCAAGCCAAACATCCCTTGCAAAATTGGATGTTCTTGCCTGCAAGGGAAATCTTCTCAACTTCGTTTCCTGCGGTTTTTGCACCTTCCACAAATTGGTTGGCGAGCATATCGCTATTTGAACCACGACGAAGGCTTGTAGATATTACTATTACTCTTTTCATTTTCTATTAATTGATAATCTCTAATATTGACTATTGGCCTTTATCAAATCTGCCAAGCTAACGTTTGGATTGCGATAGCGGGCATTACGATTTTGTTCTTCTGGTTCTGGAGGAGTAGGAATAATGGAAATGGCTTTCTGAGGACAATTATGCACACATGCCAGACAATTCTCACACGCTCCTTTGGCAACAGAATGACCATCTATTACTTTCCATGAACCATGAGGACAAACCGAAGTGCATATTCCACATCCAACACAATCATTTGTGGCAAAGACAATTTTCTCAGACCTTGTCACCGTAGGACGCTGACGATCTCGACCAGATGATCTAAAATAACCTTCGTTAATATGACGGTCCATCTCTGATACTGGTTGGATATAATTTGCATGTTGGTTGAGAGCGCTAAAGATAACAGCTAGATTCTCAGGAATCTTTTTATCTATAGCCTTTTCTTTTTCCATATCAAAATAAGGCAGATAAGTGTCAACCATCTGGATAGATGAAACGTAATTCATTTTCACCCCATGTTCGCTGGTAAATTTGTCAAATGACTCAGGGAATGTAGCATGGTGAGCTCCGTATGTTCCAACTGTAAAGAAATAATCTGCCTTGAAAGAGGAACGGGCAATAAAATCCTGAACTATGGCTGGAGGGAGGAAACAATAGATGGGAAAGACGAATCCAATTTCTTCTGCCTCGTATTTAGGATGCTCGTTATGTATTTCTTGTGAGATGCTCAACAAAGTTGATGTTTCTCCACCAATCTGTCTTGCTATGTAAAGGCTGTTACCAGTGGCGGAAAAATAAAATATCAGACGCTTGGCATTTTTCTTTTTTTCCTTTTTGGACTTTCCGAATATTGGAAGTGTCGGTATACAAGAAGCAAGCACACCAAGCCCCATAATTTTGAGAGCTTTTCTTCGACTGATTGGTTTGTTGATAATCATAATATCACTTTTTTGCCCTTTTTGATATAAATACCATGTGATGGATTAGGCATCCTTTGCCCATTCAGAGAGTATATACTCCCCTCTCCCCTTGGAGAGGGGTCGGGGGTGAGGCTTCTCATTGCAGTTGCATTCGTCAGCGACAGCGTTACGCTAATATTGCTTTCACCAGCTTTCAAGAATGAGCGCAACTCACTCTCTGACAAACCCTCAATCTTTCCCAAACGAGTGTAGCTCCATGAATTCGAACCGTAGAAGATACAAATGTTACTACCGTTGTAAAGGATAACGTCTCCAGGCTGGGCTGTTATTTGTTGATCACTTGTTGGCAGCGAGAAGCCAAGCGCTCCCCATATCTCAAAGCCGCCACTACTGTTGAGCGTTACGGTAACAGGAGCTTGTTGCAACTTTTCTACCAATGCCTTTGTTGCGGCATTTTCCACGAGCGTTACGCTCTGTGATTGTCCATTGATGGTGATGTATATTTTATCCATAGTAGTTTTGTTTTCTGCGAAATTCATTTTCTTAAGCCAACTCTGAACCAAAGAAGAGGCATTGCTTCGATTGGAATTGTTTATCCACAACGCATCGCCCATCCATGTGGCATTATGAACAAGTCGTTTGGCATCAGCCACCACTTGTGAGATACCGCTACTGGCACTCGAAACAATTAGTCCTACGTGCTTTCCCGCCATCTGCGGACCATAGTTGAATAGATAGGTCTGCATAATAGCTGCCATCTGACTCCACCATAGAGGTGTGACGATGATAATGTTCTGGTAGTCTGTGAGTGATGTCGTAACTGGGTCGATAGCTGGATAACTACTGGCATTATTGGGATTGGCCTTGATGGCATTCAACAACTGGGTGCCGAGCGCATAGCCATTTGCCTCGTATCTCAATCCCTTTTCGGCTGGTTGAATCTCCAATACTTCTGCATTTATCTGATTGGTTAGTATATTCACAATATCACGGCAATTGCCCGTATAACTATAATACACCACTAGTGTCTTGCCTGCATTTTCAGGCACCTCTGCCATCACTTCACTATCTGATGAACAACAGCAAAACAACATCGTTGCTAAAAACAAAAAAATCTGTTTCATATCTCCTACCTTTAATTTAATAATTTCATCGGCAAAGATACGTACAATATTTATTAAAGTCATTACATATATTGGCTGATTATATACCAATTTCGCAGATAGTACTTAAATTATATAAAATAACTACCATTTTTTGACTATTTTGCCTTCTTTTTCTTATCTTTGTTCCTGCAATGAAAAAAATACTGAGAGTAGAGAGTCCTAACGACTATGCACGGTTTGTAGATGCGCCCTTGTTGCATCCATTGATAAGCATCATCCACTATGACGAGTTGGTACCTTTTCGTCATAGCTTGAACAACTATGGTGTGTATGGACTCTTCATCCAACGGCAATTTCCAAAAATCCTCTCTTACGGAATGAAAACAATGCAAGTGAGCGATGCCTCGATTATTGCCGTAGAACCAGGACAGATTGGTGGATTGGAAGATAATGATGAACGAATCTCATTGAGTGGATGGGTGCTTCTATGGTCGCCCGAACTGCTACATGGCTCAGAACTGGAACGTCAGATAGAGCGCTACCAATATTTCTCGTACTTCTTTACCGATTCTCTACGAATGGAACCTGACGAATGGCTTTGCATCACACAACTACTCGTTCAGATGCGACAAGAGTTGACGGAGCATGAAGACTCGCCTTCTCTCCGAAGTATTTTGTTGGGATACCTTCACCTGATATTGGAATATTGCAACCGCATCTATCTGCGCCAACTCTCGGAAGAGGACAAGGGTGGCAACGATTTGTTGAAGCGCTTTCATAACCTATTGCGAACGTACTTTCGCGAGAATCGGCAATTGTCGCATGGTTTACCTACCGTTTCCTACTGCGCTTCAGAGTTAGCCTATTCATCGCGCTACTTTGGCGACCTCATTCATAAGGCCACAGGTGGCACAGCCATCGGATATATCCACAACTACGTCATTAATCAGGCGAAAAGCCTGCTGATGAATGGTCATAACATCAACGAGACTTCGCGCCTGCTTGGTTTCGATTTTCCCCATCATTTTACCCGCCTCTTCAAACGGATAACGGGTCTTACGCCCAGCGAGTTTCTGGGAAAATAACTATCCCAGTTTGTACTCTCCTGTACGGATGGCTGCAATGACACCACCGTCAATGAGCAAGTCGGTACCTGTGATGAACTTGGCATGTTCTCCAAGCAAGAAGGCTGCAGCTTCGGCAATCTCGTCGCTCGTACCTGTGCGTTGTGCAGCAGAGGCATCAATCATGCGTTGATAGCCTTCACCATTGGCATTGAATTCGTCGTAGGCGAGGGGAGTGACGATGACTCCTGG
>JAEEGL013797182.1_pt1 | contig 10142 bp, 3 predicted proteins | sample 9134231 | NCBI WGS metagenome assembly JAEEGL01 (sample SAMN16246548, study PRJNA631951) | gut metagenome | biome: gut microbiome; feature: rumen; material: fiber-attached | host: Bos | place: Iran: Karaj | collected 2018-10
CGACGCCCTTCGTCGTGCCGGAGCACCCCACGAGCGCGGAGGTCTTCACGGACTGGTCCGGCCTGACCGCTCCCGCCGCGCCGGCGGAAATCTGCACGCGCCTGTCCCCGGCGCCGATGGAGACGCTGCGCCCGGGCGGCTACGGCCTGCTGCTGCCCTACGAGGGCGTGAAGCGCTTTGCGGAGGGCGAGTACGGCTGGGAGCTCGGCGGCCTCTGGGGCCTCGTCACGCGCGAGGGGCAGATCGTGCTCGACCCCGTGTGCAGCGAGATCCGCCGCGTGCAGCGCTACACGGAGACCGAGGGCGCCGTGTACGGCAATCTGTACGTGCTGACGAAGCTGGTATATCTGCCGGATTCCCCGCAGGCGAACGAGTACAACGAGGGCTGGCTCGAGCGCTGCGCGGTCTGCGCGCTGGACGGGAGCTGGAGCACGGACTTCGTCTATGAGGAGGTCTACGGCTCGCCGATGGGCGCGCTGTGCATCCGCTCCGGCGGAGGGAATCTCGCCGAGTGGCGCGATGAGAACGGCCGCGTCCTCTTCGACACGGCGGACTGGGCCGTGCGCGACAGGCTCAATGAATGGGCTGTCGCCAACCTCACCGGGCTGGAAGCGGCGGGCTGGGCGCCCGTGTATCTGCGCTCGGGGTACTACGCCTACGTGAACGTGCGGGGCGAAGTGCTCAAGGCGTCCGACGCGTATCGGTTCAGCGACGCGCAGGCCTTCTCCGAGGGACTGGCCGCCGTGCGCGTGGGTGAAAAATGGGGCTTTCTGGACGAGCGGGGCAGAATGGCGATCGAGCCGCAGTACGACGACGTGAGCTACGGCGGCTTCATCGGCGGACAGGTCGTCGTCTACGTGGACGGCAGAAGCCGCAGCCTGCTCATCGACCGCGAGGGGAAAGTGCTGCTCGAGGCCGAGACCATCGGGCGCGAGGCGCGCTACGGGAACGTCTGGTACCACGCCTTCTCGCAGAAGGGCGATGACCGCTGGTACGACGCGGCGCTGCGCCTGATCGAATACGACGGCAGAAGCCCGGACGGCTGCTGGATTGAGCTGGGCTTTTTCTTCCGGGAGGAGGGCGGCATCCGCGTGCTCACCTTCGACGGCGGGGAGCGGTTTTATCCGAACGCGCGGGATTTCTCCGCGTATGAGAACGGCAGCGTCGTCTATGAGGAGTCGGAATGCCGCGTCTACGACGCCGCGGGCGAGCTGGCGCTCACGACGGAGAGCGGCCTCTGGCCGTTTTTCCGCACGGACAGCGTGACGGGCGAGACGTATATCTATGTGAACAACGGCGTCTCCGGCTGCGACGTGTACACGACGGCGGGGGAATACCTGCTGTGCACCGACGCCTGGGACGGCCCGGCGGACGGCCTCTTCCTCTGCTCGGATAATCTCACAACGGGCTACAAAAACGCGGCGGGGGAATGGGTCTTCCGCGTGCGCGTCGATCAGGAGGATTGACGGGAAGCCCTGCTTTTTTCCGCCCCCGGAGCCGGCTCCGGGGGCGGAAACTTTTTGTAGCATTTTACAAGCGCGCGTGCTATACTAATCGAAGACACAGACAGCGCGAGGGGTAAGCATGGATATTCCGATTGAATTGCTGATCGACTACATGGGCTACCTGAACCCGGACGTGCGCCTGAAGGCGCGCGGCGGCTGGGTAAAGGGCATCAAGCTGCTGCCGGAGAGCGGGCGGCTGGATCAGCGCTACCTCTACGTCGCGGCCAACGGCCCGAAGGAGGAGCTGGACCGGGGCGTGGCGCTGGTGGTCGTGTGCAGGAAGGACGAGGTCTTCGACAAGAAGCTCGACAACTGCATCGTGCTGCACACGGACACCTCCGTGGCGGAGATCTGCAACGAGCTGCTGGGCACGCAGAACCTCATCCGCAGCTGGGAGCAGGACATCGAGCTGTCGATCTCCCGGCGCGAGGGCGTGCAGCGCCTGCTGGACATCAGCGGCCGCGTCTTCGGCAACCCCACCGCCGTCATCACGACCTCCTTCAAGACGATCGCGGCAACCTGGGACTTCGAGACGGAGGACCCCATCTTCCGCGAGCTGCTGGAGCTGGGCTATCTGACGCAGGAGTCCTTCACGAAGCTGCGCAACCGCGGCTGCTTCGATCAGGCCATGCTCACCGGCGAGGTGCGTACGCTCGACGCGGAGGATCAGGCGGCGCCCTACGTCATGGCGGCCGTCACCCACGACGGGGCGGTGGGCTTCATCGTGCTCATGCTCTGCAGCAACACGCGTCTGTCGCGCGGCCTCGAGCAGCTCTTCGGCGTGTTCATCGAAAAGCTGCAATACTACCTCAAGCCCGCCGTCGACACGGGGGACTACATCAAGAACCAGTTCGACTATTTCATCGTCGACATCATCGAGGGGCGCATCTCCACCCCGCAGGGCATCATGGAGCGCGCGCTGGTCTACCCCCCGGCGTACACCGCCGAGTACAACACCGTGCTCATCGCCCACGAGAACACGGGCGCGATGTATCTGGAGCACGCCCTGCAGAATCTGAGCGCCATCTTCCCGAACGTGCGCCAGATCCTGTACAACGGCAACATCATCCTGCACCCGGACCTCGGGCGCGACGCCCCGCGGCGGATGCACTTCCTGTCGATGCTGGGCGACTATCTGGACGCCGCGCGCGCCTACGCGGGCGTCAGCGAGACCTTCGTGGGGCTCGAGACGCTGCGCGTGAGCTACCTGCAGGCGCTCGCCGCGCTCAATCTCGGCCGCCAGCTGCGCAGCATCCGGCGCGCGGACGAGTTTCTGGACCCCGTGCCGGACCCCGCGCGCTGGTTCCGCTACGCGGATTACCACATCTACGACATGCTCTCCGGCAGCCCGCGCGACACGGGCATCCTCGGGGAGATCCGCCGCTGGGATTTCGAGCACGGCACGGACTATTACCGCATCCTGTACGTGCTGCTCAGCCTCGAGCGCAGCTACACCAAGGCCGCCGAGGTGCTGCACATGCACCGCAACAACGTCATTTACCACGCCAAGCGCATCTCCGAGCAGTTCTCCGTGGATCTCGACGATCCCGGCGTGCGCCTGCGCCTGCTGATGCTCTACCGCGTCGCGGAGCTCGCCGAGGCCGGCGTTTAGCCCCGCGGAGCGCGATTTCCCGAAATTCCGTCCGTCCTCCGCGCCCCGCCCCTCTTGACGCGCCCCCCCTTCTTCGTGATAAAGTACCTATCACTATAACGCACAGAAAACCGTCCGCGGATCCGTCCCGTGAACAGGAAAGGCAGGTGAGAGCCCATGGAAGCCAATGAAAAGCGCAGCGACAACAGCGCGGAAATGACGATGCTGATCGTCGTGGTCTGCGTGCTGGTCAACTTCCTCGGCAGGCGTCTCGCCGCCTCGCTGGAGCTGCCCCTGTGGCTGGACAGCTTCGGCACCGTATTTGCCGCCTACGTGCTCGGCCCGATCAGCGGCGCCATCGTGGGCTGCACCGGAAACGTCATCTATTCCATCTGGGACGAGCCCTCTCTGGTCTACGGCGTCGTGAGCATCTTCATCGGCGTCACCGTCGGCGCGGCGGCCCGGAGGAAGTATTTCGAGTCCGTCTTCAAGTCCACGTCCCTCGCGGGCGGCGTCGCGATCGGCTCGGCGCTCCTCTCCACCGTGCTGAATCTGCTGGTCTTCACCGGGAGCACCGGCAATGTCTGGGGCGACGGCGTGCGGGACTTTCTGCAGGAGAGAGGCGCGGCGCAGGCGATCGCGGTCGGGATCGGGCAGCTGTATCTGGACTTTCTGGATAAGCTCGTCACGGTGCTGGCGCTGTATTTCGTCCTGAAGCTCAGCAAGCGCTTCCGCGTCCGTCTCCGTGCGCTCCGGCTTCGCAATTTCATCTCCGTATTCCTGCTGTGCCTGTTCTGCGCGGGCATGCTGGCCCCGACGACCGCCGCCGCCCTCTCCGGCGCCGCGCCCGAGGCGGCCTACGTCCAGAAGGTCTACGCCGCGGACGAGGGCATCCCCGGCGGGCACGCGAACGACGTCGCGCAGACGAACGACGGCATCCTGTGGGTCGGCACCAACTCCGGCCTCTACCGCTATGCCGGCAGCAGCTTCCGGCTCGTGGACAACTATGACACCGTGAAAAACGTCAACTGCCTGTACGTGGATCAGGAGGGGCGTCTCTGGATCGGCACGAACGACACCGGCCTCGTGCTCTCCATCAACAGCAAGCTCGTCAACACGCTCGACGTGTCCAACGGCATGCCCGCCGATTCCGTGCAGAGCATCGTGCAGGGCGCGGACGGCTGCTATTACGTCGGCACCGCCGGTTCCATGGCGCTCGTGCGCATCGTCATCGGCATTTCGGTCGCAAAGCAGATCGAGGAGGTGCGCGACACGCTGGCCCTCTCCGCGGACACGGAGGGGAACGTCGCCGCGGTCACGGGGGAGGGACGCCTGTACCTCCTGCGGGAGCAGGAGGTCCTCTGCGAGCTCCCGCGTCCGGACGCGGGCTTCTCCGCCTGCGCCTTTGACGACGGCGGGCTCCTGTACGCCGGAACGGCGGACGGAACGGTCCGCACCTACCGGATCGACGAGCGCGGCGCGACGGAGATCGGCTCGATCATCTGCGCGGACGCGGGTCGGATCAACCGGATCTGCTTCCAGACGGGGGGCGTCTGGGTCCTCTCGGACAACGGGATCGGGCAGCTCGGCAGGAGCGTCTATCAGCGCATGGATACGGGCGCCTTTGACAGCGCCGTCTGCAGCATGACGGTCGACTATCAGGGCAGCCTGTGGTTCGCCTCGTCCAAGCTGGGCCTGCTGCAGCTCTCCGAGACCAGCTTTCCCAACCTGAGCGCGAGATTCGGTCTCCCGGCGGAGCCCGTGAACACCACCGCCGTGCAGGGGAACGTCCTGTACGTCGGCACGGAGCACGGCCTCACGGCGGTGAACCTCCGCAGCGGCGCTGTGCAGCACAGCGCGCTGACGGAGCTCCTCGACGGCGTCGCGGTCACCTGCATGATCACCGATCCGGAGGACAATCTCTGGATCTGCAGCGGCGGGAAGGGTCTGCTGCGCGTCTCGCCCGCCGGCGAGATCAAAACCTACGGGGAGTCGTTCCGCATCGGCAGCTCGGTCTACGTTTGCGCGGTCACGCCGGACGGCGGCGTCGCCGTCGGCGGAGAGAGCGGCCTGACGCAGCTGCGCGGGGACGCCGCGGTCACGATCCCGTACGGCGACGCGCTCGGCACGGCGCGGATCCTCTCGATCTGCGCGCTCCCGGACGGCCGGCTCCTGCTCGGCACGGACGGAAACGGGCTTGTCGTCGTGCGCTACGGCGCCGTCGCGGGCCGTTTCGGCAAGGAGGACGGCCTGAGCTCCGGCGTCGTGCGGCGCATCGTGCCCGACGGCGACACGGGCGGCCTGTTCCTCGTGACGGGCAACAGCCTCTGCTACATGGAGGACGAGACGATCACGCAGATCGCCTATTTCCCGTATTCCGACAACTACGACCTGATTCTGGACGGCGGCGCGGTCTTTGTTCCGGGCAGCGCGGGCGTCTACGTCGTGCGCCGGGACGCCCTGCTGTCCGGCGGACGCTTCGACTGCTCGCTGCTCAACGCCCGGGCCGGCCTCAAGGGGACGATCACGGAGAACTCCTGGAACGCCCTGACCCGGAGCAAGGACCTGTATCTGTCCACGGATCGCGGCGTCGTGCGCATGAATCTGGATACCTACTGGTCGGAGAAGCGCTCCTACCGTCTGATGGTCTCGGAGATCAAGCTGGACGGGCGCAGCGTCCCGATCGAGCGCGGCTCCGGTCTGACCATCGGCCACGACGTCGAGAGCATCGAGTTCGTCCCGGAGATCGTGAACTACTCCTTTGAGGATCCGCGGGTCTCCTATTATCTGGAGGGCGTTGACAGCGGCTACAAGACGGTGGCGCAGAGCGAGCTCACCGGCGTCGTCTACTCGAACCTGCCCGCCGGCGAGTACACCTTCCATCTGGCCATCCTCGACGAGGACACCGGAGCTGTCCGGGAGGAGAGCACCTACAGCTTCGTCAAGGAGAAATCCATCCAGGACAACGGCTGGTTCTTTGCCTACATGCTCATCGTCGGCGGCCTGTTTATCGGCTGGCTCACCTGGTTCATCACGCGCACCAGCGTGCAGCAGACCATCGTGCTCCAGCAGGAGAGGCTGGCCCTCGCCCTCAAGCAGGTGCAGATGGGCAACGAGACGATCCTTGCCATCGCGAAGACCGTGGACGCGAAGGATCTGCTCACCAGCAAGCACTCCCAGCGCGTTTCGGACTATTCCGTGCTGATCGCGAGGCGGGCGGGCTTCAACGCGGACGAGCAGGAGAACCTGCGCAAGGCGGCGCTCCTGCACGACATCGGCAAGATCGGCATCCCGGACTCCATCCTGAACAAGCCCGCGCGGCTCACGGACAAGGAGTACGCGGTCATGAAGACCCACGTGACCAGAGGCGCAGAGATCCTGAAGGATTTCACCCTGATCGAGCACGTCGTCGAGGGCGCGAAGTACCACCACGAGCGCTACGACGGCAGCGGCTACCCGGAGGGGCTCAAGGGCCGGGAGATCCCGCTCTACGGCCGGATCATCGCCATCGCGGACGCCTTCGACGCCATGACGGCGAACCGCGTCTACCGGCAGCGGCAGGACTTCTCCTACGTGATGAACGAGCTGCGCGAGGGCAGCGGCAGGCAGTTCGATCCCGAGCTGCTGAGCCTCTTCCTGAAGGTGATCGACAGCGGCGAGATCGACGTGGATGCGCTGTACGCGGAGCCCTCTGCGGAGAGCGGGGAGGAAAAAGCGGATGAATAAGGAAAAAGACAAGCTCTCCTGGGTCGTGCTCGCGTGCCTGATCTGCGTCGCGCTCTGCTTCCTGTTCTATCTCATCTCCACCGCGTTCTCGCGCGGAAGGGACAGCATAAGCGTCGGCTTTGTGCTGGACGGCGACGAGAGCACGCCGTACAGCGCCAACTTCATCCGGGCCATTGAGGCGCTGGATGTGCAATACGGCGAGCGGGTCAGCGTCACGATCCGGAGCAACGTGCCGTATGAGGCGGCGGACGCCGTTCTGCGCGAGCTGTGCGGGCAGGGCTGCGACATCATTTTCACCAACAGCTACGGCTACGGCGAGACGGCCAAGCTGGTCGCGGCGGAATTCCCGGACGTGCACTTCTGCGAGGCGACCTGTGAAAACGCCAACGAGGAGCCCGTGCTGAAAAACTATCACACCTTCATGGGCGAGATCTACCAGGGGCGCTACGTGGCTGGCCTGATCGCCGGGCTCAAGATGCAGGAGATGATCGACGAGGGGCTCATCACTGCGGACGAGGCGTGGATCGGCTACGTCGGCGCGTATCCCTACGCCGAGGTGATCTCCGGCTATACGGCCTTTTTCCTCGGCACGCGGCAGACCTGCCCGACAGCGCGGATGCGCGTGAAATACGCGAACACCTGGTCAAGCTATATGCTGGAGCGGCAGCTTGCCGGCGAGCTCATCGACGAGGGCTGCGTCATCCTCTCGCAGCACTCCGATACGATCGGCCCCGCGCTCATGTGCGAGAACGCGGACGTCGGCCACCCGGTCTACCACGTCGGCTACAATCAGGACATGATCGACGTCGCGCCCACGACCGCCCTGATCGGCTCGCGCATCGACTGGTCGCCCTACGTCTGCGGCGCGGTCGGAGCCCTGCTTGGCGAGAAGCGGATCGAGGCGGCGGTCCCCGGCCACGTCCACGGCAACGACATCGGCGCGGGCTTCGAGGCGGGCTGGGTGAAGATGCTCGAGCTCAACCCCGCCATCGCGCCCGAGGGCAGCGAGGAGCTGATCCGGCGGACCATCGAGGACATCGAGGCCGGAAACTGCCACGTTTTCCAGGGCGACTACGTCGGCGTGGACCCGTACGATCCGAGCGACGTCTGGGACCTCCGCACCGAATACCCCGAAAACGCCGAAGCCTCCGCCCCCTCGTTCCATTACATCCTCCGGGACGTCATCGTGATCGAATGACGCAGGCGGGCAGGCATACGCGGAAAAGCGCATAGAGCGGTACGGGCGCGCGGGAATGCGGCCCTTATGACAAACGGCTTCCGGACAAATCCGGAAGCCGTTTGTGTTTTTCCCCGGGAATCGGGATCATTCCGTCCGCAACGCAACGACGGGGTCCTTCCGCGCGGCGAGGCGGGCGGGGATGAGGCCCGCGATGAGCGTCAGGAGCACGCTGATGCCGATCAGCACGACCGCCGAGCCCCAGGGCAGATAGGCGGCGGCGTGGATGCCCGCGACCTTCTGCAGGATCGGCCCGGAGGGGATGCACAGCAGCAGCGTCACGCCGATGCCGATCACGCCCGCGATGAAGCCGACGATCACGGTCTCCGCGTTGAACACGCGCCCCACGTCGCGCTTGCTCGCGCCCATGGCGCGCAGGATGCCGATCTCCTTCGTGCGCTCGAGTACGCTGATGTAGGTGATGATGCCGATCATGATGGAGGACACGATCAGGGAGATCGAAACAAAGGCGATCAGCACATAGCTGATGGCGCTGACGATGGTGGTGACGGACTTCATCAGCAGGCCGACGTAGTCCGTGTACTTGATCTGGTCGTCCTCGTCGAGCGAGGCGTTGTAGTCTTTGATGATCTGCTCGATCTTCTCCTTGGAATCGAAGTCCTTCGGATAGATGTTGATCTGGCTCGGCGCGTCGGGCGAGGAGACGCCGAGGAGCTTCAGGTTCCCGTCGTAGGTGGCCTCCGTGGTCTCCGCGGCCTGCTGGATCGACTGCGACGCCATTTTCAGGATGTCCGCCTCCGCCATGCCCATGGCGGTCATCTGCTGCACGCCGCCGAGCAGCTTCTGCCGATCTTCCTCCGGCAGCGTCTGCGCGAAGGCCTCGAGCTCCTCCAGACTCGCAAAGGCGACGGGCTCCGGCTGCCGGCCGCCCTCGAAGGGGATGCCGGTGAAGACGTCCGTATCCGGGTCGGCGAGCTGCGCGCGCACGAGCTCGCTGTCGTTGATCCGGTCCAGAAGCCGCATCGTCAGGGCGTGGGTATAGCCGATCTTGTCGCCCACCGAGGCGCCGGAGCTGCCCTCCGCGGCGCGCACGATGCCGACGACCTTCAGCTCCTCCGCCGCGTCCACGGCGGAAGCGAGCTTCGCCCTGTCGCCCGAGATGTCCGCCCAGCCGTCCTCTGTTTTCTCATAGAGCTCCGTGACAGGCAGGAGCTTGAAGCGCAGGGCGAGGATGTCGTCATAGGTGAACACGAGGTTCTCCGAGTCGAGCTTCTCGCCCGCGAGCATCTTCTGCGCGAGGCTTTTCAGCTCGCTCTGATCCTTGAGCCCCAGCGTGTAGAGCATCACGTCGGAGACCTCGTTGCGCTTGGAGACGATGAACACCAGCTCGTCCGCGCTCTGCGGCAGACGCCCGGCGAGCACCTCGTACTGGCGGGAGAGGAAGCTCTCGTCGCCCACCAGCTCCATGAAGACGTCCGCGCCCACGCCCATGCTCATCCGGCTGCTCATCGAGCTGTACTGCATCATGGAGCTCGACATGCCCATCACGTCCAGCAGGCGGCTGGGGTTCACCTGCACGGCGCCGTTCGAGGTGTCCGCCGAGAAGATGTTCAGAGCCGCGTCGTAGCTGTAGGAGATGTCCGAGACGCAGTCGGCGACGCCGCTCTCCTCGCTCTCGAGGAATTTCTTGAAGGCGGTCAGGTCGTTGGTGGTGATGCCGCCGGTGAGGCTGTTGACGAAGCGGCTCATGACGCTCACGGAATACACCTTGTCCAGCCCGTGCTCCTCGTCGCTCTGCATCTCGCCCGTCAGGCCCTCCAGGAAGGCGCTCATATCCACGCTCTCGCTCTGGATCGTGAGGGGATAGCTGGAGAGCGTGCCCTCCTCCACGCCGTCGATGTAGCGCTGGATGCCCGTGGAGAGGGCGAGGATGGCGGCGATGCCGATGATGCCGATGCTTCCGGCAAAGGCGGTGAGAATGGTGCGGGCCTTCTTTGTCAGGAGATTGTTCAGGCTCAGGGACAGCGCGGTGAAGAAGGACATGGAGGGCTTCTTCTGCCGCGGCTGCCGCGCGGCCTCCGCGTTCTCCGCGGCCTCCGCCTCGCCGTCGAAGGGGTTGGAG
>JAEEGL014135187.1_pt1 | contig 10142 bp, 7 predicted proteins | sample 9134231 | NCBI WGS metagenome assembly JAEEGL01 (sample SAMN16246548, study PRJNA631951) | gut metagenome | biome: gut microbiome; feature: rumen; material: fiber-attached | host: Bos | place: Iran: Karaj | collected 2018-10
GCGTTGATGCCCATGTAGCCGAGCTTCGAGTTGCGGATCGTCGCGTTCGCCACGCCCATGTGCGCGTCGAAGCGCGAGAACTCGCAGTCGTCGTAGAGGAGGTTCTTGCAGTAGTTCGAGCCGAGCAGGCCCCAGTAGCGGCGGTCGTTGATGTCGGTCGTCTGGCGGCAGCCGAGGAACGACACGTTCACCGCCGTCCCCACGGAGAGGTCGTACGAGCCCATCGAGACCGGCAGCCCCGCGGCGCCGATCGTGGAGTAGGTCTTGTGCGCCGTGAACAGGCAGTTCGTCACGGTCACGTTCGCGCAGTTCTGGATGGAGAAGAACCCGCTGTACGGCGCGCCGTGGTCGAGTTCGCCGGTCACGAAGTGCCGCACGCCCTCGAGGCGCACGTTGGAGCGCTCTACGCGGAAGTTGCGCGCGTGGTAGTTGTACTTCGACTCTGCCTGGTTCGCGATCGTCGTGAACTCGCCGCCCTTCACCACGAGCGTGCGCGCGTCGATCGGATGCGCTGTGAGGGACGTGATCACGTCGAAGTCCCACACGATCGGCGCGCGCGGGTCGACCGTGCCGTCGCGGCCCGCGAGGAACACCTCCCGCTGCGCGACGCCGTTGTTCTGGTTGCGTCCGTAGCGGATGTAGCGCCGAACCTTGTCGTTGACCGCGATGAGCAGGCAGTCGGATGGCAGCGACACGTCGAGCTTCGCCTGCCCGCGCGCGAGCGTCTTCACGCCCTTGACTGGGAACGGGCGCGCGTCGGACACGATGCGGAAGATGGGATTGCGGAGGTTCTTCAGGTTCTGGTCGTCGATCACGAACTTCGCCGTGCCGAAGTCGACGTCCGTCTTGACGACGGCCACGGCGTCGCCGCCGCCGATGTAGTACGTCTTGCCGTCGCCCGCGCGCACGGGCAGGTTCTTCTCGTTCGCGGCCGCGTGCGCCGCGACGATCGCGGCCTGGTCGTCGGTCTTGCCGTCACCCACCGCGCCGAACGCCTCGTAGGTCACGCACTCTTGGGCCTGCGCCAAGGCGCAAGCGAACGCGCAGGAAAGGATCAGGTTGTATGTCTTCATGTCATGTCCTTGTTTGGGTTGGGCGGATTGTATCACATTCCACCCCGTACCCGTCAATGGGAATATTGTCGGCGCGCGGCTGCAAAAATGCTCAAGATGTGATATAATTGGCCTCGGCTAGTCAGAGGGAAGGTGATGCCGCGGAAGACACAGGGAATCGGCGATGTGGATGTAACCTTTCCTGTGGATGGGTGTAGACAAGCTGGAATCGGACAAAACAGACAGTTCAAGGAATACGAAGATGACACTGAACGCCACAAGCGGGTATAGTACCCAGTTCGAACAGTTCGTGCAATTCGCGCAGGCGAGCGGCACTTCTGAGAAGACCATCGCCCGCCTTGGCGCGAACACCGACCTAGCCGACCGCAGCATCGTCGCCGCGGACAAAGGCAAGGACGTGGTGGGGGGCTTTTCGGCGCTTTTCAGGAAAAAGGAGGAAAAGACCGCGAACGACGCGACACGCGACCTGTTCAAGCAGTCCGTTCTCGCCATGTTCGGCAACGACATCAATAAGGTCCCGAAGAGCGTTCGTCAGGCGATGGAACTGGGGGACTACAACCTGTGGGACCGCGGGTCTGACGCGCATAGCACGAGAGGCAAGCCGCTTACGGCGCGCCGCATCCTAGCGGTGAAGGCGGCGATTGACTTCGAAACCATGAACAAGGTGAACTTCCTCGCACCTGCGGCGAACAAACAGGCTATCTCGCGGCTTGGCTACGCCACGGCCGACGAACTCAAGAACATCAACCGCACGGCGAACCTCTACAAGGCGGCGACGGGATGTTCCGAGGCCGAGGCGTTTAACCAAACGATCACGCCTGGCACCAAGGCCAACCGCCTTATGTTCTACGGAGGGCGGTTCATGAACGACCTCCAGTCGTTCAACCAGGGCTTGAAGCTGATTGACGACTTCTCGAGCTGGTTTGACGACATCTTTGATCAATATACGGCTCTCAAGTCTACTGGAGGCAACTTACCCAGCCTGCCAGCCCAGGGAAGCGCGCCCGGCGCACCCAGTCCGACGGCCGCTCGGTTTAGACCAGGTACTCTGTTTCAGGGGGCCAAGCCGGCGTTCGAACGGCTTGTCTTTGAGGAGTTGGCCTTCCGTACGAACATTGACCTCTCGGCTTCGCCTGAAGAACTTTTCGGGATGGAAAAAAATCCCGCCATGCGGTTCCTCGCGAGAGGGCTTGAGAAGGCGCAATCGGCCACCATACTGCAACTCCCGTCCGAAAAACGGGCTATTGTCTATGATGTCTTTGACTGTCTCATGCCGTACAGGGCAGGCGAGAAAAAGATTTTCAACTTCAACCAGTTGATGACGGGGCGCATCCTTTGGCACCTTGACGAATTGAGTTCCTTGCGCGACACGGGCAAGCTTACGCCAGAGAGGATATTCAAGACCTGTTTCCCGGATGTGTCGGGCGTTCCCAAAGGACCTGCGGAGGATATGCTCTTGGAAGTGTTCGCGTTCTTCACTGCGCAGGCGACTAAGGATACGCAGGGGATGGAGAACCCGCAAGTGGCGGTGGCCAGCATACAGGTTCTTTTGTCGACGACCGGGTGCACATATCAAGAGGCGTTGGCAGCCGTGAAAACGGGCGCGGCTATCCCTTCTCCTCCCTATGCGGCCAACTATTCCGTCGACATCACAAAGTTTGACGGTTCGATGGATGGTGCGGTGGCGCAGCTGAAGGAGGATCTCTGTCGCCCGCAATCCTATGGGACGCGCGACGGCATCGAATCCCCGAGCAACCCCAGGTTCTCCATCAGATTCCCCGACGGGAATCCGATCGTGCCGCCGCGCACGGGAGATGTCGACCGTCGAATCGCTGTCGCGAACGAGGTGAAAGACCGGGTGGTTGCGCTCTGCGGAGAGGCGCATTCCCGTCAAGCGTTTTCCGTCCTGTGCGGGCTTACCCAGAGCGCGCTTACTGAGTTGAGGTTTGGCATTCCAAGCCATGGCATTAGCAGTAGCGAGCATTCGGCAGTCGATTTCACGCTCTCGAAGGACGCCAAGACGGGTGCCATCACAATCAACTACGCGAGCCCAGAGGGCTGTCCTGTCAAGTTCAGCTGGACGGCCACTGTGGACATCGATGGACGGGTGACCACAACGCCAAAGCAGGTGATTGGCTAAACGTGCTCCCAGAACAGGGTTGTCTGGAAAGAGAGTTTTTTTTGTTTAGGTACGAAATTTTTTGGTATAATTCGAGAATCAAATGGCCAAAACAGCGATAGAAAGGCTGGCCGAGGCGATCGGATATCCGGATCGGGTGCCCGAAGGGTCGCTTTTTGCCACCTTGCGCGTGGATGGTGCCGAAGTTTCGGTGGCAGTCACGGGCGATCGGCTTGTCCTTTCGCAACGGCTGACCGACGCGAACGACAAGCTGCCTGCGCTGGCGGGGTACGCGGCTGGCCGGATGTTGCGGGAGGAGGCCGTGCTGGCGTACGGCGACGGGGCGGCGTTCCTCTGGCAGGACGCGTCGGCGGGAGCGAGCGAGCAGGCGCTCGTGCGGCTCTTCGAGTCGTTCATGGACGCCTGCGACTGGTGGCGCGCGCGCGTGGAGAGTCCGCGCGCGGAGGAAAAGGCAGAGTTCCCCGAGATGATGATTCGTCCTTAGGGGTAGTTCGGTAGTTTGGTAGTTCGGTAGTTTGGTGGTGTAGTTAGGAAGTTTGATGGGTGAAAGGCTGGAAAGATGAAGAGATTTGGAATAGTGCTGATGATTGCGTGGGGCCTGGCGCTGAGCGCCACGGTCCAGCCGTCGAATAGTCCCGCCGCGCAACCCCCTAATCTCCAAACTGCCAAGGTGCCGAACCGTCCGGCTTGGCGGACGCCGACCTACACGCTTGTGGCGCGGGACATGGATCTGCGCACGGCTCTTGATTCGTTCGCCATCGCGCAGGGGCTTTCGATCGTGATGTCAGATGCCGTGGGCGGGCGGTTCTCGGGCGATTTCAAGGACGTGCCGACGGACGAGTTCCTCGAGAAGATAGCGACAGCCCACAACCTCACGTGGTACTATGACGGGGCGGCGCTCTACCTCTACGGGGCGGGCGAGATACAGACGCTCCTGCTCGATCTCCAGTATATGAAGGCCGGTGAGTTGCGCATGCTTCTGGCCGACCTGGGCGTGGAGGACGCGCGTTTTCCGCTTCGCACCGCGTCGAACGACGAGCTGATCATGGTGAGCGGTCCGCCGCGCTACGTGGCGATCGTGTCTGAGACGATCGCGAAGGCGGACAAGCTGCGCGAGCTGCGCACCTTCAACGAGGTGGAGGTGCGGATCTTCCCGCTGATCCACACGTGGGCGGACGACGTCAGCTTCAGCGTCTCGTCGCCGGAATCTTCCGTCACGATCAAGGGCGTGGCGCGCCTGCTGGAGGAGATGATGAACGGGACCTCGGGCTCGAAGACGATCGACGCGGCCGTCGGCGGCACCTCGACGAACGGAACCGAGGTGGCGCGTGACCAGCTCGACACGACGCTCACCTCGGTGTTCCGCCCGATCATCCGCCCCGACAACCGCTTGAACGCCGTCGTCGTGCGCGACGTGAAGTCTCGTCTGCCGATGTACGAGGACCTGATCCGCAGGTTGGACGTGCCGCAGAAGCTCGTGGAGATCGCGGTGACCACGGTGGAGCTCTCGAAGAAGGACGCGCTCGACTGGCAGCTTTCGCTCGCGTACGGCACGAAGTGGGGGCATTCGGACGGCGCTCTCGGGCAGAACGCGCAGAACCTCTTCTCGCCCGAGGCGCTCGCGGGCAAGGGGCTTGCGGGTTCGCTCACGCACATCCACAGCGCCTACAGCCTCGCCACCTCGCTCACGGCCCTGCGCGAGAAGGGCAAGGCTCGCAACATCTCGCGCACCACGCTCCTTACTGTGAACAACCTCGCCGCAGTGATGACGGACAAGCAGAGCTACCACGCACGCGTGGTGGGCACGGAGGTGGCCACGCTGGAGGAGGTCTCCGCCGGCACGCAGCTGCGCATCAAGCCGCGCATCATCCCGGCGCCCGCCACGAACGATGTCCCCAACCAGGTGTGGCTCACGCTCCAGCTTGACGACGGCGGGTTCGAGTCGATCACGGTTGACTCGATGCCGATGACGCGCGCCTCGACGCTGCAGACCCAGACGGCGGTGTTCGAAAACGAGTCGATCATGCTGGCGGGCTATCTGCGTGATATCGAGGAGTCCGCCGGCTGGGGCATTCCGTACCTGCGCGACATCCCGTGGATCGGCTGGATCTTCGGCGGAGCCTCCACGAAGAAGGAGACCGTGCAGCGCATCTTCGTCTTCACACCCCACATCGTCGACCTCGACGCGGAGATGCTCGCCCGCCTGCAGGCCACGCGCCTGAGGGACGTCCAAGAGGAGGAGAAGATGGAGGATGACGCCGAATCGAGCGACCTGGATCGCCGTCAGCGCGACCTGGAGCGTCGGCACTCCCGCACGCGCCGCCAGGAGAACGCCGACGACAAGTACAAGCGTCGCGAGGCCGAGCTCAGCCACAGCTACGAGATGCGCCAGTTCGAGCGGAAGCGCGGTAAGTACCGCCTGGAGGAGGACAAGCACGAGTGGAAGCGCATCGAAGGCGAAGAGAAGGAGAAGGTCGAGGCGGAGGGCGCCAAGATGATCCGCTCGCGCCGACAGGCCGAGGAAGATCAGGCTCGTGAATTGCAGCGGTCTTTGGACGCGGAGAAGGCCAAGCTTGAGGCCGAGCAGAAGAAGGCAGAGGAAGCGAAGAAGAATTCCGAGGGAGAGAAGTCCGGATGGCTGTGGTGGTGACAATCGAGAACGGCTTTGCCGAGGTCGGCGGCGGCTCGTGGCTGATGAGCCGCGGCCAGCCGGCGGCTTTCTTCGGCAAGGCCGTCCGCCGCCGCCGGAAGGGCTGGTTCGTGCGCGACCGCGCCCGCCTCGACCTCGTGGAGACGGACGGGACAGCGAAGTGCGCGGACTCGACGCGTCCGTTCCTCACGCACATCCCGTGCGCGGAGCCGGTGTCCGCCGTGTCCGAGAAGGTCCTTGTGGCTCCTGCGTCTGCGCGGAAGGACGCGCAGACGGTCAAGGTCATTCCCATGAGCGCGTGCCGCGCGCTCTGCACGACGACGTTCGGGGAAGAGTGGGTGGTGGCGGCGACGGCGGGACGGACTGCGCGCGTGCAGGTGGCGGAAGGAGAGACGTTCTCGGCGCGGCCGGAGGCGGTGGTCGCCTGGACGGGAAAGCGCCCGACGGGTTTCTGTCCGAAGCTTCGCCTCCTCGACATCCTCCTGCCGCGCGGACCGCGCGACCTGCTGCTGACGTTCTACGGCCCCTGCCTGGTGTGGATCGAGGGATCCCGCTTCGCGGTGTCCGGTAAGAGGCAAACACGGAGGGCCTATGGCGTTTGACGCGGCACAGATCCTCCGGCAGACCTACGCGGCCGGCGCGGACGCGGCGATGATGCGCGAGATGGCGGAGCCCGTCCGCACGGCGCCCGCACCCGAGCGCGGCGAGCTGATGGGCATGTCCGTGACCGCGCAGGCCGACCCGATGGCCGAGCTGATGGATTCGATGGAGGAGCTCTCCTTCCAGTTCGAGGAGAAGGAGATGAAGCGCGCGGGCGAGCGCAAGATGGGCGAGATGCAAGGTCCGCGCACGGAGCTCCTCAAGGCCGTCGAGACGTGGATGAAGATGATGCCCGACATGCCCGGGCAGGAGTTCATGGCGAAGCTCGCGCGCAACTTGCGTAATCAAGCGGCGGCCGGCCAGACGCCGGACCCGCGCGAGCTGCTGAAGGAGCTGGGGCGCGGCAGCACGGATCCCTCGCACCAGTTCGCGATGCTCGACATCCTGGAGCAGGCGTTCGGCGCGGGCGAGGACGAGCTGCGTGCGCTCGTGCGCGAGGCGAAGGCGCGCCTCGCGGAGGCGAAGGGGCCCGAGATTCGCGCCGGCATCAACCTCGCGGAAGAGGTGAACGCGCGCGCGACGACGCCCGAGCAGATGCAGGAGCTGCGCGACCTCTACCGCAGCGAGGTGGTGGGCTTCACGAAGCCGCAGGACTGCTTCCGGTCGCTCCTGGCGACCCGCGGGCCGGGCGGGCTCGCGGACGCGATCCAGTTCCTCATCGCCGGCTGCGGCAAGGACCTCGCGTCGTCGTCGCCCTCGCTCGAGTCGGCGGCGCTCGGACGCATCCTCACCGACCTCAACTGCGTGCAGGTGCTCCAGACGGTCCTCGACAGCTTCACCCAGCTCGCCGCGCGCATGGGCAAGCAGTTCGGCGAGACGTGCCTCCTGAACGGCGAGCAGATGACGGGGCGCGTGGTGGACTTGACCGAGCAGGCGTTCATCGCGGCGAATGCGATCGCCGCGTTCGTGGGCGACTGTGGCCTGGCGAAGCTGATGGCGCAGATGGACTTCACGCGCGAGCTGACGCGGCTCTTCCGCCTGCTTTCGCCGCGCCTCTTCGCGAAAGAGGGCGATCGGCAACGGCTGGTGGACGCCGCGCAGGAGCACCTCGACTCGCTCATCGAGCGGGAGGCCGAGGAGGAGGAAGAAGGGGAGGGTGCGGCATGATGGCGCCGACGTGGATCGAGGCGGTGGTGCGCGAGTTCGGCCAGGCGGCCGGGTTCTCCGGCCTTGCGCTCAACGAGCGCGGGGCGGCAGCCCTCGACTTCGAAAACGGGGCGGCCCTTCGCCTCGAGTACGCGTTCGACTCGCTCGTCGTGGCGCTGACGTTGCCCGTGCGCCTCGATCCGGCGGCGGCGGCGCGCCTCCTCGCCTACGCCCATCCCGAGGCGCGCTACGGCTTCAAGCTGCGCGCCGGCTTCCTCGCGAAGTCCGGGCGCGCGGTCTTCGCCGCGCGGCTGGCGGACCGCGAGGTCACGCTTCCCGCGCTCAACTCGGTCTTTTCCGTCCTCTGGCGGATCGGGCAGGAATTCGGAGGTGTCGCATGAGCCTGATGAACGTCTCGCGCACGACGGATCCGCTGCGATTCGACACGGGCATCGGCCAGGCCGGCTATGCCGAGGTGATGGACACGCCCGGCGCCGGCCAGCCGCAGAAGGCGCTCCTGCCCGGCTCGACCACGGTGACGCAGGCGCTCGACTCGATCTTTCCGCCCGACAGGTCCGTGGGCGGCGAGATCATGCGTGCGCTCGTGGCGGGCAACTCGGCCATGCTCCGCACCCCGGGCGGCTTCAACCGTACGGCGCGCGGCGCGGCGCGCACGCTCCGCGGGCGCGGGACGGCGAAGGCCGACCGCGCGGCCCGCGAGATCGAGACGCTCCTCGCCGACACCGACCTTTTTGAACACTATCGCGCTTCGCTACTGGAGACCTGATGGCAAGCAAACTTACAAACTTCTCGAATGTATTCAGCCGGTTCGGCGACCTCGTGCTCGCCTTCCTGGTGGTCTGCATTATCGGCCTCCTGATCATCCCTCTGCCCACCCCGATGGTGGACCTGCTGATTTCCATCAACCTGATGATCTCGACGGTGATGCTGATGCTCTCGCTCTACCTGCCGCGGGCGCTCGCGTTCTCCACGTTCCCGTCCATGCTCCTTTTCACCACGCTCTACCGCCTGGCCCTGAACGTGACGACGACGCGTCTCATCCTTCTCAAGGCCGACGCCGGCGAGATCATCTACACGTTCGGCAACTTCGTGGTGGGCGGCAACTTCGTGGTGGGCGCGGTCATCTTCCTCATCATCACGATCGTGCAGTTCGTCGTGATCGCCAAAGGCTCGGAGCGCGTGTCCGAGGTCGCCGCCCGCTTCACGCTGGACGCCATGCCCGGCAAGCAGATGTCGATCGACGCCGACCTGCGCGCCGGCGCGATCGACCAGGAGACCGCCAAGCAGAGGCGAAACGAGCTCGCAAAGGAGAGCCAGCTCTACGGCGCGATGGACGGCGCCATGAAGTTCGTGAAGGGCGACTCGATCGCCGGCCTCATCATGACGGCCATCAACATCGTCGGCGGCATCTGCGTGGGCGTCCTGATGAACGGCAAGGAAGTGGGCTGGGCGGTCACGAAGTACGGCATCCTTACGATCGGCGACGGCCTCGTCTCGCAGATCCCCGCGCTGCTCGTCTCCATCACCTCCGGCGTGATCGTCACGCGCGTGGGCGACGTGGACAACAAGCCGCTCGGCCAGGACATCATCAACCAGTTCTTCGCGCAGCCCAAGGCCATCCTGCTCGGCTCCCTGATGCTCGTGGCTATCGGCCTCATCCCCGGCTTCCCGAAGATACAGATATTCGGCCTCGCGGCGTTCGTCGCGGCCGTGGGCTACAGCCTGATGCTCAAGGTGAAGGCCGCGAAGGCTCGCGCCGAAAAGGGCGAGGATCCGCTGGCCGCCGCCGCGCCGTCCGAGGGGAGCGCGCCCAAGCCGAAGAAGAAGGAAGGCGACGACTTCTCGATGGTGACGCCGCTCACGGTGGACATAGACGCCGACATCCGCGGCGCGCTCACGTACGACGCGCTCAACGAGCAGATCATGTCCATCCGCCGCGCCCTCTACCACGACCTCGGCGTGCCGTTCCCCGGCATCAACCTCTCTCTCAACCCGGCGATGAAGGACGGGCGCTACCGCCTGCTCGTGAACGAGGTGCCCGTCTCGGAGGGCATGCTGCGCAAGGGATACGTGTTCGCGCTGGAGGACTCCGAGAACCTCACCGCCACCGGCATCCCGTTCGAGACGGGCAAGCCGTTCCTCTCGGGGCACGAGACGTGCTGGGTGAAGGAGGCGGACAAGGCGCGGCTTGACGAGAGCGGCGTGCGGTCGCTCGATCTCGGCGGCGTGCTCACGTACCATCTTTCCGGCGTCCTCAGGCGCTACGCGCACGAGTTTCTCTCGCTCCAGGAGACGAGGCTCCTCTTCGACCACATGGAGAAGGAGGCTCCGGAGCTCGTGCGCGAGGTGCAGCGCGTGCTGCCTCTCCAGAAGATCACTGACGTCCTCCAGCGCCTCGTGCAGGAGGGCATCTGCGTCCGCGACCTCAAGCGCATCACTCAGACGCGCATCGAGGGGGGCCACAAGGAGAAGGAAGCCGTGCTGCTCGTGGAGTACGTACGCTCGTCGGTTA
>JAEEGL017176028.1_pt1 | contig 10142 bp, 10 predicted proteins | sample 9134231 | NCBI WGS metagenome assembly JAEEGL01 (sample SAMN16246548, study PRJNA631951) | gut metagenome | biome: gut microbiome; feature: rumen; material: fiber-attached | host: Bos | place: Iran: Karaj | collected 2018-10
CTCCGGTTCCCCAGCTTCCGCCCGAGCAGACGTAAGCCTTATTATTCTCGCATTTTCTTTCCGTGTCCGTACACTCACCGGATGAAGGCGGATTGCATTCTTTCGTCGATGCATTGCAGCCGCGGCCTCCGCAGCTCGTGCCGCTGTCCCAGCTGTTTCCTGCGCCGACATAAGCCGTGTCGTTCTCGCATTTCTTTTCCGTGTCCGTGCAATCACCGGATAAAGGCGGATTGCATTCGTTCGTCGCCACATTGCAGCCACGGCCTCCGCAGCTCGTGCCGCTGTCCCAGTGATTTCCTGCGCAGACATAGGCCGTGTCGTTCTCGCATTTCTTTTCCGTGCCCATGCAGTCAATTAATACCGGCGGATTGCATTCGTCCGTCGCCACATTGCAGCCGAGGCCATTGCAACTCGTACCCTCGCCCCAGCTGCCGTCTGCGCACACATAAGCCGTGTCGTTCTCGCATTTCTTTTGCGCATCTGTGCAGTCACCGGATGCAGACGGATTGCATTCGTCCGTCGCCACATTGCAGCCGAGGCCATTGCAGCTCGTACCCTCGCCCCAGCTGCCTCCCGAGCAGACATAAGCCGTGTCGTTCTCGCATTTCTTTTGCGCGTCCGTGCAGTCACCGGATGCAGGCACATTGCATTCGTTCGTCGCCACATTGCAGCCGAGGCCATTGCAGCTCGTGCCCTCCCCCCAGCTGCCTCCCGAGCAGACATAAGCCGTGTCGTTCTCGCATTTCTTTTGCGCGTCCATGCAGTCACCGGATGCAGACACATTGCATTCGTTCGTCGCCACATTGCAGCCGAGGCCATTGCAGCTCGTGCCCTCCCCCCAGCTGCCTCCCGAGCAGACATAAGCCGTGTCGTTCTCGCATTTCTTTTGCGCGTCCGTGCAGTCACCGGATGCAGGCACATTGCATTCGTTCGTCGCCGCATTGCAGCCGTGGGCACAACCTTCTACTGCGACCCAATTCGGCACATCGCAAACAAAACGCACACTGTCCGCGCATTTATACGCATTATCTGTGCACTCCGGGGCATCGGGAAGTACAGGCAATTTCGCACATTGCTTCGCATTTGCGTCGCACCCTCCATAATTATCGCACGAAATCGACAGCGTCGTGTTATTGCTCACATGCGTTTTCTGTACACCATTTGTGCATTCATAAGTAAGGCTCGATTGCAGTGTATTCGCATCCTTGTCATCATCACGGTTGCACGCTGCCAACAAACACGAAACACTGATGGCAAACAAAAACAGGGGGGTGCTCTTCGTAATCATAGTCTGCCTCTTTAAATAAAATAAACGGCTTTTGAAGCCTTTTTTTATGTCGCTCGCTATTGGCTGCTGCCAATACGCTCGCCCAACGCCGCTATCCCTGCGGGATACGCGGCGTCTGGCAAATGGGATTCGCCTATACATGACCGAAATTGAACATCATCCAAAATTATCCTCGAACAGCTCATGAGAACACTAAATCAAATGCAAATATATGAATTAAAATCGACATTTATAGTTGAAATTTGAACAATACAACATTTCATCATAGCATTAAAATTATCGTTAAGAACTAGCAACTACCTAAAGCTAACAGCATTTCAATATGCAATAGCATTTTAACTGTGCAATAACACTTTTACAATACAGATACAAGGAGAAGAACAATTTTTTTCAGAGTTCCGTTAATATGTAGACAGGGGTATCCGGTATTATGGGCAATTCCGTTCTATGGCAATTGGAAACCGGAAATTGGATGGTCACAGAACCGCAACATAACATGAAACCTTTGTCATGCTCACTATTGCCTATTACCCATTGATTGAACCACCGTAAAATCTATGCCTCATGCCACCCAAGGGCGGCCAAATAATAAAGAAGCCTGCGAACAATAAAAAATTACCCCAAACAATGCTTGATAAGTCAACGCTTGAGGGGCAAGAAAATGGAGATCAAAATTAGGTAAAGGAATAGTACCTGATTTGCCTGAATATTCGCGTCATTCGGTGGACTCTGAGCTGCTGATGAAGCAGTTTGTGACTGTGGTTCATCGACTATGGGCGCGTTCTGATTCTGCCGGCTATCGCGCGTGGAAACCGGCATCTTGCGCAAAGGGATTTCGTGCATGGGCATCCTGCGTCGGTTTGCAGCCGGCTGCGGCCAATAATGAAATCGCGGCGATGGCTAAAATGATGAAGGGGGTCATAGGATTATCACAGTCATTATGCGATGTTTATTTATAGCTCAGTGTCATATTGGTATCGTATGTGGCAACATGAATAAGGTTATCCTGCTGAATGAAGTATCCAGGCCCCGATTTGATGGGGATTGAATTCAGAACTTTGCCCGAGTAGAGATCAAGCGTGTAAATAAAGTCGGGTTCTTTTGTATAACCATATCCGCACACAATCGTATCTTTAATGATGAGGAAATTGCTTGCGTTACAGACGATATTATCGCTGCGCCACAAAATATCTCCGTTTACGGGATTAATCGCGAGAATAAACGCAGTATCCGGGTTTGAATCTTTATAGGTCTTATGGGATAGTGAAACATATAAAACATCGTCTTTTAGTATGGCAAAGCGTATAAATATCGGATCTGTTTCATGTTGACCAAAAGCAGATAAGTCATAAAGTGTTTTTTCGGATTTTGAATTGGTTATCTGAAGTTGGGTGTACATATAATCGTATTGACGTTTGTAGACGATTCCCTGATATGTAACACCATCCTCTGTCCGGTTAAGTACCGGGTATTTATACTCTTCATGCTCAGTCTGATGGTCTATGAGTTCGCTTTTATGCTTGTGCTTAATTTTAAGCTGGATGTGAACAGGATTTTTATCTGACTCTACGCGTTTTGCATAAGCTTCGTTGACAAATGCTTTGGTGCCGTTCTCGTGTAAGACAATGGTTTTGATGCCTGATGAATCAGATTTTTGGGCTGCTTCCTGAGGCGGGGCAGAAGCCTGCGGATTGTCCTGAGCCCATGCACTGAGAGAATGGCATGTAAAAAAAACAGGGATGAGTACTAATGTTTTGACAAGTCTATTCATGAGTAATTCCTTCATGTCATTGCATGGCAAAACGCTCTGCCAGCAGAAATTAAAGCTAATCTCTCCAAGTGCAAAATACAACATCATTTTGTGCGGTATTCAACAGACAGTAAATGTGCACTTCCTTTATTAAATCTAAACGACTGAAGCTGAGTCACCCAGGCCTAAGCCGGGAACCAGAAGATAGCATTATTGTTATGAACATGGTTAATGAGCATATCAAAAGAAGCCCATTAGAGGCTTCTGGCGAGTAGCCCACGGTTGGTGCACAGCGACCACCGTGGGACAAAAGAAATGCACCAAAATCAATCCCCGTAGGGGATGCCCCAGGAAAATGAAAATCGTATATTGTTGTCATTATCTATGGCCAGTACATTAAGCATTCATTAAAAAGGTGGCATGATTTCAAAAAACAGGATGGACGATGTTGTTGAATTACTCATACCTGAGCCTTTGGCCATAGGCTATAGAATCAGAGACTTGTATAGTCCTCAGCACACAAATGAATAATTATGACAGACGCGAATTTCTCCCAATGTTACCTCATTCATGGAGAAAGGTGGGATGCCGATTGCCCGCGAAAAAAAGATTGACCCAATAGTCATCGACTGGTAAGTCAACAATCGGGGATGGGGCATAGAATGATTTTATAAGAGATAACCCTGTGGGACAATAGCAGGAAAAGTCACAATGTCAGAACAAGACTCCAGCCATCGCAGCAAAGAAATAGTAAAAGTCAGTGCGATCGGCATTATCACCAATGTCCTGCTCGCCGGGTTTAAAGCCTTCATCGGTGTATTATCGAGTTCAATCGCGATTGTTCTCGATGCTGTCAACAACCTGAGTGATGCTTTGTCCTCCATTATCACCATTGTAGGAACAAAGCTGGCAAGCAAAGCGCCAACCAAAAAGCATCCCTTTGGTTATGGACGCATCGAATATCTGACGACAGTGGTGATTGCGGTTATCGTGCTTACAGCAGGCGTAACTTCATTAAAAGAATCGATAGAACATATTATATATCCCGAAACACCTGATTACAGCACCGTATCCATTATCATTGTCAGCGTTGCGGTTGTTGTAAAAATACTGCTTGGAACCTATTTTAAGAAACGCGGTAAAACGCTGGACTCAGATTCTTTAGTGGCATCCGGCCAGGATGCATTAATGGATTCGATTATATCCATATCGACAGTCGTTGCGGCTTTGGTCTTTGTATTTTTCGGCTTAAGTCTCGAAGCCTGGCTCGGCGTGATTATCTCAATCTTCATCCTTAAGGCGGGATATGAGATCATCAAAGACTCGACCGCGAAATTATTGGGCGAGCGCGTAGATGGAGAGCTTTCAAAAGCAATAAAAGAAACGATAAATTCTATGGATGGTGTACATGGCGCATACGACTTGGTTTTGAACGATTTTGGTCCTCAAAGGCTTTGGGGAAGCGTACACATCGAAGTGGACGATACATTCACTGCAGCTCAAATCGATGAGCTGTCACGAAAAATTGAATCTGAAGTATATGAAAAACATCAAGTGATTCTTCATACAGTCGGTGTATATTCAACCAATACCGATGAAAAAACATCTGAGCTTAGAAATGCAATCTATACAATGATCAAAAAACATACTGAGATTATAGAAATTCATGGTTTCTACCTCAAGCCTGGAACGAATGAAATCAGTATGGATGTCATCATCAGTCTTGAAGCAGAAGACAGACATGCACTGCATAAAGTAATTATTTCTGAACTTTCGGAAGTTTATCCTGATTATCAGTTCAACATTACATTGGATTCGGATATCAGTGACTAATTTTGCATGCAGCCTAGTCATGAATTATCTTTATTCTCTTAAAGAAGTCTGTTAATTCTAATGTCACCAGGCTGAGGATTCAACACAGCTTAATCTATTAACTATTTGAGTCGGCACAAAAACCATAGAACGGAGAAAAACATGATTTACGATTACTCAGTGACCAAGAGCAATGGCGAAGAATTGAAATTAGCCGAATACAAAGGCAAAGTCATTATGATCGTCAATACTGCCACGGGATGCGGTTTTACACCACAATATGCGCCGATCGAACAAATGTACCTGGATTATCACGATAAAGGGCTTGAAATTCTCGATATTCCCTGTAATCAGTTCGGTGGGCAAGCACCAGGTTCGGACGAAGAAATTCACGAATTCTGCACGATACACTACAACACGACATTCCCTCAGATGAAAAAAGCGGATGTGAATGGTGAAAATGAGCTTCCTTTATATACATTTCTGAAATCGCAGAAAGGTTTTGAAGGCTTTAAATCTCACGGCATTAAAGGTTTTGTGGCCAAAGGCGTATTAGAGAGAGTTGTTGCAAAGTCGGATCCGAACTGGGAAAAAACTCCGGACATCAAGTGGAATTTTACCAAATTCATAGTGGATCGCGAAGGCAACGTCGTTGCGCGTTTCGAACCGACCGCAGATATGAAGGATGTCGAAGCCTGCGTAAAAGCATTGTTGTAAATCTTATAAATTGTATTCTGGCATATCACTTCAATTGACATATTAACAATTGTATAAGGAGTATTATGAAAATTTGTTATTTTACTGCGACCGGTAACAGTTTATATGTCGCCAGAAAAATTGGTGGCACATTGCTTTCCATACCACAGCTCATGCGGCAGATTTCAATCGAAATTACTGACGATGCCGTGGGGATTGTATGCCCGGTTTATGCTGTGGAAATGCCGATGATGGTTCGGGATTTTATAGCAAAGGCAAAGATTCATACAGACTACTTTTTTCTGATTTATACTTATGGCATGGGATACGCAGAGGCATTTGCACATGTCGAACTGTCTGCGCGGGCCGCGGGGCTAAAACTCAGTTATATCAATGCCATTCAGATGGTTGACAACTATCTGCCAATCTTCAAAATGCAGGAGCAAATCGATACTTTGCCCGAAAAAGATGTCGAAGGCCAGCTTGAAAGAGTATGCAATGATATTGCTGCACGCAAACATACAACCGTCGAAATTACCGAAAAAACGATGCAGGAGATAGACAAATACAGCAAAATGCTCGCCGAAACTATTCTTCTGAAAGATACGGCTAAAGGTTATATTGTCAATGACAAATGCATACGCTGCGGCATTTGCGCGAAAGTCTGTCCGGCAAATAACATCAGAGTCACGGATCATGTCGAGTTTTCAGATCATTGCGAAGTATGTTATGCATGCCTGCACAATTGTCCCCAAAGTGCGATTCATTTAAAGAAAGAAGCCAGCGATGTACACTTCAGAAATGAACATATTAGTTTAAAAGATATCATTGAAGCAAACGAATAGCATTCAACAACGCATTTATACTTCTTGAACGACAAGGATAGAATTATGTCAAAGAAAGAACTTCGTCTTCACTCAGTCGTTTCGCCGACCCAAACCGTCATCGTCTCTGCCTACGATGAGGATGGCAAAGCACAGGCATGCACGCTGGCTTTCTATATGGTGAGCAGCCATGTTCCGCCTTGCGTAACGATTGCGATTAATGCAACTCAGAAAAGAAAAACACTCAAGGGAATTTTGGCAACCAAAGCGTTTGTCCTTGGATTTCCAAGTGTTGACCAGGTGAAAGAAGCCGATTATCTGGGCGTAGAATCCGGTTATAATGCCGACAAGCTCAACAAAATCGGATACACTACTACCCTTGCAAAAACGGTTCATGCACCGATTATCAATGAACTTTTGCTCTCACTCGAATGCGAGGTTGTACACACGGTCACGGTTGGCAGCCATACACAAATCACCGGCGAAGTAAAAAATATTTTGGCCGATGAAAGCATTCTCAACGACAAAGACAAAATTATTTTGGAAAAGCTCAACCCCATTATATATGACGAAGAACAGTTCCGATATCTGACCGTCGGCGAAAAGGTTGCCGATGCTTTCAAAACCGGTATAGAACTCAGAAAATCACTGAATGGAGAACAGGAACATGAGTAAAAGAATTATTGCCGTCAATGCAGGTCCCAGAAAAGGATGGAACACCGACACGCTGATTACTGAAGCCTCCAAAGGCGCAGAATCCGCTGGCGCGACCGTTGAAAGATTCGATCTTTTCAAACTCGAAAAATATACAGGATGTGTATCTTGCTTTGGTTGTAAAAAAGAGAAGTTCAAAGGACAATGTATTTGCCGTGATGCATTAAAGCCTGTTCTGGACGCCATTCGAGAATCTGACGGCCTGATCATTGGTTCGCCGAATTATCTCAGCGAAATGACAGCATCTTTCAGGGCGCTCTATGAAAGACTCATTTTCCAGAATTTGACTTATAATAAAGAAAATCCTTGCTGTAATGCGCATCCCATTCCTGTGCTGCTCATCATGACCAGCAATGCGCCCGATACGATGTATCAACAGCTGCTTAATAACTATCAGCAGGTACTGAGCCGCTTTGTCGGTCCAACAGAAGTATTTGTCAGCGGCAATACGCTGCAGCTCAAGGATTACAGCAAAACCGACTGGCCATGGACATTGTTCAATCCCGAAGACAAAATACAACGCCATGAAACGGTATTCCCCGAAGAATGCCGTGCAGTTTTTGAAAAAGGCGCTCAGTTGGCAAAATAATATATTAATATTTTTTGTGGCCGTGCTATCGGCGATACGCACGGCTATCGGCGCTATCTCGCTTTGAGACGTGTCACGACACGTCTCTACAGCTCGATACGCGCCTCTGCGCCCGGCTATCGCTTTGCGATACGCCGGGCGTTTTTCTTACCTCTTTGCCTCAATTCATTCACGATTAAGATTCATTGACAAGCTTACCCGTCATGTGTTCAATACATAGTTCAAAACACTGTACTCGATTCAATGCAGTATCCAATTCCTTCTGAAGATATTCTCTGTCATTCGTAAATTTCAAAGTGATATTTGTACAAATATCTTTGGCCTTTTGAATATCATTGATGAGGCGAATTCTGCCAAATACGACAACACTTCTGATATTTAAAGCCCAGCCACCCTCTTTTTTATACCCGCTGTCATAAACACAAAAACATGCCTTATCACAATGCTTAATCGCATCTATTTTGTGCCCCTGTTTTGCCCCATGAAAATAGATCCTATGATCTTCTGAGCTATAATAATGGCTCAAAGGAATGCAATAGGGATAGCCTTCATCACCAATCAGAGACAATACGCCCCGAGGTTCAGATTGCAGTATTTCTATACATTCAGCTTCTGGAATTTGCTGTTTGATTCGCCTCATTTCCCTGAACATAATTAATCCTCGTTATTCCATTCCTTATTGAAGCAATATGCTCTTTGAGCGTAACCGTCATGGCAACGCTCAAAATTTTATTCCACAAATTGATTACTTTGCCATCTCGACGAGCCGTTTTCCAAGGCTATAGGCATTATCAAGATCAATCTGGAAATGCTCATCCCTGTATTTTGCCTTGTCTTCTTCTTTAAACAAATTAATGGCATACCTCGAATAATCTTTAAATTGATAGGTATTGCATACAAACAGTGATTCACAGTGCCCAAATACAAGTGACATGGCAGATTCATGAGCGGCAAGTGCTTCTCTGTAATGATATTGATCGAGCAGTTCTTCGGGAACATTCATGGTATAGATTAAGGCTGTGGGCAATACTTTTTTATGGAAGTTCATGGGTTTGCCATTCTCATCCAGCATATACGAACCCACCGGAAATAACAAACGTTCCATAAAGCTGCGCACCATGCCCGTAATACAATTGTAATAAATCGGCGAACCAATCACAATAACATCAGCCGTCAGTGCTCTTTCCAATACTGGGCGCAAATCATCCTTTATCGCACAGACACCATTGGTTTTGCTATTTTTGAGTTTGCATGCAAAACAGCTCATGCATCCTTTGTAGTTCAGCGAATACAAATCGATGCGCTCTGTCTCCGCGCCGGCGGCCTGTGCTCCTTCAATAGCCTTGTCGAGAATCTGCGCAGTGTTGAAGTTTTTGCGCGGACTGCCGTTGATGAATAATGCTTTGGTCATGATTCCTTCTCCTGTTCTTGAGAGTACTGCGTGCAAATTTGCACATCAAAGACACGCGAGCCGTATGCGCGCAGACCGTGTAGAGACGCACGATTCGCACGTCTCTTAAACGGTCGAGCACATAGGCGAGCGCAATGAGGCCGTATTGCGGTTACGCAATAGGCCGATACAATAAAAATTATATTATAGTTGTTTTGCAAAATATTATATATTATATCTTATGCTTATCCCCCCATTCACAGAGCGCATCCAAAATAGGTATGAGCGATTGCCCGCGTTCGGTCAGGCTATATTCCACTTTCGGAGGTATTTGGGGATATTCCTCGCGATGAACAAGACCGTCTGCTTCCAGCTCTTTAAGCGCAGAGCTCAGCGTCTTGTATGTAATCGTGCCGATGTATTTTTTCATTTCATTAAAACGAACAACTCCAAACTCCATGAGCGTATAGAGAATCGTCATTTTGTATTTGCCGCTGATGAGCGACAGCGTGTAATTAAATCCCGTACATGCCAGGCTTTCTTCGTTGATATGTCGTTCTTTTGGATTCATCATCATGCCATACACTTTCTTAAAGGATAGTATCTGTTATTGATGCAAGTATCGCACTTTATTGTGCGTACTTGTTGTCATTAACCATACCAGCTAAAAAGCATTTTGCAAAGACCACTGAAGGTTAGTGGTCGTTATTCCTGCCATTTGGCAAAAACACAAGGAGACACCCATGAGAGCACCTTTAAAAGAGTACGAAGCCGTTCAGGAAGCAGCTATGAAATTCGTCCGCAGCGTTGCAGAAGGCAACAGCAAATATGCACGCGAACTGTTTACGGATGAGGCCGTTCTGTTCGGTTATCTGGACAACAAGCTCGAACACGGCTCTATTGAACAGTTTTATCATAATGTCGATACCGTCCCCGGCGGCGCTCATTTCAAGGCTCGCGTCGATGTCATTGCCCTCGAAGAAACACTCGCTGTCGTCCGCGTGCTCGAAGAAGGCTGGGGAAACCGCATCGATTTTACCGATTATCTGCTGCTGCTCAAGATGAATGACGAATGGAAA
>JAEEGL012029146.1_pt1 | contig 10141 bp, 6 predicted proteins | sample 9134231 | NCBI WGS metagenome assembly JAEEGL01 (sample SAMN16246548, study PRJNA631951) | gut metagenome | biome: gut microbiome; feature: rumen; material: fiber-attached | host: Bos | place: Iran: Karaj | collected 2018-10
CCTTGTGAGGTATGTAAGGGTAAAAGATATATGTCTGAAACTCTAGAAATAAAATTCAAGGGTAAAAATATCGCAGATGTATTAGATATGAGAGTTGAAGAGGCTTTAGAATTCTTTGATGCTATACCAAAGGTAAAATCAAAGCTTCAAACATTATATGATGTAGGCTTAGGATATATTAAGCTTGGACAATCATCAACTGAATTATCAGGTGGTGAGGCTCAAAGAGTAAAACTTGCCTATGAATTACATTCAAAGATTAATAATAAAACATTATATGTAATGGATGAGCCAACAACAGGCCTACATACAGATGATATTAAAAAGCTTATGAATGTTATTAATAGAATCGCTGATACAGGAGCGACTGTAATAATTATTGAGCATAATTTAGATGTTATTAAGCTTGCAGATTATATTATTGATATGGGACCTGAGGGTGGCGATAAGGGTGGTACTGTAGTCGCTACAGGAAGACCTGAGGATATTGCTAAATGTGAAAAATCCTATACAGGAAAGTATTTAAAGGAAATATTAAATAAGTAGTTTTCGAGGTTATTTATGAAGCCTAAAAAGAAAAAAGCAACGCCTGAGGATTTAATTAAGGAATTAGAAGAAGAAATTAAATCAGGTAATTTAACTGAAGAAGAAAAGAAAGCATTAAATGATTTAAAGGAAATAATTAATACAAGCATTGAAAATGGTGATTTTCAAAAAAAGAAATTTTCATTTAAGGTATTATTAATGTATGTATTTAAATATTTAACTGAATTTACTATGTCATTTTTATTTGTATTAGTAATGTTTGGTTTAACATTTTCTTATTTAAATACAACTGAATATATTCCTTTAATGCTATCAGGTATTTCAATTGCTTTAGGCTTTTTAATAACTGGTTCAACTGATTATTTAAGGTTTTTATATGATAAGACCTATCTTTGGTTAAAGATAATATTAACAATATTAAAATATTTTACATTTGCACTTATAAATACATTAGTTTTTAAATTATATGATCCAATGATTTTATTATTTATAGTAATTTTTGTATCTGATATATGTGCATCATACATATCAAGAAAGATATTAAAATAATGGAGGGAATATGGAAGAGTTTATTTCTATAGCTAAATTTAAAAAAGATAATAATTTTGAGCTTTTAGCTGGTGAAGATGGCTTAGAAAATAAAATTACAGAAGATGAAATATCAAGACCTGGTCTTGAATTTGCAGGATTCTTTGATTTTTTTGAAAGCCAAAGAGTTTTATTAATAGGAAGCAAGGATGCTTCATTCTTAGAGACATTACCTAATGATATTAAGGCTAAAAATGTTGAAAAGATATTTGAGATGAATCCACCTTGTATTGTCTTTTCAGAAAGAGTAAAAATAGATGATATTTTTATTGAATATGCCAAAAAATATAATGTTCCTATTTTAAGAAGCCAATTAAGAACAACAAATACATCATCTAAAATATATACATATTTACAGGAGAAGTTTGCTGAAAAGCTATCTGTTCATGGAACATTAATGGATATTAATGGTATGGGTACATTAATTATAGGTAAAAGTGGAATAGGTAAATCAGAAACTGCCCTAGAATTAATTAGAAGAGGTCATCAGCTAATTGCCGATGATTTAGTTATGATAATGGAAAAGGAGCCAGGTAATTTAATTGGTACATCTCCTGATATTCTAAAAAGATTTATGGAAATTAGAGGTATCGGTATCGTTGATGTAATTAATATGTTTGGTGCATCATCATATAGAGAAAGAAAAAATATTAGATTAGTAGTAGAGCTAGAAAAGTGGGATGAGGGTAAATATTATGATCGTTTGGGATTAGATAACCAAAAGATTAAATATTTTAATACTGAAATTTCAAAGGTAACAATTCCAGTATTACCAGGTCGTACAGTTTCACTTTTAGTTGAATCTGCCGCTATGAATGAAAAATTAAAGCTTTTAGGCCATAATTCAGCTGAGGAATTCGTTTCTAAGGTTGATAGTAGAGCTTCAAATAAGGGGGAATAATATGCTTAATTATATTAATCCAACCTTTCCTATATTTGGTCTTACAATATCATGGTATGCTATTTGTATATTAATTGGTGTTGTAATAGCTGTATGGCTTGGAATTAAGGAAGGTAGAAAGCTTGGAATTTCATCTGATTTTGTATATATTGGACTTGCTATTATATTACCTTCAGCTATTATTGGAGCGAGACTATGGTATGTAATATTTAATGCCTCTGATTTTAATTCATTTGCTGAAATTATTGGATTTAGAAATGGTGAATTTATAGGCCTTGCAGGACTCGCAATTCAAGGTGGTATTTTAGTTACTGTTATAATCGCACCTATTTATTGTAAATATAAAAAGGTGCCACTATATCGCGCACTTGATATAATCGCACCTGGCTTATTCATAGGTCAAATTTGTGGTAGATGGGGTAATTTCTTTAATAGAGAATTATATGGCCCATCTGTTAGTGCTGAATGGTATCAAAATTTCTTAAAGATTTTTGGTGACCAAATGTATATTAATGGTGCTTATAGACATCCTGTATTTTTATATGAATCATTATTAAATTTAGTATGCTTAGTATTTATGCTTGTTATAAGAAGAAAGGACAAGAAATATTTACATTCAGGCGATATGATTGGTATTTATTTAACATGGTATGGTAGTGTTAGAATATTTACTGAAAGCCTAAGATTAAAAAGTGGAGTTTCTGAGCCTTTAATGGCAGGTCCTATTCCTGTATCTATTTTATTATCAATTATATTTATTATTGTTGGTGTTTCATTCCTAGTATTAAAGAGAGTATTAGGTGGAAAGGAAATTAAGGGTAAGACAATCTTCCCTACTGAGGTTAAATATGCTCAATTATTAGATAAAATAGCAAATGAAAAATTTGATACTATTTTATTTGATTTAGATGGTACATTATTAAATAGTCAGGAATGGATTACTAAATCATTTGAGCATACATTCCAAAAATATAGACCAGATTTAGAATTAACTGATAAGGATTATTTATCATTCTTTGGTCCTACATTATATCAAACATTCTCTAAATTTAGTGATAATGAGGATGAGATAAATGAAATGATTGCCTATTATAGAGAATATAATGTGGCAGGATATGATGAAAATGTAAAGCTATTCCCTGGTGCTAAGGATACAATTAAGCTATTACATAAAAGAGGATATAAGATTGGTATTGTATCATCTAAAAAGAAGGATTTAGTAGAGCATACAGTAGATTTATTTAATTTAGGTGATTATATTGATTTAATAATTGGCCAAGGAGATTTTAAGAATCCTAAGCCAGATCCTGAAAGCCTATTAATTGCAGTATCTAAGCTTGAATCTAAAAATACATTATATGTTGGAGATACATTAGGTGATATGAAGGCTGCTAAGAGTGCTAATATAAAGGCCTGTGGTGTCCTATATTCAGCATCAATTGAGGATTTATTATTAGAACAGCCTGATTATGTAATTAAAAATATGGCAGAATTACCTTTAATATTAGGTGAATAATATGTCATTTACTACAGATGTTAAGGATGATTTGCTTCACCTAGAAAATGATGATTATAATATTGAATCTAAAGAGGTTTTAGCAATATTAAGATTATCAGGTGAGGTAAAATTATGTAAAAATTTAGGATTATCATTTACCTGTAATTCAATGGGTATGATAAGAAGATATATTAAAATATTGAAGCAGAAATATGATTTAGATTATTCAGTATTATCTAGAACTATTTCTAGATTAGATAATCATGTTGTATTTACATGTGAAATATCTAAGGGTGCTGATTTAATAATTAAGGATTATAATTTATTAGCATTAGAAATGGCTGAATTTGAAACCGAAGAGGAAAAGCTTGCCTTTTTAAGAGGAGCATTTTTAGCTAGAGGTAGTGTAAATGATCCTAATTCTAAATCATCTCATTTAGAGATATCATATAATTCTGATACAGAAATTTTAGCATTACAAAGAATCATGAATGATTATGATTTAAATGCTAGAATTTCAAAAAGAAAGAATAATTTTATTGTTTATATTAAAAGTAAGGAAGCTATTGGTGAATTCCTATATATGATTGGTGCTTCAAAATCAATGGAATATTATCAAAATATAGTTATTACAAAGGAAATAAAAACTACAGCTAAAAGAACTATTAATCTTGATTTAGCAAATCAATCTAAGACTAATAAGGCTGCCTTAGATCAATTAAAAAATATTCAATATATCGAATATCATTTTGATTTATCTAAGCTAGATAATAAATTATTAATGGTTATGAAGGTTAGAAAGGATAATCAGGAGGCTTCATTAAATGAGCTTTTAGATATTATCCATGAGGAATATGATCCATATTTAACTAAGTCTGGATTGAACCATAGATTTAGAAAGCTAAATGAATTAGTAGAGGATGATTTAGCTAAATCTAAGAAAAATATGTGATTTATAACTTATATGTTATAAATCTTGTTAAAAATCATATTTTATGTTAAAATATTTTTAGTTTGTTTTTTATAGAATTAGAGGAGTAATTATGGCAACTATTAAAAGAAAAAAGGTTAACTCTAATGCGACTAAGGGTCAAGCAAAGGATAGTATATTTAAAACGAAGAAGTTTTGGATTATCTTTTCTTCAATTGCTTTAGGACTTATAGTTATTGGTGTTGCGATTGGATTAACTGTTTATTTTACAACTAAGAAGGACGAAAATGAAATTCAAGATTATTTTGGTGGAGTATCTACTAATTTATCTTACAAATATAATGATGAAGAGGTTAAGTTCACTAAGATTTCTTATGATGGTGTATTAATGCATCATAATGTAAATGATGGTGGTGAGGGTACATTTATTAGTAATATATTTGTATTCGCAACTAACCTAAAGACATTCTATGCAGATAAGGCTATCGATGATGGTAAGGATAAGGATGACGATACTGTTACATTCCTATATGATAAGACAGCAAATACAGTATTTAATCAATTAGTTAAGCTTCAAGGCGAAATTAATGATTATAATAAGACAGCTGATAGAGATGCTCAAGCAGTATTATATATTGTTGATACATCTATTGGTGATAATCAATCAATCTTCGCTGATACTTTATTTGATGGTTCTGATGATTCTAAGAATTCATTATTCTTTGGATTAGTAAATGAGGATGGTTTAGTTAGAGATTTCTATAATGAGGATAATAAGAAATTATCTTTAACAACAAATACATTAGCTGATGTTTCAAATACTATGGTTAATAATGCTGTTGTATTTATGAAGAATCAAAAATTTGTATCATATGATGAAAATAAGTAAGGTCTAAATTGACCTTATTTTTTCTAAGGAGGAATAATATGGGATTAGCTGTAAGTGAAAATGTAATTAATGATATTAGCCAGGAGCTAAATTGTACTAAGGAGCATATCATAGCTGTGCTTGAGATGCTAGCTGATGATAAGACTGTAGCCTTTATCGCAAGATATAGAAAGGAAGCTACAGGTGGCTTAGATGAGGAAGCTATTAGAAAGATTGAGGAATCATATAAATATGGTGTTAATCTAGAAAATAGAAAGAATGATGTAATTAGATTAATTGAGGAAAAGGGCCTTTTAACTGATGAATTAAAGAATCAGATTATGGCATCTACTAAATTAATTGAGGTAGAGGATTTATATAGACCATATAAGGAAAAGAAAAAGACTAAGGCTACTGATGCTATTATGGCAGGATTAGATGGCTTAGCTGATATTATGCTTAAGCTATATCAAAGAGGAACAAAAGAGGAATATGTAAATAAATTCCTAAATGATAAGGTTAAAACCTATGATGAGGCTATAACTGGTGCGAAATATATTATTGCAGAAAGAATTTCTGATAATGCTGAATATAGAAAATATATTAGAGATGCTGCTATAAAATATGGTACTATCTCATGTAAGAAAAAGGCTAAGGCAGAGGACTTAGATGAAAAATATGCTAATTATTATGATTCTAGTGAGAATGTAGGTAGAATTAAGCCTCATAGAGTTTTAGCTATTAATAGAGCTGAGGATGAGGGAATTATTAATGTTTCTATTACATTACAGCCAGAAAGAGATTTAGATTATTTATCATATAAGATTACTAAAAAGAGAGAATCATTATTTAAGGATGAATTAATTGAGGCTATAGCTGATTCATATAAGAGATTATTATCTCCTTCAATTGAAAGAGAAATAAGAAGTATTTTAAGTGAAAAGGCTGAGGAACAGGCAATTAAAATCTTCTCACTTAATTTAAAAAATATTTTACTTCAGGCTCCTATGAAGGGTAAGACAGTATTAGGTATTGACCCTGCCTATAGAACAGGCTGTAAGCTAGCTGTTATATCTCCATCTAGCCAGGTATTAGAAATTGGTGTAATTTATCCTAATGAGAGAAGTAAGGATTCTAAGGTTGATCCTAAGGAAATTGAAAAATCAAAGAAGACTATTGTTAATTTAATTAAAAAATATAATGTTTCTATTATCGCTATTGGTAATGGTACTGCAGGTAGAGAAACAGAAAGCTTTGTTGCTGAAATAATTAATGAGAATAAGCTAGATACTAAATATGTAATGGTTAGTGAGGCTGGTGCTTCAGTATATTCAGCATCTGAGCTTGCGATAGAGGAATTCCCTGATTTAACTGTAGAAAAGAGATCAGCAATTTCAATTGCTAGAAGAATCCAGGACCCTCTAGCTGAATTAATTAAGATTGATCCTAAATCTATAGGTGTAGGACAATATCAGCATGATGTAACTCAATCTAAGCTTGAAAAGAGCCTAAATGATGTTGTAGATGATGCTGTTAATAATGTTGGTGTTAATTTAAATACAGCATCTGTATCATTATTATCATATGTTTCAGGCTTAAGTAAGGCAACTGCTAAAAACATTGTAGCCTTTAGAGAGATGAATGGTAGATTTAATTCTAGAGAGGAATTAAAGAAGGTATCTAAGATTGGCCCTAAGGTTTATGAGCAATCTGTAGGTTTCTTAAGAATAATTGATGGAGAAAACAAATTAGATATGACTCCTATTCATCCTGAATCATATCCAATAGCTTTAAAGCTATTAAAGAAAATGAATTTAGATACTAATGCCTTAGGTAGTAAAGAAATTAAGGATTCAGTAGCTAAATTAGATAAGACAGAATTAGTTAAAGAATTAAATACGGATATTTATACTCTAAATGACATTTTAGAGGCATTTGTAGCCCCTTTAAGAGATATTAGAGATGATTATCAGGGATTAATTCTAAGAAGCGATATAATGCATTTTGAGGACATTAAGGTAGGCGATGAGCTTGATGGTGTTGTAAGAAATGTCGTTGATTTTGGTGCCTTTGTTGATTGTGGCGTAAAATATGATGGATTAGTTCATATTTCTAAAATGAGCACACATAAGGTTACTCATCCAAGTGATATATTATCAGTTGGAGATAATGTTAAGGTTTATGTAATTGATATTGATTATAATAAGCACAAGATGGCATTATCATTAATTAAAGAATTAAAATAAAATATGGGCCAATTTAATTGCCCCTTTAATATATTAAAAAAGGAATGATTTTTTTCAATCATTCCCTTTTTAATTTTACTTTTGATTTGGTCTATTCCAAATAGTTAAATCACCATTTACCCAATCATAGAATTCTGATTTTTCATCATCAGATGTCTTTGTATTATAGTCTAATACAAGCATCTTATAATAATTATTTTCAGCATTTACTATATTAGTTATTGTTTCATTTCCATTTACTTTAATATTAATATAATTAATTAATAAATAATTTTGGAAATTAGATGATTTATAAGTACCTGTAGCTACATCACATAGAGAACCAATTAAGCTTGAAATTGAGCTATCTAATGATGAAGTTTGGCTCATATTGCCTTGGCAATAGTAGATGAAGAATTGGTTGAATGAAACCTTAGTTGTTTCTTCATTATATGAATTCATAGTAACATAAATGTTATTATCCTCATTGTCCTCATCCTTATATACTAATACTTCAATTGCAGATTGAATACCAGATGGGTCATCCTTAGAAGTATAATTAGTCTTTGAAGGCTCAGTATAGTCATTTAAGATTAATAAATGGTAACCAAATTCAGTAGCGCACATCTTATCAGCTGTGATATTTGAAGCATCAGCTTCCTCAGAGCATAATTCAATCTTCTTATTAGCACTATCATAAACATAAACAGTACCATATTCGAAGCTTGTAGCTACACCATCTTTTACACAAGCCTTATATGTATCAATAACATAATTCTTGAATTTTTCAACGAAGCTTGAAACTGAATCCTGATCAATATCACTAGATGCAGCTAATTGCTCAACTGTAAGCATGAAATTGAATTTGATGTTATTATTTTCTCTCCATTCATCCCAGTTAGCAGAAGCTAAAGCAGGATTATTAATCTTTTCACCTAATTCAAATTGATTCTTAATATACTTAAATACTTCATTATAAGTCTTGCTTTCAGCATAGTTTTTATGTAAGTAGATAGCTTCCTTATAGATAGCCTGAGCTAAAATAGTTACCTGCTCCTCATATTCAGCCTTAGTAACACCAGTCTTTTCGAAGAACTTTTCAGGATCATCTGGAGTACCATTACCATCATCATCTAAATTGATTAAAACATGGTCTAAATCAATTGCGAATAAATCAGAATAATTCTTATTTCCTGTTTCAAGAATTGTCTTTAAAATACCAGAAGTTTCAAGGTTTGAATCATAAGTATAAGTGCCATCGCCCTTATCCTTAGCCCATTCCTTATAAACTGACTTATCTAAATAGCTCTTTAAGCATGTTGTTGCATCATAATAATATTTGATAACATCATCTTTATTATCATAGCCATAAGCCATTAATAGATAATTCTCTAAGCCAATTTCCTTTGAATATGAAGCATCCTCATTGCTGTTGAATTTGCTAATAGCAGAATCTAAAGCTTCAACATTATCATCATGAGTATCAGTATCAACAAATTCATCATAATATTGATATGCATATTGTAAAGCTAATTGATTATAAACAGTAGAAGAACCATATTCTAATGTTGCATCATCATAGAATTCCTTTACTGAATATGTAAATGTCTTATCACCATCAAGCTTAATTGATAGGATATTATTCTTATCAAATTTAGATGAATCAATTAATGTATAATCGCTAGAATATGATGAATAGAATTTATATTCAAATACTGGATCATAAATGAATACATCATCTGTAGTATCATCATTAGTACTACGATTATAAATCATTGATTGGAAGTTAGTATTAACATAAGATGATGCATTTTCAGTTAAAAGGTCATACTTAAATTTAGTAGTTAGCTTTTTCTTATTTGCTTCATCTAAATCCTTCCATTCAGTTTCCTCAGTTCCATCATTGATAGAATAAGTAGAATCATATCTTATAGCCATTACATATTTATTATCGATATTTCTAGGCTCTCTTAGATATTGCTTTGTAATATCCTCTGAATCCTCTTCGAAAGTATCCTTAATTAATGTCTTAATACTATCAGATAAATCACTGAAGTCATCCTTAATAGGAGTAACATTGAATGTGAATTTTTCATCATCTAAGCTAGTGATGTTTTTATAGTTGTAATAATTATTATATAAAGCTAAATAATTTTGCTTAATAGTATCTAAAGAATCAGAATCAAAATCAAATCCTTCAATAGCCTTTGTTGCTTGCTTTAAAGAATCGAATTGAATAATAATTGCATGATATGTACCATATGTCTTATATGTAGAATCATACTTATCCTTTAAATAGTCTCCATCCTTATCATATAAAAGATTACCATTCTTAGTTGGTTCATCATCTTCAGTAGCGTCATATTTAGAAACATATTCCTCATCAGCTATTTGATATAAAGCATTTTGAGCTGATAAATATGAAGCCTCAGTTAATAAATAACCAGAAATGATCTTTTTGAAGCAATCATCAGTTATATGATCGAATGAAATTAAATCTGATTTATCAGTTGGTAATGTAAAAGATAAATCTGATTCAGTAAATGTTTGATTAATTCTTGCTCTTGCAGTAATAAATGTATTA
>JAEEGL012106744.1_pt1 | contig 10141 bp, 12 predicted proteins | sample 9134231 | NCBI WGS metagenome assembly JAEEGL01 (sample SAMN16246548, study PRJNA631951) | gut metagenome | biome: gut microbiome; feature: rumen; material: fiber-attached | host: Bos | place: Iran: Karaj | collected 2018-10
CCCGCGGTGGCATCTCCTTTTACGTACTTCACGGCACCGTCCATGGAACCGAAGAAGGAAGCTTCGTCCTGGATCTTGTCTCTGCGGCGCTTGGCTTCCGCATCGTCGATGGCACCGGTATTCAGGTCGGCATCGATGGCCATCTGTTTACCGGGCATGGCGTCCAGGGTAAATCTGGCGGTGACTTCCGCCACACGTTCGGAACCCTTGTTGATGACCATGAACTGGACGATCAGCAGGATGATGAACACGATGGTCCCCACGATCAGATCCCCGCCTCCCACATAACTTCCGAAGGTGGAGACCACATTACCGGGATTTCCCGTGGTAAGGATCAGCTTCGTGGAAGAGATGTTCAGGGCGATCCTGAAGATGGTGGTAAAGAGCAGCATGGTGGGATAGAAGGACATATCCAGCACTTCGGGGGCGAACATGGTGGTAAAGAGCACCGTAAAAGCCACACCGATATTCAGCGCCAGGAGAACATCAAGCAGCCCCGAAGGGATGGTGATGATCATCATGACGAAGGCGGCGACCATATATGCAGCTACACCGACATCGGCTTTTTTCACTCTTTTTCCCCGTTATGCATCCAGTTTGCCTTCGATCTTGTATACAAAGGCAAGGACATTGGCCACCGCCTCATACAGTTCCGGCGGGATCTCATCCATGACCTCCACATTGGCATAGAGCATGCGGGCCAGGGGCTTGTCCTCGTAGATATAGATATTGTTATCCTTGGCAATGTCCTTGATCCGCTGAGCCAGATAATCCGCGCCCTTGCCGATCACGATGGGAGCATTGTCCTTATCCCTGTCGTAGCGGATGGCCACGGCATAGTGGGTCGGGTTCGTGATGACCACGTCCGCACTGGGAAGTTCCTGCATCATACGCCGCATGGATGCTTCCCGCATCCGCTGGCGCTGTTTGCCCTTGATCTGAGGATCACCTTCGGAGTTCTTGAACTCATCCTTGACCTCCTGCTTGGTCATCTTCATATCATTTCTGAATTTGATCTTCTGATAGGCAAAATCCGCCGCAGCGATGATGATATAGACCGCAGCGATCCGGATGCCCAGATCCACCACCAGTTTGCCGATGAGGCCGATGGCCTGGCGCACGGTGATATCGTAAAGGATAAAGATCGTATCGATCTCCTTGCGGATATAGGAATACACCACATATCCCACAAGTCCCAGTTTCAGCAGAGATTTTAACAGTTCCATCAGGGAATTGGCGGAAAAGATCCGTTTGAACCCGTTGATGGGATTTAATTTGCTGAATTTCGGTTTCAGCGGTTTGGTGGTAGGCTGCCATCTGACCTGCACCACATCCGCGATAAAAGCCACCAGAAAGGCGCCGATGAGGAAAGGGGCGATGAAGACCAGGATCCTGATCATGGCCGTCCTTACCACATCCACGATGGCAAGCTTCGGTACTTCCCCGTCATACATCTGTACGGCGCCGGGGATCATGTTATACAGAAAAGCAAACAGCCCCGTCAGATTGTTCCCCAGGGTTCCCAGGTAGATCCTGATGATCAGGAACATGGCGAACATGCTGGCGGCATTTGCGATCTCTTTGGATTTGGCGACCTGTCCGTCTTTACGGGCGTCGCTCAGTTTTTTGGCGGTAGGCTCCTCCGTCTTTTCTCCGCCGGGGCCGTCCTTTGCAAAAAACTGAAGATTATACTCTAAGACCATGGGCCCTTCCTAAGACATTCCCCTTACCATCTCCGCCACCATATACTTCATCTGTTCAAAGATCATGTTGGCGGCCGAGGGAAGCATCATGGTGGAAACAAAAAGGATCATCAGTCCCACAAGCACCTTGATCTGGATCCCCACGGCAAACATGTTGAGCTGGGGAGATACCTTGGCAAGGACACCCAGCACCGCGTTCAGCACGATCATGGTGCAGAAGATGGGCAGGCAGATCCGGAATCCGATAAACACATACTGCCCCACGAATTCAATGACGGAATTCAGGAGGCGGTTCAGCTGGAACACCTGTCCGTTCACCGGGATCAGGGTATAGGTCTCCGCAAAGGCCTCTATGAGATACCGGTGAAAGCCCGACCCCATCAGCATCAGCAGAATGGTGTAGTTGTAGAATACACCGGAGATGGTGGTCTGCTGCCGGGTGGAAGGATCCATCAGGGATACCATGGAAAGTCCCATCTCCATATCCGCGATATGTCCGGCAAAATTCACGATCAGGAGGGTCAGGTTCGCTCCCAGTCCGATGAGAAGGCCGCACATGACCTCCTTCAGGACGATAACCGCATATTCGATGAGCCCCGTATACTGAGGCGGATCATGGGGGATCACCCCGTAAATGATCACGCTGAAAACAAGGGCAAAACCCCGCCTCAGGTTCCGCGGGGTATTGGACATGCTGAAAAACGGCGCCACCATCACAAAGGAGGCGACCCTGGTCAAAACCAGCAGGAATAATTCCAGATGTCCGTATGTAAAAGAATAATCGATCATGTGCTATCGGATGTAGATCGAAAAGTCCGCCCAAAGGGATTCCATAAACCCGGTCATGTTATCCAGCATCCAGTGCCCCAGGATCATCAGGGCCACAAAGATGGCGATGAGCTTCGGCACAAAGGTAAGGGTCTGTTCCTGAATGGAGGTCACGGTCTGGAAAATACTCACCGCAAGGCCCACCACCAGGGAAGTCAGCAACACCGGTGCTGCGGTCTTGATCACGGTATAAAGGGCTTCGCTTGCGATAGCGGTTACCTGTTCGACACCCATAAGCACCTCCTAGTAAAATGTCTTAACGAGATTCACGATGATCAGATTCCAGCCGTCAGCAAGCACAAAGAGCAGGATCTTGAAGGGCATTGATATCGTGGTGGGCGGCAGCATCATCATACCCATACTCATGAGGGAGGATGCCACCACCATGTCTATGACGATAAACGGGATATAGATCAAAAATCCTATGATAAAGGCGGTCCGAAGTTCGCTCACCATGAAACTGGCGATGAGGACTTCCGGCGGGATATCCGCGATCTGTCCGTTCCATTCGGCTCCGCTGATCTCCAGGAACATCCGGGCGTCCTTCACCTGGGTCTGAGCCTGCATGAAATCCCTTAAGGGTTCCCAGGCTTTTTCGAAAAACTCCTCCTGGGTGATGGTTCCCTCATCATAAGGCCGGATCGCTTCCGTGTAGATGGTGGTAAAAGTGGGACGCATGATGAAGATCGTTAAGAATACCGCCAGTCCCAAAAGCACCTGGTTGGGAGGGGCCGTCTGGGTGGACAGCGCCGCCCTGGTAAAGTGGAGCACGATGAGGATCCTCGAAAAGCTGGTGAGCATGATGAGGATCGCCGGGATCATGGAAAGGAGCGTGAGCACCACCAGGATCCTTAAGGTTCCGTTGATGGAACCGTTGTCCCCTCTGGCGGTGACCGTGATACTGTTGGCGATGTTCAGCTCTCCCAGTTCATCCTGGGAATCGGAGCTCCCCGGTTCGTTGATATTCGTCCGGGTGCCGGTCTCACCGGTCATGGTGGTCTCATCCGTGGGCGTCGTGGCTGTCACCTCGGCGGCGTGCACGGGAAAAGATGGCATTATACACAATATGCCCACCAGAATCGGCAGACATATTATCATCAATCTAATCTTCATCTTTATTCTTAATGTTCTTAATTCTGTCAAATACAGAAGCAAAACTCAGGGAGTCGGTCTCTCCCGGAGATCTCATCTCGATCTCCTCTTCCGATAACTCGGATACCGTATGGATCTCGTCCTTGCCCACGGCAATGAGGAAGTAGCGCTTCCCTGCCCGGACGATCTCAAGATACTTGCCGTTGGCCACGGCCCGGGTCTCGATCACCTCAATATTGGATCCGGCACTCTGGCCTTTCTGAATCCGGCCGATGATCCGTAACGTTCCGTAGGTAAGCAGGATCACAACAAAGAACAGGAGCAGCACGATCAGAAACTGAGCGAAACTGCTCGTTCGCGTTGTGACTGCAAGGAGCATCAGCCTACTACCTTTTTCACAGCCTCAAGAACTCTGTCTGCCTGGAACGGCTTAACGATGAAGTCCTTCGCACCGGACTGGATCGCCTCGATAACCATGGCCTGCTGGCCCATGGCGGAACACATAATGATCAGCGCGTTCGGATCCGAACCCTTAATCTTCTTTAAGGCGGCTATACCGTCAAGTTCAGGCATCGTAATATCCATGAGGACAAGGTCGGGATGAAGTTCATTGTACTTCTCGCAAGCTTTGGCGCCGTTCTCTGCCTCACCCACTACGTTGTAGCCGTTCTTCGAAAGGATGTCTTTAATCATCATTCGCATAAAAGCTGCATCGTCAACAATCAAAATATTCTTTGCCATTTTCTTTCTCCTTAATTTATGATTTCGGTAACTCTGATTCCGAAACTTTCTTCGATTACAACAACTTCGCCTTTTGCAACGAATTTGCCGTTCACCAGAACGTCGATCGGTTCGCCCGCTATCTTATCTAACTCTATAATAGTTCCGGGGGCAAAGTCAAGGATTTCCGCAATAGATTTTTTGGTCCGGCCGAGTTCTACCGTGACTTCAAGCGGCACATCCTTGATGATCCCGATGTTTTCCGCCCCGGGTACCGTGGAATAATCCGGCGTGAAGTTCGAGAACTGCGCAGGCTGGATATTCATGTTCATCTGCGGGTAGGGCATCTGCGGATATGGCATCTGCGGATAACCCTGAGGCGGATAAGGCTGCTGAGGATATCCCTGGGCTCCCGCATCCGGCATGGGAGGGGGTGCCATGGGCTGCGGAGGAGGGGCCATGGGCTGCGGAGGAGGGGCTGCTGCCGGCGCTTCGGCCGGGGCCGGTTCTTCCGCAGGGGTATCATCCGCAGGATTTGCAAAGGTATTATACAGTTCCTTCGCAAAATCGATGGGATACAGCTGCATGATGGTGGAATCCACCAGATCGTCGTCGATCTGCATCCTGAAGGAGATCTTGGCAAAGGTTCCTGCCAGGAAGGGTGCCACCGTCTCGGGCTGCATGATCTCCGTCAGATCCACAAGGGATGCCTCCGGAGGTGAAATGTCGATCATCTTGCCCAGCATAGTGGACAGGGAAGTGGCTGCCGCGCCCATCATCTGGTTCATGGCTTCCGAGATGGCGCTTAAGTGAAGTTCGCCCAGTTCTCCGTCCGTATTGGTTCCGTCTCCGCCCATCATCAGGTCCGTGATGACTTTGACGTCATGTTCCTTGAGGACCATGATGTTGGAACCGTCAAGACCGGTAGTATACTTGATCTGAATGAACACACAGGGCCGCTGGTAATCTTCGATCACGGTGGACCAGTTGGCCAGGGATACCGTGGGTGTGGTGATATTTACCTTGCGGTTTACCAGGGAATAAAGGGTGGTTGCGGAAGATCCCATGCTGATATTGGCGATCTCGCCCACAGCATCCTGTTCTTCGGCGGAAAGAAGGGATTCATCGATATCCGGACTCCCTCCCACGGCGATCCCGTCTCCCGCAGGCGCATCCCCCGCGGGTGCTTCTCCTGCGGCGTCACCGCCTTCTCCGTCTCCGCTCAGGTCCATTCCGGAAAGTAAAGCATTTATTTCGTCCTGTGACAGCATTCCGTCCATGCCTTACTCCTCCTCTCTGAGTACTGACGTGACACGTACAGCGTATTTATCTTTGCTGGAACCGGGCAATGCGGTAAATTTGCGCAGATTGCCGACGTATACGTCCATCTCCGATTCCACCTGTGAATTCAGCCGGATCACATCGCCGGGCATAAGTCCCAGAAATTCGTTCACCGAAACCGTGCTGGTCCCCAGTACCGCGCGGATGGGCACCGTCACGTGCCGGATCATGGATTCGATGTGCTCCTCGTAATTGGTGGGGTCTTCCTTCTGCATATTGGCATACCAGTATTTGGTATTGAGCTTGTCCATCACGTCCTCTAACGTGAAGAAAGGAAGACAGATATTCATGAATCCTTCCGTATCGCCGATCCTGATGTTCATGGTCACGATGGCGATCATGTCGGAAGGTGCGATGACCTGGGCGAACTGGGCGTTGGTCTCGATCCTCTCCATCATGGGATTGATATCGATCACGTTGCGCCAGGGCTCTTTCATCAACTGCATACATAATATCATAAGTTTCTGTATTATGGTCATTTCAATTTCGGAAAAGTCCCGGTTCTTCTCCAGAGGAAGTCCGGGGCCTCCCAGCATGCGGTCGATCATCGCAAAGCCCAGATTGGGTGAAAGTTCTATGATCACATTGCCGTTGAGCGGCTTGAAGTCGATGATCCCCAAAATAACGGGATTCGACAGTGCGTTGGAAAATTCCGAGAAGGTAACGGTCTCGCTTGACGCCACCGTGGTCTGTACGGATTTCCGCAGGTAAAGGGGCAGGTTGGTGGAGATCAGACGTCCGTAGTGCTCGTATATGATCTCCAGGGTCCGCAGGTGCTCCTTGGAGAACTTTGCGGGGCGTTTGAAATCATAGTCGGCAACCTGTTTGCCGGCATCTTCCTGTATCTGATCCGCATCCAGCTCACCGGTAGATAACGCTGCCAGCAGATTATCTATTTCACTTTGGGACAGTACCTCTCCCACGTGTTCTCACCTCCGAGTGATTACCGTTACTGGAACAGGGCGTTACTGAAGGTAACTCTCGTAATAAAGTCCGATCCGTACAGTGCCTGCACCTTGGCAAGGATCCCGTCGCACATGGCCTGGGTATTACTGCTCTCCTCATAGGTGTATCCCGACACCACGTTGATGATCTCACCCTTGATCAGATCTGCGTTGGTCTGGAACCCTTCTCCGTAAGTCTTGTAATCCGGATGGGTCTTATCCAGGGAAAAAGTCACGGATACGATCCCCACATGGGTCTTGCCGTCGGCTCCGGCCTTCAGCGGGATGGTCAGATCCGGAATGGTCTGGGAATCGATATCGGAGATGGAGATCTGGTGCTCCTCTTCTCCGGGGGCGGAACTTCCGTCCACAAGTTCCAGATTGATGGCCGTGGCGATATCGCCTACCAGTGCAGCCGTCTTCTTGTTGGTGCTGACCACGCTGAACATGAGAATGGCGGTCAGTACCGTATTCACGATCAATAATGCAAAGATACCGATGGAAATCAGATTCTTTTTCATAATGTCTCCTAATAACTGCTGAGGGAATTATATAACCGTATCTCGACGCGGCGGTTCTTGGACCGCCCTTCCGCCGTGGAATTGTCCGCTATGGGAATGTATTCTCCCCGTCCGGAGTGCTTGACCATGCTCATATCCAGGTTCGTATTGTCCTTAAGGAAATAGAATACCGAAAGGGCACGTCCCGAGGACAGTTCGTCGTTGTTGGAATACTTGGATCCGGACATGGGCACGTTATCCGTATGTCCCTCGATCTCCACAGTGGATTCCGCGTAACGTTCCAGGATGAGTCCGATCTGCTGCAGCATGGGCAGGGACTGTTCCTTGAGCTGTACGGAACCGGAATCGAAGAGGATGGCGCCGTTTAAGGTCAGCTGCACATACTGGGAGGTAAACTCCACATCCACTTCCTTGTCAAGGCTGGCATCCTGCAGGGCTTCCTCGATGAGTTCCGCCAGGCGCTCGGATTCCTTGAGCTGGGCTTCGTCCACCGTCTCCATTGCTTCCTGCAGATCCTCGGGAATGGTCTCTCCCTCGGAATCCCGTCCGGTGGAATTGATATAGTTATCCAGTTCGTTCAACTGGCTGACACCGTTACTGATGAGCACGCCGTCGCCGATGGCCTGGGCCCCGGCGGAAAAGATGCTGAATGTCTGGGAAAAACTTGCTGCCAGCAGTTCAAACTTCTGGGCGTCCACTGTGGACATGGAGAACAGAAGAACGAAGAAGCAGAACAGCAGGTTCATCAGGTCGGAGAAAGTCGACATCCATGCGGGTGAACCCGCGGGCGGATCTTCCTGCTTGCGCTTAGCCATCTTCTCCACCTCCTTCGTCCGTGGAGGCAGCTGCACGATCGGCCGGAGCCAGGAAGGACTTTAACTTTTCTTCGATGACACGCGGGTTCTCACCTGCCTGGATCGAAAGGAGTCCCTCGATCATGATCTCCTTCATCATCATTTCGTTATCGTTATTGGCACCGAGCTTACCGGAAACGGGGCCGCATACCCAGTTTGCCAGCACGGAGCCATACAGTGTCGTGATCAATGCTACGGCCATGGAAGGTCCGATGGAAGACGGATCGTCCATTTCGTAAAGCATGTTAACAAGACCCAGCAGGGTACCGATCATACCCCAGGCAGGGCCCATGGTCCCCCAGGAATCCCAGAACTTCATCTTGGCTTTGTGCCGGCCTTCGATGGATACCATTTCGGTCTCAAGGATCCCGCGGACCAGATCCGGATCCGTACCGTCCACGATCAGGAGGATCCCCTTTTTCATGAACTGGTCATCCAGGTCTCCGGCCGCTTCTTCCAGGGACAGAAGTCCCTCTTTCCGGGCTACGTTGGACAGGTCGATGATCTTTTTGATCATGCCTGCGATATCGTTTGTAGGTGATTTAAAAATAAGGGTGATCGACTTTAACCCGCCGATAAAGTCCTGCAACGTGAACATTGTCATCGTTGCGAAGGCGCTCCCTCCGATCGTGATAACGACGGAAGGGATATCCGCATAACGACCGATATTGGCGAAGCCTGCGGAGGTCGCGATACCGACCAGGATCATCGCAAAGCATCCGAGAAAGCCGATTAAGGAACCTAAATCCACTTTAATCTACTCCTATCTTTGGGCATAGTTATCCCATTACCCAAAAATATCCTTTCTAAAAGATAATACAAGATTTTTAATATCTTGTCTACTTTCTTTTACGATTATCTTGCGCCCCGTGGTAAAGGCAATGACCGTATCCGGCGTTTCTTCCACCAGTTCCATAAGGTCGGGGTTCACAAGAACTTTCTGTCCGTTGAGTTTCGTTAATTCAATCATGATTTAATAAAAGCACTTATGGGGAAACGGACGGATCCGTTTCCCCTGCATGGCGCCTATTGTGTTCTTACCCTATTATCTCTTCAGGTTGGTCAGTTCCTCAAGCAGCGTATCGGACACCGTGATGATACGGCTGTTTGCCTGGAAACCTCTCTGGGTGGTGATCATCTCCGTAAACTCCGCGGACAGGTCCACGTTGGACATTTCCAGAACGCCGGACTGCATGTAGCCGCCGCCTACCGTGATATCCTGGCCGATGCCGTCGAAATCACCGGAGTTCTGGGTTGCGGAGTAAAGGTTGTCGCCGGACTTTTCAAGACCGGAGGGGTTCGCGAATTCCGCAACTGCGATCTGGCCCAGACACTTGGACATACCGTTGTCGTAGTTGGCGTAGATCTTACCGTCCTTCTGGATAGCAACACCGGACATCTCACCGATCATACGGCCGGAGTACTTGCCGTCCGCATCACCTCTGGTGCACACGGGAGTTGCCGCGCCGTTATTGAAGAATGCGGTGAGGGAGGAGCAATCCACCTCGATATCGCTGAAATTGCCGCCATTGGCAAACTGGATCTTGAAAGCTTTGGTTCCGGCCGCGCCCACACCCTGGAACTTACCGGTAGCGGCACTGAAGATCAGGGAAGTCTGATCAATGCTGCTGCTCCCCGTGATCACGTCGCCGTTTGCATCCGTGATCTCTCCCAGAGCCAGCGTATAAGTCAGCGTTGAGGCATCGCCGGTTCCCGCTACGGTGGGATTGGATACATTGAACTTGGCGGTGTATTTGTAACCCAGCTTGTCGTAGAAGTCAAAGGTGAAAACCTTACCTTCCGTGCTGTTGATATCCTTATCCGTGGAGTCCAGGTTTCCTGCCAGGATACCCTTGGTGGTTGCCTCGGGGGGATAGGTCAGATTATCGGCACCCATGATCCGTAAGGGAGTTACCGTATCCTTTTTGATCTCGCCCTGATCATCTGCCTGCCAGCCGCATACGTTGTAACCGGTGGAGGTCATGGCCAGGTTACCGGCACCGTCCACATAGAAGGAACCGTCTCTGGTAAAGAACTTATCCTGTCCGTTGCTGACTACGAAGAAGGCACTGCCGGAGATCATGAGATCGAAGGGATCATTGGTGGTCTGGGATGCACCCTGTCCGGTAATGGCGGTC
>JAEEGL012948342.1_pt1 | contig 10141 bp, 2 predicted proteins | sample 9134231 | NCBI WGS metagenome assembly JAEEGL01 (sample SAMN16246548, study PRJNA631951) | gut metagenome | biome: gut microbiome; feature: rumen; material: fiber-attached | host: Bos | place: Iran: Karaj | collected 2018-10
ATCATTATAATTAGAATTTGTATTATTTAATTTTATTGTTACTCCTCCACCTATTCCTGCATTCTTTAATCCAGTAATGTTCTTAATCGCTAATCCAGTTGGTAAATTTGTTGGAGTTGGTTTATGAACTGTACCATCATATTCAAATGTTAAATTATCATATTCAATATTTGATAAATCATAATCTGCCTTTAATATCTCATATATTAATTCTTTTGAATTATCATTTAATTTATAATTGCCAGTTTCATCAATTGAGAATAATAATTTATATGCACCTGCATCAATAGAATTTCCAGATTCAATACTATAATTCAAATCTATAGGATAGCCATCTACTACACCTTCTAAACTAAATTCAGGAATCCAATAATTACCATCATATACTTTATTCAATTGAGTATTATCATATATAACAGTTAATTCTTTTTGTGTAATTACAATATATACTTTCCAATCACTAGGAACATTATAATTTTCTGAATCAGTACTAAATTTATATGTAACTGTACCAGTACCACCAATGTTTGTAATATCTCCAGTAAATGATACAGAATAATCTAATGTAGTACCATCCATACCAGTTAATGCAGAAACCTTTGGATATTGTTGCTTACCATTAAATCCATAAGTAATTGTTTTTTCATTGAAGTTTTCTTCTATTTCATATTCTGCTTTAGAAATATTTACACTAACATAATCAGAATCAATTTCAATTTGACTACCCTTATAAGAAATCACAACCTTACAATAATATTCATTATTTTCAGCATTTATAAATTGACATGAGCTTGATCTAGATTTAAGAATATCTGTTCCCTTTTGACGCCATTCATATGAAACAATAAATGAAGAATCATTAATAAGTGGATGATCTAATACTAAACTTATATCAGATGATTCACCATTATAAATCTTATCAATACCACTAGATAATGTAATTTCAGGGGCCATTAACTCCCATTTAGCATATAAATCTATGCTTAAATCTGTAACTACAGTTATTGGATTACCATCTAATTCAGGATTATCATACCAACCTAAGAAATTGAATCCATCTCTTCTTGCTTCTAACGGTGTAACCGCATCTCCATCAATATATTCTATATTCTTATCATCAGGAATATATCCACCATTTTCATGGTATTTTAAAACATAAATCTTGCTGAATTTGGCTTTCAAATCCATATTAGAATAATTATTTGATTCAATAGAATTAAATACATTATCAGAAGAATTTAAATCATACCAACCATCAAAACGATATCCGCCCTTTTCTAGTTTTGGTAGTACCAAATTACCAGTATCTTCAGATACCTTCATAGATTTGGGATATGTTTTCCAATAATCAGATTCAGTTTCTACTACATCTCCATCACTATAATCAAAATTAATAGTGTATACCTTATTCCAAATTGCAGTTAATTCTACATTATCATTAATAACAATTGGGAATTCAGGAATCTCATTTTTATATGTGTATTTCCATCCAATAAATTTTACTTCATCACTACTATTGATAGTTACATTTGAAGGCTTTTCAAATTTTTCTCCAAAATGTAAATATCGGATTGGCATATTAGTTCCATTTAAAACAACATAATACTCATTTTCTTCTGTTTTAGGAACATATAAATATGAATAATTCAAATCTTTATTTCTATAATCATCAATAAAATCTTTAGAAATAATAAATTTGACATTATTATTCTTATCAACCTTATCAATATCTAAAATATTAACATTTTCTGAATTAATATAAACCTTAGAAACATTTGAATTATTTAATGCAACCATTAAATTAATTTCTTCTGCTTCAAGATAAATCTCCTCAACTTTACTATCTAAAAAGGCATTTTCTGAAACATATTTTACACTTTTAGGAATTGTAATAGATTTACCTGCATTCAATAATGAATTATCGGATATCTTAACAGTTCCATCTTTTATTTCAACATCAGAATTACCTTCTAAGACATTATTAACAACATATCCACCTAAATTATCATCATATGAATATGAAATAGTTCTTGTTTTTCTATTTATTAATAAAACAAAAATGATAACAATTAAAACAGCACTAAAAGAAATACCTATGAATCTTTTTATATGGTATGATTTAGTTTCTCTATTTTTGTTTAGCAATAATAATACTAATCCAGCAATTAAAAATATTCTAAAAACAAATAATAAAATACTACCTAAATCTCCATATCCAAGCATAGGTAAATATGCTATTAAAGGTATAGCAAATATACCTACTATAATAGATTTTAGAATGATATTTTCAGTATTGAATTTATAAAATATTAAAATACCAATAGATAAAGCCTCTAAAATTATCGCAATAATCATCACTACATTTGTAAAAGAGGAAACGCCTATAACATTTTCTATAATTAAATACAAAATATCAGCTACGATTATTATAGAAAACAAAATAGCCCATACAATATTTAAAAATTTTTGATTTCTAATATATACCCTATTATTTTTAGAATTCTTTTCTTTATTTTTTAATCTAATATCACTATATAAAGACATTATTCGTCACCTCTTTTCACGTTTCTACCCATTAAGTGAACAAATTTTTCGTCTTCATCTATAACTAAATAATAGATAATTGTTTTATCTTTTCTCTTAGAATAAACCCAAACAGCATTATCATCCTTCATGTAATTAAAGCTTAAATTCTTTGATAATGCATCAATTGGATCAATATTCTTTTTTATTTGTCTTAAAAGCTTAGAATCAATATTATCGTTCTTAACATTTATTTGATTACAGTTATTACAAATATTCTTCTCTAAATCTAAATGCTTGCCACAATAATATCTATTACAAATCTTACATCTACCTCTAGATTTATTAATAGGATTAACATATATAAATGCTTCTTCTGGATTTTCACATAAAATACAAACATCTGTATATTTTAAATTCTCTGGATTATCCAAATAATATTTTTTATATCCAGCAGAATAAATAACTGCATTACCATTTTCTAAAATAGTACCCTTACAGCTGTCGCAACAAGATTTTTTATCTATTTCATTTACTACCTTATGTGATTCTTTATATAATTCCCATACTTCTTCTGTTGCACCATAAATATGACCACAAAGATCGCATTTTCTTACATATTCTTTAGATACATATCTCTTAGTATCTATATCTAATAAATCAACACCTAAAATATCATTTGGAGCTATTTCCATAGCGTTACCAATATAAATATATTTACCAGATATTTCACCCTTAACAATTTGACTCTTTAAATATGTATTAATATCTGGATTGCCATCATAAGGAACTAAATTCCCATCTATTAATTTAACTAAACTATCATTTAAAAAATATACATCCTTGTATAAGTTATTATTATATCTATTTGATATACCATAAAGCATAGTCGCATATTCTTTAGATGTAATTTTAGGATTTAATTCTTTTTCTCCTTTAACATCATCAAAAGCTATAACTAATAAATCATCTTGTTTTAATAATTCTAATTCTCCATCTGCATAAATATTAAATTTAGCATTAGCTGCGTTTGCAGGATTATATGTAACATTATAAGATACACTATATTCTTCATATAACTTATTAGTACTTCTTATTTCAAATCTCGCAGTCTTTTCAACAATGTGGTTACAATAAATTGATAATGGAGTAATAGTAAATTCTATTTTAGGATCAGTATTAATTCTTTCATCATATTCTTCTATTCTTGAATCAATTAATTTAGACAAATTAGTATCTGGATTATTTCTTAATGTTTCAAAAATATTAAATTTAACCAATGAATCATTAATTAAATTTCTTATTCTTAATAATGAATCTATATCATCAGCTGATACATCATCATTAATTACATCATATAAAGGATCTAATTCATCAGATTGACCGATATTAACAAAACCATAATTCACTTCATTATTTTTTAAATTAATAAAAATATCATCAATAACATTTTCGTTACATGTCGTATTATTAAAATTATCTCTATAATTAATTAATACTTTTAATTGATTCTCAATAACATCAGTTTCAAATGATGAATCTGAAATATCACCTAGTTCTGATATAGCATTAGAATCTAAAGGTAATTTAGGAAGCTCATGGTTTTCCCATGATGCTTTTCTAACTAATAGAATATTGTATTTAGCCATAATTCTTTTTATTAATGTATCAACAAATAAAGATGTACGGCTTGCATATTCTATCTTTTTCTTTATATCATGATAATCCTTATTAAATGTTATTTTATAAATAGTATCATCAAATGATTCACTATTAATTTTAAAATAGTAACAAGGCTTATCAATAATATCTAAATAATTACCATCATAATCCATTATTTCATAATTAGAATAATCTTTACTTATATCAGTAACAATACCTAACTTAATAGCTTCATTTACTAAATCAATAATTTCTGTTACAGGCATAGCTTCTCTTAAAACCTTCAATATAGAAATATTATCATTAGAAGGATCATAACAATATGAAGCACCATTTAAATTAAATGTAAGCTTATCTTCATCATTTATTAAGTTTTCTATTAATCCTAATTCACTAGCATATGAAATTAGATTATTAAATAATTGTGCTTCCATTTTTATCCTCCTTTATCTTTTCATTTCTGGTCTTAAAAAACTAGAATATAGCCTAACCATTTCTTTTAAAGCATCTAATGGTTTATATATTTCATTATTATAATAAACATCAATATTATCATTATTTAAAAATGCATATTTAACTAAATCAGGGAATCTATTGCCACTATATTCAATATATCCATTTTTATAAATTGCTTTAAATTCAGATGAATCCTTATCAAAAATATCATTCTTTTCTAAATAAGAATATTCCTTAGAAAATAATTTCTTACCACATGCCATAACAACAGGCATAACAAAATCTACCTCTGTTTGACATACACCATATAAATCGAATCCTTCCTCATCAGTTAGGAAATCATAATATATTTCATTAAATTTCCTATTACATTCAGAATCATTTTTACCATTATACAAGCATGTAAAAACAATACATTCTTCTGTTTGACCCATTCTAGAAATACGACCAATTAATTGTTCCATCTCTAATGGATCCATATATTCGAAATCAGGCTTATCTAATTGGCCAATAACTAATATATTAGCTGCGTTAAAGTCTGTACCTGCAAGCATTGTCTTATCGATAAAATAGATTGAATTCCAATTTTCATTTTCAGCAGAAAATTCAGTAAAATTCTTAAAATTTAATCCTTTAAACGAATCCTCTAATGCTTCATTTTTCATTAAATTACCATTTAATGTATATGTATCTAATAATCTCTTCTCATCAAATGATAATTCGTTGATATCCTTATTATTTAATGATTCAACTAATGCCTTCATTTCATCTTTTTTCTTTCCCTTAGGGAAATAACAGAAATGAACAAAATCATTTAAATTATAAAAAGATTCATCAGCCTGAGATAATGTCATATATACTCTTCTACTATTTCCATATTCTGGTGATATCTCTTTTATATTCTTATATATTTGATATCTAACATCACTTTTCTTTTCATAGAATAAAATTTTACCAGCCTCTAAAGCTATTAAATTATTCTTACTTAAATCATATCTTTCAAACTTTTTATCGTTAACTGCTAATAAATCTTTGAATATGGCTATCTTATCTAAATCCTTATCACAAATTATTCTCTCTCCTCTTTTTCTAGGTCTTCTCCAATCGATAAAATCACTTAAGAAAACAGTAGAATAATCCTGATAAGATCTATAAAATGCTAATAATCCTCTATTAATATAATTAATTAATAAATCACACGTTTTTATAGCTGTTTTATAAACATCATCTTTATTACCTTCTTGTTCACATTTTAAAACAAGACGATAATTTTCCATAAATCTATCATAAACATTAAAACCTATTAAATCCATTCTTAATTCATATTCTAATCTTCTAATACAGATTTTAGCTGACTTATCAACATAATCAGATAATTTTAAGAATGCATCCTTAAATATCTCATCAGATAAATTATATTTAGGGAATAAAGGTCTAATATATTTAGAAATAAATGATTCATATTCACTAGTTTCAAGCATAGCCTTAGATCTTCTAATAGCACCTATAAGCTTCATAAAGGCTTGTCCACCATAATCATCTCTTCCTAATTCTTTAGCATTATTTATTTCTTCTAATGTTGCAGAATGACGTCTAATTGATTCAATGACATCAGAGTCATATAATCTCTTTCTTGTAAACATCGAATTAATTAATCCATTCAATTTTTTAAATCTTAACTGAGCATCACTAGATGATGCCATTTCAGCTAACGATTTAGCACCACCACAATAAGCATTATAGAATTTGTTCTCAGCCTTTTCTTTAGTTTCACCTAATCTATTCTTATCAACCATATATAATAGATTAAATATATCATTTAAATCATTTTTGATAGGTGTAGCAGAAATTAAGATGCAATATTTCTTTTGAATATTAGCAACGAATTCTTGTAACAATTGTTCTTTATGACCCTTTTGACTAAAGTCATATAATAAATCCTGTACCTCATCAAAAATTAATAAATCAACTAATCTCTTATCAGCATATGAATATTTTTCTTTTAATGTATTTAATTCATTTTCAATATATGCTTTTCTTTCCTCAATTAAAGAAAGCTTTTTTGTATAATCCTTTAATAATTTTATTTCATTTAAAACAACAGAATCAGATGGATTCTTTTCATCATATAATTCTTTATTAGTAGGAATAAAGCATTTAGATGCTTCATCAAATTCATATGTAAAGAAACCATATACATTAAATGTAGTTATCTTCTTGTATTTTTCGTTATTATCTAAGCTTTCTTTGATTTCTCTTGAAAGCTCTAAAAATAATCTCTTTTTTAAAATATCTAAATGCTTTAAAGAAATAATTGTACTTAAATCAGTATCTATTACCTTTTCTTCGGCTGGAACAAATGGAATCGGATTATATGCCGCATTCTTTAATCCAAAATATTCTCCACTTTCTTTAATGAAATTTAAAGTATCTTCAGATTTTATTTGTTCTGTAGAAACTAAATAAACCTTTAAAGCATTAGAATTCTTAGCTGCTTTATCCTTCACAAGTTCTTTCATTAATTCTCTAAATGAATATGAATCATGTTTAGGATAAACCTCAAACATAGGACTACCATCCTCATGACGGAATTTAGTCATAGCTTCATTTCGCCATTGTCTAATAGTAGATTTTGTTGTTACAATAACAGCATTTTTAATTGTTGCGCATCTAAACATTACATCGGCACACATCAAAGCCTCTAATGTTTTACCAAGACCGACCTGATCTCCAAAAACTCCTCTTCCTTCAAATCTACCAAGCATTGTTCTTACTGAATCAACCTGATATTTAAAAGGCTTAAAATAAGGATATTCAGAAATATCTCCATAATCTTGGAATACTGGTTGTTTTCTTACATCAACTGCGAAATCTACTAATTTATGATAAGCAGAATAATCATGAATATTAAATGTATGACCTTGATCATCTTGAAATGATAATTCAGAAAAATCTTCATTCATTAAAGCAACACTAATTTGATTTCCCTTAATATCGACTTTTCTTCCTTCATTTTCAAAATCAGATTCTTCTTTTAATGCTTTTTCAGGTAATATGCTTTCAGAAACAGAAACTAAAAACTTCTCCATTGATAAGATTGAAGTATTAATTTGATTAAAATCATTTCTTTTATATATTTTAAATTCATGAGTTTCTAAATCAACTGACATTGATAAATAATCAAATACTCTTACATTTTTAAAATATGCCTTTTTTTGAAGTCTCAATCTATTTAATAAGAATTCAGCTTCTTCTTTAGATTTAAAATTACCCATCTGTCTTTTAGAAATATTATTCATATCTCCAATTTCTGTTTTAAGACCGATTAAGAATTCATTAAAATTCTTAATCTTTATAGATAAATCTCTTACTAATCTCATTCTCTTTTTCTTTTCAAATCTAGCTTCTAATACCTTAAGCTTTTCATCTATTAAAGAATAAAGATTATCAATACCTATTTCACTTCCCTCACTAACAAGGTCAGTTAAATTATTAAATGAATCCGGTATTGTATCTATTGAATTATTATTAATAAAATCAGCAAATTCATTATATCTAGTTACAGAATAAGTATTTAAATCATTAACATCCTGATTTATCTTTTCTAATATATCTAGATTTTTAGCTATACTTATATCAAATTTTAATTCATTAATTTTTTCTTTAGTATATTTATAAGTAGCATTTATTTCAGGAGAAATAGCTTTAATAGCCAAATCATTTAAAATATTAAATACTGCATCATATCTTCTTTTCGCAAGATCAGTTAAATTAGTATAATTTTCTAAAAAATCATATGTAAATATTTTATATTCATCATTCAATGTCTCATTAGTATTAGATATTTCATGGAATGTAATAGATGTATTCTCTACTGAATATAAGACTTCCTTATTAATGGCATCTTCAATAAATTCTGATGCTTGATTAAAGAAACTCTCAAATGTAATAGGTATAACATAGCCTTCAGAATCAACAAAAACCAATTCTCTTAATGATGATTCAAATACTAATTCTAAATCCGTCATTCCACTAAATAATTCAGGATAATGTAATGTGGCAAATACAGCTAGAGCTTCTTGAAAGAAAGGATAAAAAGGCCACATATCTTCTTTTAATATGTCAGCCAGTTCGTTCATACTTTTATTATTAAATAATTTATTTTTAATACTTTCGTATTTATCTTCATATTTTACAAAATATTCAAAAGACTCCTGTAACATTAATAATAATACTGAAGGCATAATCATCTTCTTATCATTTTTTATAGCCTTAGTAACCTTATCAACTAATTTACTATCTTCAATATCTAAATCGAATAAATCATTTAGCATTTTAAAAGTAATTTTAGATGAATTTTTTACACCTAATATATGTTTAATTAAATTACATATATTATTTATATTATCTGCATATTGCCTTAACATAGTAACTACCCTCTTTAATTGAATCGAATTGTATATAAATAAATTTTACTATAAAGTAAAAAAAATCACAACAGAATTAAAAAAACTGTTTTGTTAAAAAAGTAAAATGATAAACTTTTATCAAAAATAAGTATGAAACTATGTTGAATTTAAAAAGGTGTACCATTTAAGATACACCTTTTGTCATTTTATTCAAATTCAATTGTTGCAGGTGGTTTAGATGTACAATCTAGTAATACTCTATTTACACCTCTAACCTCATTAACAATTCTTCTTGAAATAATGTCTAATACATCATATGGAATTCTTGCCCAGTCAGCAGTCATGAAATCTGATGTTTGAACTGCACGAAGTGCAATTGCATAATCATATGTTCTTTCATCACCCATAACACCTACTGATTGCATATTAGTTAAAGCAGCGAAATATTGACCTAAATTACAAGTTTTATCAACACCAGCCTTAGCTATTTCCTCTCTATAGATATAATCAGCATCCTGAACAATCTTAACCTTTTCTGCAGTAACCTCACCAATAATTCTGATACCAAGACCAGGACCTGGGAATGGTTGACGGAATACTAGGTAATCAGGAATACCAAGCTCTAGGCCTACCTTTCTTACCTCATCCTTAAATAATAATCTTAATGGTTCAACGATTTCCTTGAAATTAACAACTGATGGTAAACCACCAACATTATGATGTGACTTTATTGTTGCACTCTTGCCAAGACCAGATTCGATAACATCTGGATAAATAGTACCTTGAACTAAATAGTCTACAGCACCGATCTTCTTAGCTTCCTCCTCGAATACTCTAATAAATTCCTCACCGATAATCTTACGCTTTCTTTCAGGCTCTGTTACACCCTTAAGCTTCTCATAGAATCTTTCTTGAGCATTTACTCTAACGAAGTTTAGCTTATATGGACCATTAGGACCAAATACAGCCTCAACCTCATCACCCTCGTTCTTTCTTAATAGACCATGGTCAACGAATACACATGTTAATTGTTTACCTACTGCCTTAGATAATAATACAGCAGCAACACTGGAATCTACACCACCAGAAAG
>JAEEGL013623432.1_pt1 | contig 10141 bp, 7 predicted proteins | sample 9134231 | NCBI WGS metagenome assembly JAEEGL01 (sample SAMN16246548, study PRJNA631951) | gut metagenome | biome: gut microbiome; feature: rumen; material: fiber-attached | host: Bos | place: Iran: Karaj | collected 2018-10
CTTCTTAATCATCTTCTTCTTGAAGGTTTCAGAGATATCAATGTCATTATAAAAGGCCGTATTTCAAAGTATATAGAAGTGACAGCACCCGGCAGTCAGGCAACTCTTGAACTCTATGCATCGGAAAATGATAAAGAACTTATAGAAGATGAGATCAATATCAGCATAATCAATGAATATATAAACTATATCCGCATCCAATACAGGAAAGGCGTAAACCGTTTTATTATATATCCCGAGCTCAGGTCGGACAATATCAATAGTGAGATCTTCGAATTCTATGATCATGCCGGCAGCTCCAACAGTAATCCACTGTCAATCCTTAAATATCTTATCGGAAAGCATCGGCTGCTCTTTACCCTCTCTGTTTTCAATATGAGCATAAAGCATCTTTGTGCACTGATGCTCCCCGTATTTTCCGCAAACATAATAGATATTGTTGTCAGGGGGGATTCCTTCTTTCATCCTGAGATATATTTTAACATTTTTGCTTTTTTTGCCGCGCTGACCACCAATCTTGTCTGCTTTTGGATAGATGCCCTCTATTATCACCGTTTTGCACGGGCTGTTGAATCGGGTTTTAAGATGGCACTTGTACAGAAGTTCCAGATGCTGTCGATCAAATATCTTTCTTCAACACAGGCTGGCCGTCTTCTGTCGAAGATCATTTCGGATGTACAGTTCATCCAGAGTCTTATCTATGATCATTTTCGCGACATGCTTCACCTGACCATAGATGTGATTTTCGTTATCGTTACCGCTCTCATCAAGTTCCCTCCGATGCTGCTGTTTTATATTGTAATTGTACCGGCAGCCGTAATGTTTATAAGAAGCTTCGCTAATCCTGTGCTTGAAAGCAGGAAATTCATGCGTAAGCAGACAGAGACCAGTAATGCTGCATTTAAGGAAATGCTCGAAATGTCTTCCCTTACCCGTGCACACGGTCTGGCCGGGACAGAGTATAAAAAAATCTCCGCGAAGGTCAGGCGGGTCCAGGAGGCTGCCAATCAGTATGACAGACTGGGCGTAAAGGTAAACAACGTAAGCTACGGCGGCTTCCAGGGCTTCCGTCTTGTCTGCCTCTGCTTTGCCGCATTTCTGGCAAGCGAAGGTTACATCACCATAGGTACTGTAGTACTCTTCCAGTCCATATTCGAAATGATAATAAGCAGCTTACAGAAGGTACTTGATGAACTGCCGCTGATCACACAGGGATACGACAGTATAGTAAGTGTAAATGAAATACTCTGTGAACAGGATACCGAGAATAACGGTACAAAAGTACTTCCCGGGAACTTCAGGGGTGAAATAGAGCTTAGGAATGTTGCCTTCTCATACGAATCCGGTAGGGAAGCTGTTCTTAAAGACATAAGCCTTACAATACCAAAGGGTAAGAGTGTTGCCTTCATCGGCAAATCAGGTGCCGGGAAAACAACGCTTCTAAACCTGATCCTCGGAATGTATTCCTGCACCGGCGGAAGCATCCTGATAGATGGGATTAATATTGAAGAACTGGACAAAAGCAGTTACAGACACCATATTGCCGTTGTTCCGCAGAACACAGTGCTTATCTCAGGTACATTATGGGATAACCTTGTTTACGGATTAAAGCATGTTAGCAGAGACCGGGTGCTTGAGGTATTGGAAAACGTCGGACTAAACGATCTGCTCACCTCTCTTCCCGACGGACTTAACAGCGTTCTTCTTGAAAACGGAGGTAATCTGTCCGGCGGACAGCGTCAGCGTCTGTCCATAGCCCGCGCTCTCCTCAGAGACAGTGAGATAGTCATTCTTGATGAGGCAACCAGTGCCCTCGATGCGGAAAGTGAGCGGCAGGTTCAACAGGCAATAGATGTTGTCATGAGAGAACGCACCGTTATCATTGTGGCTCACAGGCTTAACACCCTGAAAAAAGCGGATCTTATTTATAAAATAGAGGAAGGACACGCTTCTCTGTGTCCTTCCTATGAAGATATCCTCGATTAAGAGGTTTTACCAATATACTTAAGAATCTGTCCCTTCATGCCCGCATACTTCTTCTGCCCCGCCGGATCCTTGAATTCGATCTCCATCATCTTCAGAAGATATCCCTGTTCTATGGCTCTAATTGTATCTCTATCAAATTTAAAGCTTTTGTTTCCAGACAAAGTTTTCTATCTTATCTTCTGATGCTGTTCTTCGTTTCCCTGATCGCTAAGTATGATCATCATTCTTCTCATTCCCAGGAACTCCGAACGGATGCAGGTATCTGACGGTACTTCATCTCCCTCGTCATCTTCGTCATCATCTGATTCAGGAAGTTCCGGAAGGTCTTCCAGCAGATCCTTCTTCGATTCATAATGAAGAATGGCAGCAAGCCTGTTATCTGACCTTTTCAGAATGCTGAAGCAGCAATGAGAAGTTATATTTCCTGACAAAGAAGCAAGCAGAGGCTCTATCATCTGTTTCTTCAGAACCTCAAACTGGTTCCTGTCTGTATACTGCTCAGCCTCTTTTTCAAATCCGTTAACGAGGGAAGGTGTAAGGTTTCCTCCTTTAAGTACAAGCAGATTCTCACGGCAAAAACCGATAATTCCTCTGGGAAGATCACCGCAGAAAAAGCACAGGAATACAAGTACGCCTATTTGTGCTATAAATGATGCGATCCACGGTGCGTTCATTTCAAAAATCCTGCCAAGTACAAGAGTCAGAGGTATCTGTATCATGAACTGGACTATAAAGCCCATATTCGCCTTACCCTCCCGTCCGGTAGCAGACAGATAATCAATAAGAAGGGTTGCAAAATAGATAAACACCTGAGTAGCACTGACAAGCCTTATCGCAAACGGCAGTGATCTGAGCATAAACGGATCATCTACACTGTACGGAATAATGCTTATCTGCGGATAAACCAAAAGCAGAATAACGGGTAAAGCAAGAAGAAGAAATCCTGTTCTTGTAAGAGAACGCTTTACCATAAGCATACCGCTTTTATTCTGTTCTCCGTGAAATGCAGACGCCATCGGAAATACAGCATCGGTACATCCTGCAATGATGATCGTAAACACAAGCTGCAGATTCTCCATGATCGTTGAATTGGCCAGACCGCTTGTTCCTCCGTTTTCACGCAGAACAAAATTCTGCACCAGGAGCTGAACGGCAAAGAAGAAGTACATAAGCGCTTCAGCCGATCCGGGCTTTACTATATCAAGAAGGCTCGGATCTCCCTCCTTCCTCTCCGGCTTAACAAAACAGCAGAGCCTGTCCTTCTTCCTGAAATGCAGAAGATATACCAGAACGCAGCATACCGATCCGAATACCGTTCCGAATCCAAGCACCCATATTCCGCAGTGAAATACGAATATACCCACATAATCCACAATCATGTTAACGACCGCGCCCACTATATCTCCCGCGACTGCCAGATTCGCATTGTTGTCATTAGCAAGTATATAATCACCGGCAAAATTCAGTGACAAAAACAAAGTACCGCCAAGAACCACCCTGAAATACTCTTTTGCATACGCATAGTTTTCCCGGCTTGCGCAGAACAGCCAAAGCAGCTCATCAATAAAGATGATACCTAATGCGGTGAGAACAAGCGAAATAATACTCAGCACTATGATAGCCCGTGTAAAAACCCTTCCTGCCTTAGCCTTCTCACCGGTTCCTGAACAGCGCGAAACAACAACTCCGCATCCAATACCGCAAAGTGCGCAGATGAAGCTGTATATATAGGTAAAAGGACCTGTCGTTCCTATTGCTGACAGAGCTACCTCTCCAATACCGCCCGAAGCACATATGCCATCCACAACAGGCGCTATCTGAGCAAATACCATACCGATCATAGGAGGGAAGATATACCGATAGCTCCTGTGCCGCACCAGACGGCTTTCTGCACCAAAATCTAATTTTTCCATTTTTTGCCTGCCTTCTTTAAATTGTCATATTCAGACTCTTATGTATGACATTCTACCATCTATATATTTTAAAATAAAGAAAAACAAGCCACAGAGATCACTCCGCGACTTATTATAATTGCTAAATTAACCTTCTATGCGGAAATAGATACCGTTACCGCCACACCGTCTTTAATTTACACTTCAATGTACAGACCCGAGTCGGCGCAGGACTTAAGATAACCTGCGAATTCATCTGATTTTTCTATTTCCTCAGGTACATCCGGAACATTTCCGTAAGGTTCGTTCTCATCACTGTACATCTGCTCTGCCACAGCCTGAATATCGAATCCGTCAAGATCCTTCGCCGAAACGGACAGTGAATACTTGATTCCGATCTCTACATCATACCATGTTATAAGATCTGTATATTCGCTGTCATTAATGGCGCGGTACATCTTTCCTTCCATGTTTCCTCCGCCCCAGTTAGCCAGCGTCACATCTTCGGGTCCCACCGTCCACTCTGTAAATATTCCGGAAATATCGGCATCCTCCGATGCTCCCTGCTGTGCCCTCGCCGTAAAGTTCATGCCATCCAACTCGAAGTCAAGCTGTACCATCGGTCCAAGTCCCTTATCGGGATCCCCAAGCTTCTCACACTTGAGCCATCCCTGCACCTTGGCCCCTTCGGGAGCTTTGAATAATCTCATACATATTTCATCCGCTTCTTCTTCTGTTATCTCCACCCATGGATTAGCCAGTCCGACTGTGCCCTGCTCTTCACCTGCCTCGGTTTCATCTCCACCTGTTAACTCGATCACCGGTTTTTCATCTGACCCGTTGTTCTCTGTCGGGCTGCTGTCTGTCTTAACATCCTCTGTCGTCTCCTGTACTTCAGGTGTTACCGGAGCGTCTTTTTTACTGCATCCTGTAAAACACACCGTTGCAAGTGTGCATACACTCAGTAAAGCAATTACTCTTTTTTTCATTTCCAAATCCCCTCTTCCTTATTAATCGTTACGGTTTTATTATTTTCAATCAACTGTACAGAGCAGAATTATAACACATAATATTTATCACAGTTATGTTATTTTCATCTGCATCTTCCGGGATATCAGGAAGATTACTGTTGATTTTTAACAATTCTGCTCATCACCGTTTTCCTGTTGATACAGTGTCCTGTACTGTTCGCATGTTTCAAGGAGCTCCTCATGTGTGCCGCCTGCCAGTATCTTCCCGTCAGACATATAAAGTATCCTGTCCGCATTGATGACAGTCGACAGACGGTGTGCTATCAGTATAACTGTCCTGTCCTTTCTGGCAGCGTCAATGGCCTTCTGTATCTTGGACTGCGTAACATTGTCAAGCGCTGATGTAGCTTCATCAAAAACAATGATACGATAATTCTTTAACAGGCTTCTTGCAATTGAAAGCCGCTGTCTCTGTCCTCCTGACAGATTAACACCGCCTTCGCCGATGACAGTATCATATTTATCCGGCATTTTTTCTATATCCTCATCAATACATGCAAGCCTGCATACATTTTTCATCTCGTCTTCGGTCATATCCTCTTTGGAAAGGCGCAGATTCTCCCTTACAGACATATTGAAGATATAAGGAACCTGATTAACCACAGTCATCGATCCTCTGAGAGATTCTTTGGTAAGTTCCTTTATATCTACTCCATCCAAAAGGATCTTTCCTTCCTGCGGATCATAAAGACGTCCCAGCAGGTTGAGTATCGTGGTCTTTCCGCAACCGCTCTTTCCGACGAAAGCCACCATTTCACCCGGCTTGATCGTAAGATTAAAGCCATCGAGCACCTTAAGTCCGTTACCGCGTGGATCCTGCGCGTTATATCCGAAGGACACATTATCGAACTCTATCCCGCCCTTAACCGTGTCAAGCTTTCTGTCACCGAATTCTTCCTTTGGAAACTCCGGGCTGTTCATGATCGCATATATACGTTCAACCGAAAGGTTGAAATCCTTAAGGAACTCCAAATATTCACCTGTAAGAGCTGCAGCGCGCGCATCAAGATTGGTAAAATAGTTATATAAAACCACCGCTGTCGGAGCCAGAAGCCATCCTTTACCCATGAACCAAGCCATAAGCGCTATAAATGTGAAGGATCCGAATTCGGAAAATTCCCATCTTACAAGCTTCATGGTCCAATTATGCTTCTGCATTATCAGCCTCTTCTCATTTGCATTAACAACGCGGACTGAAGCTTCCTTTCCAAATGTATCTTCACTGTTCAGCTGTTTGACATCCTTTGCTCCTCTTACCAGCTCACCGATAAATCCCGAGAATTTCTCATTCGCAGTCCTGAATATCCTGTCATCCTTGTACAGCCTTGTGGTCCTGTGAATCTCAAGCAGGGTCTCAATTGTCAGCAGGATCAATGCAAGAAGAAATATCCAGAAATTTATATAAAGCATTGCCAGAAGTATACCTATATAATTGATAGCCTGCGCTGTCATATCGGCTATACGTCCAAAACCATTAGCCATGCGCGCCGTATCACCGGTAAGGCGCTGAATAAACAGACCGCTTCCCTTCTCTTCCATACACTGGCTCTTGATCTTAAGAGCTTCCTTTACCATATCGCCCTCAAGCTCCGACAGAGTATTGCAGTATACTTTGTTGTATCCTTTGTTGCTTATTACAAGCAGAAGGTTCTTTATTACCTGTACTATAAAAAGTACTGCCGCAACAATCACGGCCCAGATCACCTGGCTGTTCATATATCTCATGATGATCCTGGCTGAAAGAATGGGTGCGATTACACCAAGTGCAACGCTTAGCAGCTGAACTGTTATTGAAAAAAACAGAGTCTTTTTATATTTACGAAGATACTTCCATGCAAAAGCATAATTAGTTCCCGTGGAATTTACTCTTTTAACGTCTTTCATCTCTTTTTTTTCCTGAGATTCTTTCGATTTCATATGCTTCCTCCGCTATTTGTCATAAATATGATCTGAATCATTTTATCCATGATCATCCCCGGAACTTTAAGCTAACCTCCTATCGCTGACATGGTCAGCTTCTCGGTTATTTCTTCCCTGTTTGAAAAGGAATGGGAATCAGGTTTTGAGAGTATGCATTTTTTCAGTCCTTCAAGAAGCCTCTCTTCCACTTGGCTTTTGGATCCTTCTCCTCTCAGTATATCCTTTACATCCACTCCTTTATCGTAGCACAGACAGCTTTTGAGATATCCTCTTGATGTAAGGCGTATACGGTTACAGGAGTCACAGAATTTCCCATGGATGGCGCTTATAAAACCTATTCTTCCCATGTGCCCCTTAATATGATAATACGAAGCCGGACCGTTACCGTGATAGCTGTCCTTTTCCATTCCTGTAAAGCTGTCCTGTATCATCGGTATAAGTGAATCATGCGGAATCCCTGGATAATCCTTTCCGAATCCTATCGGCATCAGTTCTATGAAACGCACATCGACCGGTTTCGTTTCAGACAGGCTTATTAGACCTCTTATATCATTAGAAATACCGGTCGTCTTATCAGCAGCTTCTTCCCTGAAATATCTGTCCCAGTTAACGGACACTGCATTTATCTTGACCGGGATATTACGATCAAGAGAAGTTTCCAGGCCTTTTAATACCTTATCCAGCCCGTCATATCCAGTTATCATCCTGTATCTATCGCGGTCAAGAGTATCAAGACTTATATTTATACAGTCTGTTCCCGCATCAGTAAGGTAGTCTATCATTTCTTCAAGAAGCAATCCGTTGGTTGTCAGTGTAACCTGTTCGATTCCTTTAATTCCCTTTAGCATTTTTATGAGATTGCATGCATTTCTTCTTACAAGAGGTTCTCCCCCCGTTATCTTGATCTTTGATATGCCCAGTTGCGCTGCACACCGTACTATAGCTGCAATCTCTTCGAACGTCAGTATATCCTTCATCGGAACAGTTTCAATATTTTCCGGCATGCAATACAGACATCTCAGATTACAACGGTCTGTTATCGATATCCTCAAATAGTCAATTTCTCTTCCAAAGCTGTCTTTCATTTCATCTTACTACTCCCTAAATTCTTTCTGCCCCGGTCTCTGACAGGTTTACCACATAAACCATTTTATATCATAATCTATTTTATTTACAATGTCTATGTGGTATCAAAACATCATATGTTCAGTTTTATCAGATCAGGATTGTAAGTCTTAAGAAGTACTTGAATGATACCCATAATTCAATATAATAGATAGTAATTCATGTATTTTATTAAGTGAGGCGTACAATGAATAATTACAACAATCTGATAAGCGGACGTATTATTCGGGATATGTCCGAAGGTGTCATGGTTCTTGGCCTTGGCGGAACAATGGAATATATGAACAGTGCCGCGGAAAACATTCTCGGACTGTCACCCGGTTCTTGGAATAATAAAAGATTTGCCCAATTATTCTTCGGAAATCTTGAAAATGATGATTTCAATCAGACGATCCTGGATGCCGTTTATGATGCCGATACAAAACATGAAAATCTTGTGTCCTATCATTCCAACAACAAGACACGTGAGCTTAACGTGCTTACATCTTATTTGCGGGACGGTGATCAAAAAATCGGTATTATTGTTGTACTGAATGATGTCACCGAGCTGAAAGAGATGCGTTTCCGTCATCTGCAGGAAATTACATTCATGCTCAATTCCTTTGTCACTGCTCTGTCTACTGCGATCGATGAGCGGTCACACTATACGGCAAATCATACCAAAAATATGGTACTGATGGGCGAAGCTTTCCTTAAATGGTTGGATGAAACAGATCATCCCTGGCGTTTTAATGAAAACCGTAAGCAGGCATTCTTAATGAGTGTATGGCTCCACGATGTTGGCAAGCTGACTGTTCCTCTCGAGATAATGGATAAGGCGACGCGGCTTGGTAATGAACTGGAACGAGTGGAAAACCGTTTTGAAAAAGCTCGGCTTCTGAATAAGATCGCGGTTCTTGAGGGAAGGATCTCCGAAGAAGAATTCGCTAAGAATCAACTCTCTATGCAGGATTCTCTTCAGCTGATACACAGGATCAACGGCAGTGGTATTCTCAATGACGCAGACACGGAATCCATACAGGCTCTTGCAGCGCTCAGCTATACAAACGAAGACGGAACTGAAGCTCCTCTCTTAACGGAAGGTGAAATAACTCAACTGTCTATACACAAAGGTACACTTACTGCAGATGAGCGTGCGGTAATGCAGAGTCACGTCACTGCTACACGTACCATATTGGATCATGTCCACTTCCCCGGCGAATTTTCGATGGTACCCGAATGGGCGGGTGAGCATCACGAATTGCTTAATGGTATGGGGTATCCCAGACACCTTCACGGTGATGAGATTCCACGAGAGGTCCGGCTCCTGACTTTACTTGATATATTTGAAGCTCTCACAGCAAAAGACCGTCCTTACAAAAAACCCATGTCGCTTGACCGCGCGTTGGAGATTATGCATATTATGGTAAATGAAGGAAGTCTGGATAAAGATATGCTGGAACTGTTTGAAAAAAGCAGAGCCTGGGAAACTATTTTATAAAATGAGAGGTTGTTGCAAGCGACCATATGGCTGCTTCCATGCTTTCAACTACATAGCCACCGCTCTTTATATCATCTTCCGGTATGGCAGCAAGTTCATTCATATCCCTTAACCGGCCATAATAAGCCAGCTCAGTCCGGATTGATATATCATTCTCATAAAACCCGAAGCCGCTGTTAAAACCATCCTGTAACCGTTCGATCAACTTACCATCTCCATCAAGAATTGACTTCGCACAGAAATAATACAACCCGCACGCGATCTGCCCCCGGATATGGTTATGAGTAGGGCAAATTATATCACCAACTATACTGTACCCTCGTAAAGCAGTTTATCACCCACATGCACCAGATTCACTCCCGGCTCTTTCTTCTTATTGAAATTAAAGCTGAGCATGTACCCTGTATCCAGTTTCCAATAATCCAGATATTCGCTTATCTGTTTCTCTCCGGCGGCATTATAGCGTTCACCCCGCCAGCTTTTAAGCTCCAGAATACCCTGCTCATTTCTCCAAATCTTTGCATTACCGGATACAACTATTATTTTCTTGAAAGAATCAGATATCTTTACAAGCGAAGCCTGTTCCTGATCTATCTTTTCCTTATCTGGCAAAGCATACTCTAATATCCCAGTCCCGTCACCCATTCGCTGACGTCTTCCCTGACGCTGTCCTGATCATTCTGACAGTCGTTTCCTCTTATGGCAAG
>JAEEGL013721288.1_pt1 | contig 10141 bp, 7 predicted proteins | sample 9134231 | NCBI WGS metagenome assembly JAEEGL01 (sample SAMN16246548, study PRJNA631951) | gut metagenome | biome: gut microbiome; feature: rumen; material: fiber-attached | host: Bos | place: Iran: Karaj | collected 2018-10
AAATAAGAAATAAAAGTTTAAAGACCTCTGGCCCTGGCATAAGTGCAGAGGAAAGTATCTAGACGAACAGTTGATTGAGAATCATACAGCTCATCGATCTGGACATTCGCATTAATCTCTCAGATTCGTCTGACCTTATTCAAATGCTGATTTGAACCTTCTATTGTAACAATTCCTTCCGGGGCGATGCAGCTCAAGCCCTTTGCGGCAATTCTTACCGGTTCAACATCAAAGGTTCCGGCGCGGTTACATGCGGCGGCCCAAAGATTAACAGCAATGTAGGCTGCTTCCTCAGGATCACCAACAGCCTTATTTGTTCCGAACTCTTTTTTATAGGCAGAAACAAAGCGGGTATTTTTAGCAGTTGCAGTAGATTCAAAGTAATTCCAGGCAACATAGTGACCCTTTAATTTGTCTACTCCAATTGTTTTTATTTCCATGTCTGAAATGGAAAAACTCATTACAGGAATATCTTCCGGTTCTATTCCGGAATATTTTAGCTGAGAGAAAAAGGACTGGTTTGAAGTTCCGTTCAGAGTGTTTATGATTACATCCGGTTTTAGCTTTTTTATATTTTTTACAATCTGGGTAAAATCAGATTCGTGCATAGGAACATAAACTTCGTCTACACATTGACCACCCAGATGTTTGAGCTGGGCTTTGATGATTGCATTTGCGGTTCGTGGGAAAATATAGTCGCTTCCAAGAAGGTACATGCGTTTTCCAATATGTTCTGCGCAGTAATCTATTGCCGGAACAACCTGCTGATTTGGAGCGGCTCCCATATACATAATATTAGGGCTCGCTTCAAAGCCCTCATACTGAAGAGGATACCACAAAAGACCGTAGTCTTCCTCAACGACAGGTTTTACTGCTTTGCGGGAATCTGAAGTCCAGCAGCCGAAAATTGTGGCAACCTTATCTTCTTCCAGCAGTTTCTTTGCCTTTTCTGCAAACATGCGGGGGTTGCTTTTTCCGTCTTCTTCTACAACCTTTATCTGGCAGCCAAGAACACCGCCAGCTTCGTTAAGCTCTTTTATGGCAAGCAGCTCTGCATCACGAACTCCAATTTCACTGATAGACATGGTGCCGGTGAGGGAATGTAGAAGTCCGACCTTCACGGTTTTTTGTTTCTTGCTTTTACAGGAAAGAAGGGTAAGACAAGCGGTAAGTGCGAAACAAATTATTGCTGAATTAATTAATTGCTTTTTCATATTTCTCTCCTGCCTTATAAAACATCGTAGGTCTTCATAAGGCCTTTGCCTTTTACTTCACATTCAATTGCCTTGCTGAATTTCAGGCCTTTTTGTCCGGCAAGTTCTTTTTTGAGGTCTTCTGTAATTCTTATTCCGCCCGGGTTTGCGGCAGTTTCCATTCGGCTTGCAACATTTACAGTGTTTCCCCATACGTCGTAAATGAACTTATGAGTACCGATTACACCGGCGGTTACAGGACCGCAGTTTAAGCCTATGCGGATCTGGAACTGGATGTCGGCTGCTTTGTTGTAATCAGCAAGATCTTCCAGCATTCCCTTTGCAAAATCTACCATGATGCGGGCGTGATTTTCGTTTGGTTCAGGAACACCGCAGGCTGCCATGTAGGCATCTCCGATTGTCTTGATTTTCTCTACTCCCATATTTTTTGCACGTTCATCAAAACGGCTGAAGAGGGCATTTAAGGCCTTTACAATTTCCAGAGCCTTATGACCGCTGGAAACTTTAGTAAAGCCTACGATATCCGAGAAGAGCAGGGTAACGTTTTCAAAGTCGTCACCAAAGGCCTTGTTGCCGTTAATTTCCTTAAGCTTGTCGGCAACCTTGTCCGGAAGAATGGAACGCAGAAGCATATCAGACTTATCTTTTTCGTGCTTGAGGTCGGCGGTGCGTTCTTCAACAAGAGCCTCAAGGCGGAGGTTTTCCATTTTGATTTTGTGCTCACGCCAGAGGAAGTATCCGACTCCGGTTCCCACCATAAGGGCAATTAAGATAACCCAGAAAAGGGGGCGCTGCCAGATGTAAGGCTTCTGGTAAAAGAACATCATTTCGTCGTTATCAGACGGCAGACCGTTTCCGTTTATGGCATACACGAGGAAGGAATGTTTTCCGGGAGTGAGGTTTGTGTAAGAAACAACTCTTTCTGAACTTGGAGTAGTGTAATCAGTTTCAAAACCTGTGAGCATGTGAGAAAAGATTAAACGCTCAGGTGCATCAAAACTGATTCCAGTATATTTAATGTCTATTCGCTTTGTACCCGGTTTAAGGACAATCATATCCTTAGAGTGTTTATATACAAAAGAATCTACTGTAATTGTTTCAATCTGAACAAGAGGTAATATAGAGCTTTTCTGAACATGCAGAGGATCATAAACTGCAATTCCGTCAACAAGAGGAATCCAGAGTCTGCCCTTGCTGTCTATAATGGCGCGGGCAGTTGAGGTTGGTCCATCAGAATCAAGGCCGTCGTTTCTGTTGTAATACTGGGTAGTAAGAATGTCACGTTTACCATCGAAGAACTCTGCAAGTTCTGCTATAGAAAGTGAAGCGATACCACGGTTGTTTGTAATCCAGGCATTGTTCATGTTGTCGAACATAATCTGGAATACCGAGTTTGTTCCGATTCCGTTTTCTGAATTGATAGTATTGCAGTCGAGTCTTGTTTTTCGGGTCGAATCATAATCCCTTATGCGGGTAATGCCGCTTCCGGTACAGATCCAGAAGTTTCCGTCAGAATCCTGAGTAATTTTAAAAATAACGTTGCCGGCAATTCCGTCTGCAGAGGTGAGGTGAGAGAAAACCTTTTCATCCTTCATCAAAAAGATACCGCCGCCGTCTGTTCCAACCCAGATTACTCCGTGAGTATCCTTGTAAATTGCCATTACATATTCGGTTTCAAGTTCGCCGGTAATTTGCTTGAGGGAACGGATAGAACCGTCCTTGTGAATGATGCTTAAGCCTGTTGTGGTACCCACATAGTATTCGTCTTCTGCAGTTTCAATTGCAACGCGAACCTTGTTTCCGGCAAGACCATGGTCAGCATCCCAGGTTTTTATTGTTTTTCCATCATAAATAATCTGGCCTGGTTTTGTGTAGCAGCTTACAAGGACTTTCCCAGAGCCTGTAGCTTCTACGTGTCGTACGCGAAGCCCCTTTGTATATTTTGTAAGCTGATTTTCAACCTGCTCATCATTTTCATAACAAAGAACGCCACTGTCTGTAGCGGCCCAGATTTTTCCTTCTGAATCTTCAGCAATGCAGTTTACGGTTTTAGCCAGTCTGTGCATGTTGAATTTACCGAAGGTCATTTTTCCAATACCGTTTCGGTCTGTAGCAAACCAGATATTTCCTTCCCGGTCCTGAATGATTTTATTTATGTTTGAGGCAGCGAGCTCAGGGGCTCCCTTGTATTCTTCGAATTTTCCGTTTGCGTAGATTACAAGTCCATGCTCGGTTCCGAACCAGATTACTCCGTTATTGTCCTGTAAAATTGTGCAGGTAGGAGTCTTGTCCAGAATAGTTCCTGTTTTGAGGATTGTAACAGTGTCATTAAGCATTGTCGCAATTCCTCTTTCTCCAAGGCCTATCCAGTACTGTCCGCTTTTATCCTGATATATTGAAGTTGCAAAATAGGTTGAATATTTTTCAAAGGCATCCAGAGGCTGGAAAACTCCGTCTGTACAAAGGAAAAGACCGTTTTCGTTTGAGGTTGTAAGCCAGATGCGGCCGTAAGAATCGCAGAAAAGATTTGATGCAATTACGCCGTTTGCTGTAGTTCCGGCTCCAAACTGCGGGTTTATAAGCTTTCCGTCTGGAGTAATGTAAACAACTCCGCTTGCTGTTCCTACCCAGATATTTCCGCGAAGGTCTTCGCAAAGGGCACGCACAGAATTATTCGGAAGTCCGTTTTCCATTGTGTAGGTTTTATTGCCGGCTACAGAAACCTTATGAAGTCCTTCATCGTTTGAGCCCAGCCATATATCTCTTCGGCCATCCTGAATCATTGTTCGGACCGAAGCAAAATCATATTCTTTATCTGAAATGCGGTTTATGGTGTTAAACTCAACTCCATCAAATTTAACAAGACCTTCGTATGTTCCAATATCAATATAGCCATCTTCTGTCTGATAAATGTCATTTGCTGTAGTTCCCGAAAGCCCTCCGAAATCGCTCCAGGACTGGTATACATAATTATCAAAAAAACTGCTTTGAGAGAAACATGAAAGTGAAAATATTAGGAATAATATAGAAAAAAATAACTTTTTCATACAAATATTATCTGTCAACTTTTCTATAAATGCAAATTTTTTCACTTTATAGTATAATTGGGCATATGAAAAAAACAGAAAATTATAATAAAGAAAAGCAGAATAAGCAGAGAAAACAGCCATTACTGGTAAAAATCCTTCTCCTGCCTCTTAAAATTCTGCTGCTTCTTTTAATTATCATACTGGTCTGGTTTACCTTCTGCTTTTTTGACAGGGTAAAACCTCTGGACCTTCTTCCTCCTGATTTTTCTATTTATATACGTACAGATTCTGCCTGGGATACTGCGGAGCCCCTGCTTGATCTTGATGCAACTCTTATTGCAATGACAAGTCCTGATCTGCAGAAGTACAGGAATTCATTTTTGAAGATAAAAAAATCAAAGCTGCGTAAAAATCCCTTTGTCCGCCTTGCTTTAAAAAGAAGATTCGACGGCGCGGTTTATGCCGTAGATGCTGAGAACTCCGGCAAGTCCGAGAACTCCGGTCTGCTTGCAGTTATGGATGCGGGACTTTTGTCTGGTGCACTGAGGCTTATGCCTTTTGCAATTCCTCATATAAAATCATTCTCCGGCAAAGTAGAGCTTTCTTCTAACCGCCACGGCAGTTTTTACCAGCTTGAAGAAAAGGGATTTTTTATAATCAGAAAAAATCTTTTAGTCTTTTCTAACAAGAGGGAATTACTGGAAGAGGCAATGACTTATTCCAACAGCTCCCTTTACAAAAAAGAAGCATACGAAGCAGTTACTGCAAAATTAAGGGATCCTCTTCGTATTCTTGTGAATGGAGAAAATCTTCTTAAACTCACTAATGGAAGCGAAGGGGAGCAGCTGCCGCCTCTGGTAAAGAGCTATATGGAAAGCATGCTGCCATATCTTAGAGGGGATGAATTTGCTTCCATGTCCTTCGGAATTACTAACAATGAACTTAATGTAAGTATTGAAGTTCCTCTGGCAATGGAGCTTTCGAAACTGCCGGAGCAATCTCTGCAAGTTTCGCAAGCTCAGCAAAACCCGGCCTCCGCACATCCGGTCCTCAGCCTTCTGCAGAAGGATTCTGTTGTGCCTTCCCTGCTGCCTAAGTTCAGCGAAGACATTCAGTACTATACTTTGATTTCTGCGGGTAATCTGAAAAATATCAAGGATGCTGCGGCAACTTTTTTTCCTGAGGAAAAGAACTTTTCTGCTGTCTGGAATAAATCTGATACTGTAAGCAGGATTGTTTTTAACCGCGGCCTGGATGAGCTGCTTTTTTCCTGGCCGGGCGATGAGTTTGCGGTTTTTGGAATTGAGGGAAAGGCGGAGCCTGTATTTGCCGTTAAGATTGCAGATGAAGAAAAGCGGCGGGAGATTTTTGACAGAGTCTTCTCTTCGTATCTGATTCAGACAAATGACAGTCTTCTTGTAGACGGAGTTCGTCTGCCCTGCCTGCAGATGCCGGGCTTTGTTCTGTCCGTGCTTCAGGCTTTGAATGTAAATGTGCCGCGGCCTTATTTTCTTGTAAAAGATGATTATCTTTATTTAAGTCAGTCTCCGGAAAATCTTGCGGCAATCAATTATGATTTTCAGAATGCGAAAAAGCTTTCTTCCAGCCAGAACTGGATGAGGGTTTCTTCAAGGCAGTCTCCATATTCAACACTCTCTCTTTATTATAATCTTGAACGCAGTGTGCCCTTTTTCGTAAAAGGTAATTCTGCCATGTCAAAAATTCTTTCCCTTTATAATTCCGGAAGATTTGACTTGCGCATAAAAGACAGCCTGCTTACCCTGCAGCTGCAGGCTTCTGCCGTAAAGCCTCAGTCTTCAATACAGATTCCAGGCTTCCCTATGGAACTTGAGAATAAATCTGATGCTCTTCTGGTCCAGTCAAAAGCAAAGAAAAGCAGTCTGGTCTTCTGGGTGGAAACAGGGCTGTCTGTTAATTCTCTTGATTACACAAACTTTGAGCGCAATAAAATTGAACTGCCTGAGGTTTTGTATATTGTTCCTGCTGATGAGTCTACGATTAAAGAAAACGGCGGAGAAATATGGGCCGTTACAAAAAGTGGAATGGTCTACCTTTTGAATTCTAAACTGGAAAGCGTTCTGGGCTATCCGGTCCTGTCGGGCCTGGCAATGACCTGCCCACCTTTTGTGTATAAGGATAGCCTTGTCCTTTGCGGCAACGACGGAAAACTCTGTTTTGTGTCTCATAAGGGCGAAGTTCAAAACCTGGAAACCGGTATAGAAGGCAGCATCAAATCTACTCCTTCTGTAAGTGGTGATATTCTGGCTGTTTACGAAAAGGGCTTTTTCGGCGGAATCCATATTTATAAGATTTCTGGTTCGGGAGCAGGTCATACTCTGGAATCTCTTACTGCAGAGGGGCCTCTTGAGCTCGATGGAATAGCCTATGGTTCGCCCTGTCTTTTTACGGCGGGAGGAAAGCAGTATGCTGCAATGATTACCCAGGCGGGCCAGCTTTATGTTTATGATTTTGAAGGCAGGCTTCTGCCTCCATTCCCTCTTATGCTGAATGATGTCTTTTATCTGAATGTGAAAATGGCAGACGGCTGTCTTTTTGCCCTTTCTGCAGAAGGGGAGCTTTACAGAATAGCCCTTGACGGCAAGATTCTTAAAGTAAAGATTCCGTATTTTACTGCAAAGTCCGGTTATCTTACTGTCTGCGATTATGATGGTATAAGCGGGCAGGAGATTTTTATTTCGGGTGAAGGAAATTCTCTTTATGGCTTTAACTCTTACCTGGAACTGCTTCCAGGCTTTCCTCTTGCCGGTTACGGAAATCCTTTGTTCGAAGATCTCAACGGCGATAACATAAAAGACTGTCTTGTTATTACCTATGACAATAAACTGGCCGCTGCTGCCATGCAGGACCGGTAACGCGAGGGTCTTATGAAAAAAACTTTCTTATTATATGCCGGGCTGATTGCCACCATGTTTTTCGCTGCTTCCTGTGCCAGCCTGCAGCAGGACGTTTTTACCTCAACGGAAGAAAATAACTGGATTTTTACTTCCACAGAGGTTTACGAAGAGCGGTTTATAAAAATTGATGCTCAATACCAGCAGGAGAAAAAAGCTCCTGTGGAAGAAATAAACAGTCTTCTTGCAGATATTTCAGCCTACAGGCAGTCGACAAACGTAATTGAACCTTACCTTAGGGCAAGACTTATGGCTTTTGAAGGCCTGCTTTATAAAATGGCCGGAAAGAAAAGAGATGCAGAGACGGCTTTTACCGGGGCCCGCAGCCTGCAGAAGGGTGACCGTTACGTTCAGATGCTGGAGTGCAGGCTTGCAAAAAGCACAGAAGAAAGTCTTGAACTGGTTGAAAAAAAGCTGGCAGTTGATTCTGAAAACCCTGTGCTTCAACTGGAAAAGGGAAAGCTTCTTTATCAGCTGAATAAATACGACAAGGCTGTTTCTGTAATAGATAATGCCTTTATTCTTTTTGATAATGAAGGCCTTAGAAGTTACCGCATTTTTTATAATCCTCTCAGACGCTATATCTGGGATTTGAATCAGATTTATGGTAGTGATTCTTCTTCGCAAGAGCAGAAGGGCCTTAATGATCTGCAGCAGATTCTGAATCTTGAAGGTCTTGTAAAACTTACCCTGGAAAATACTTCTTTGCTGGATAATTACAAGGCTGTAAGCCAGAAGCAGAAAATGCCTGCCCTTATTACAAATATTGAAAAGGCCGGGTATTTTTCTTCGGCAGCGGATCAGCAGAATGCGGCCAGAAGTTCGGAATATATTACCGGCTCAGATGAAATTACAAGAAAGATGTGTGCCCGCTTTATCTGGAATGCTTATGTACGCAGTAAGGGAAACCTTAAAATGTTTACAGTCTATTCAGAAAAGTACCGCAAATCCGGCCGTACGAAGAGTCCTCTTGCAGATATTTCTGTAGATGATGCTGATTTTGATGCTGTTCTTGGACTTGTAGAAAAGGAAATCATGGAGCTTCCGGATGGAAAGCGTTTTGAACCAGACCTGCCTGTTACAAGACTTCAGTTTATTACCTGGATAAGGAAGGCCGATCTGTAAAATTTCACAAAAATTTGTCAAGTTAATCGTTTAATGTTGTAAAAAAATTGGTAAAAAATTTGACAATTAAAAAGCAATCTGCTATATTAAAGTCAGCTTGTAAATAAGCTGATAAACTCTCTCCGATGTCCAGCAACGCTGGACGGCAAGGTTCCCTTTTAGTGTTACTGTCTGGGAACCTTGTTTTTTTTAACTCCACCTTATTGACCACCTTTTTATTTGTGTTATAATCTATCTGTATACAAGGAAGGTAGATAAATGATTGTTTCAACTAAAGGCCGTTATGCACTCCGCGTTATGATTGATCTTGCAGAGCATGAAAAGAATACGCAGGAAAGAGTTCCACTTAAAGAAATTGCAGAACGTCAGGGAATTTCCCAGAAATACATTGAAGCAATAATGACAATCCTTTCTAAAAATAGTTTTGTAGATGCTGTTCACGGAAAGGGCGGCGGATATAAACTTAATAAAGCTCCTGAAGAATACAGGGTAGGTGATATTCTCCGCCTTACAGAAGGTTCTCTTTCTCCTGTTGCCTGTCTGGAAAAGGGGGCGGCTGAATGTCCACGTAAAGCAGAGTGCCGCACAATTCCTCTGTGGACAAAACTTGATGAACTTGTAGAAGGGTATCTGGATAGTGTTACTTTAGCAGATTTACTGAAATAGTTTGTCATTCCCGGGCTTGACCCGGGAATCTATTTTTTTAGATTTCCTCGAGAGTATCCTTTGGAATCTCTATTGTTGCAATAGTTTCGGAATCTGTGGTTGTGAATTTCAGATTTTCAGAAGCAAGTCCCATCTTTTTAAGCATGATAAGAACCGTAATGATTCCAAGACCTGAGCCTTCTGTCTGATCTATGTCGTTCATGGCGTCTGCCATGGTGTTGTAAACCTTGGTCTTTGCGATTTTATCTTTGATTCGGTGTAATTCAAGGTCTGTGATTTTTGTATTATTTGAAACTGTAATTGTAATTATGTCGTCTGCAGTCAGAAGAAGGTGAACCTGGAGCTTTCCTTCCTTGAGCTTTTCCTGATAGATAAGGGTATTTTCGTCGAGAGTGCTCTTAAAGTCCTTCATGCCATTCTGGTAGTCTTTTTCATTATTAATATCCAGATTATGTTCCTTAAAAAAGATGCGTTTTGCATTTGCCTTGCTGGCATTATCAAGGAGTTCAAAAAGACAATAAGACAGATAGTTATAGAGGTATGTCTGGTCACATTCCTTTAAGAAAATGTTGAGGATCTCTTGAAAACGTGTTTTCTGGTCTGGGGTTAAAGTATAGCAGTAGAAATCAACAGGCTTGCGTGCTTTGACGGCATCCTTAATGCTTTCTATATCTGCGTTACTTATAACCTTAGAATCCAATTCCATAACTTTAACCTTAACTACTTTTAACTCTATTATAACTCTGATTTTGAAAAATTCAACTAAAAATCCGTGAGTTTTTCACAAAAAGTCCAAATATAGAGTCTCTCTCTGTCAAAAATAATGATAAACAGACATTTTGCCGTAAGCCATAGGGTGAAATACTTGTTTTTTTTTCTTACAATTTAAGTATCATTTTTTACAACACGGAATAAAAATTATAGCGTATAATTAGAGCAGGTTTTTAAGGGCGGCAGCCCTTAGGAGAAGGGGTAGGGCGCAACGAAGTGCGACCGCAGGGGGAGACTTCCCCCTCATAGGAGGAATTTTGAAAAAGCTTGGATTTGGATTAATGAGACTTCCTTATTCGGAAGACAAGACCTGGGGTAATATTGACCTTGAAAAAACACGGGAAATGATTGATGCCTATATGGCAGAAGGCTTTTCTTATTTTGATACTGCCTGGGTTTACCA
>JAEEGL013968840.1_pt1 | contig 10141 bp, 7 predicted proteins | sample 9134231 | NCBI WGS metagenome assembly JAEEGL01 (sample SAMN16246548, study PRJNA631951) | gut metagenome | biome: gut microbiome; feature: rumen; material: fiber-attached | host: Bos | place: Iran: Karaj | collected 2018-10
ACTTTACCTCAACGGAGAAAAAATAGAGGGTAACAGACTTGACGGCAAACTTTTGAAAGAAAAGAATGAAGTAAAAGTTGTAATGGGATAAAATATATCAATAGTATACTTAGGACGGGCTTCTGTGATTGACCAAACAGAAGCCTGTTTTAGATTTATTGTTTTACCTATTTACCAATGCGATAGTTTATCTGTTTATCAATGCGCCGATTTACCCTTTTATCACTATATCAGTTTACCGTTTTACCATAGTAAAATCAAGGCTTTCCGAAGTTTATCATAAAACGATATTACATTTATTATCGGTATACAATTAGTATATTTTTTTTAAAAACAATACAAAAAAGACTTGATATTTTACGGATAATATACTAATATTACTACTTAGGGTATTGCTTTACGCGCATTGCGTTGGTTTAATACTTTAATACACTACAATATGAAAGAAGGGAAATTTCTATGAAGAAAGTACTAAGTGTTTTACTTGTACTTGCTATGGTAGCTTCTCTTGCTGCATGCTCAAAGTCAGAGCCTACAGATAACAAGACTACACCTGCTACCACAGACACACCCGCTACTACAGATGCGCCGGCTACTACTGATACGCCTGCGACAACTGACAAACCTGAGCCTACAGACGAAGCTACACCTGAGGTTACTGCTGAGCCCACCCCTGAGCTTCCTTGGGACGGAGCTTACATCGAGAGAGATGACTTCCGTGCTTATACAGCTCATGATCTCGAAGCAGTATTCGGTGCTATCGAGGATCAGCTCGAGGATGCTGAATACGATGCTGTTAAGACAATAATTGATGACGGCGTAGCTGCTATCAATGCTGCACAGACAGTAGAGGACATCGAAAAAGCTTACGATGATTCGTTCACAGCAATTCTTAATGCTATTCCCAAGGCTGACGGCCTTTTCACTTACAAGAAGGAAAGCAACGCTGAGAGAACAAATATCCTTGGTATCTTAGAGCAGTATGCAGTATCAAAGGGTATTACAGGTATCTCACTTTTCGAAAACGGTTCTTACAATATGTACAACGAGCGTATAACACTCGGTACTGAGAACTATATCGTTGGTTATGGTTTCGGTACTCTTGCTGAGGGTTCTGTCAATGCAGACCTTGAGGCTGAGACAAACGACGCTTGGAAGAGATATTATCATACATATGAGTCAAGCGATCCCGGTACTCTGAACTACCTCAACGATCAGGGTTCACAGGTAGGAGATCTTTACACATATATCGCTGCATCATACACTACCAACTTCATGAACGCTACCAAAGACGGTTATGACTGGGTTCCTGAACTTGCAAAAGAGAAGCCCCAGCCCGTAAACGATGAAGACGGTGACGGAATGTGTACAACCTGGCGTATGGAAGTCAGAACAGGTGCTGACGGCCTTAAATACAAGACAGGTTCAGAAATGGCTGATCGTAAGGCATTCGACGGAAGAGAAGTAGCTCTTGAAGATTATATTACACCTTACAAGCTTCTTCTTACACAGAGCAACGAACTTTACCGTGGTTCTGAATTAGCTAACCAGACAGGTGATTCAGCATTCGTAGGCGCTAAAGAATTCTTCGACGGAACAGCTGACGGTTTCAAAGAGGATCTTTGGAACAATGTAGGACTTAAGGTATATGAAGAGAACGGCAAGAACTATTTTGAATTCACATTCGCAGGAGAGCAGACACAGTTCTATGCTATGTACTATATCTCATCAAGCCTTTACATGCCCGTTCCTCAGGATTTCCTGGATCTTGTAACAGTTAAGAACTATTTAGGTTTCTCAGCTGATGGCAAGCAGAGCCCTGTAGATAACTCATTATCACTTGGTGCATACTATGTTGAAAGATATGATACAGATCAGCAGATCGTATATGCAAAGAATCCTTATTATGTATTTGCTGATACAAAGTATTCAATCCCCGGAATCTATGTAAAGATCTTCCCTGCTGCAGAGAACGATCCTACAGCAGTTATCAAGGAATTCCTTGCAGGCCATTTTGATGCTTGTTCAATTCCTCAGGATTATTTAAATCAGTACAAGAACGATCCCAGAACACGTTCTACCACAGGTGATTCAAACTTCAAGCTTAATGTAAATGCTTGTGATGAGAAGACTTGGGAATACCTCTTTGGTGAGGATGGTGTCGTAACAAAGACAGATAAGGCTCAGTACTGGACTGTAAAGCCCGCACTTGGCAATGCACACTTCAGAAAAGCTTTAAGCCTTTCAATCAACAGACAGCAGTTTGCTGATGCACGTGGTTCTATCGGTTCAGTAGACTACTTATCAAGCAACTATATGTCAGATCCTGAGAACGGTCTTTCATATGCTACAACAGATGCTCATAAGAAGGCTGTAAGTCAGCTTCTTGAAGATACTGACGGATACGGATATTCATTAGAGCTTGCTCGTGATTACTTCAGAATGGCTCTTACCGAACTTGAGAAGTCAGGCGCTTACAAGCCCGGAACAAAGGAAGCTCCTACAGAGATCGATATCGAGATTGCATGGATGCGTCCCGCACAGGAAGAGCAGTATCACAAAGAGATCAAGAACTACATGGAAGAAGCATTTAACGATGACAGCGTATGCGGCGGCGTATACAAGTTAAACGTTAACTTCTGGGTAGGCGCTGACTGGTCAGATGTTTACTACAACAAGATGATGGTTGGTCAGTTCGACTTAGGATTTGGTTCAATTACAGGTAACTCACTCGATCCTATCGGATTTTTAAACGTTCTTTCAAGCGATCAGGAAATCTCACATAACTTCACTCTTAACTGGGGTGTAGATACCAATGATCCTGATGTATACCCTCTCGTTTATGATGGAAAGAGATGGTCATTCGACGCTCTTTACAATGCAGTAAACGGACAGGCTATCGCAAGCAACGGACAGAACAAAGTAGTAGTTTCTGCAGATTATACCGCAATTACAAAGAATGAGGACGGAACTTATACAGGTTCACTTAAGTTAACACCTGCACTTCCCGACATCACAGTTATCACACCTCAGAAGGTTGTATGCTGCAACTATGACAGATACAACAACGGTGACGGTAACTATGTAGAGAAGGAAGTAGAGTTCACTTCAGAGACAGCTGACGGAAGCATAGTGATCACATTCACAGTTCCCGTTGAGATCGTAGATGAATTCACCAAGGGCGAAGGACTTCCCGAGACACCTACCGGTGCTACAGGATTCGACTTCTACTATGGTCTTGAATTCAACGGAGGCTCAGAAGATACATACTACTCAACAGAGGATGTATTTGTTATCGAATAATGCATTATAATCAAAAACTACAGTAAGTAAACCAAAGGCGGAAAGGCGATTTCCTTCGCCTCTCCGCCTGTTTTTCAAGTCTATGGAAGGTTTGGGTTAATAGTTTATGGGCAAATATGTTATAAAACGTATAGTGCTTGCATTTATTACGGCTTTTATTATTCTGTCAGCCACATTTATACTTATAAAGCTCCTCCCGTTTGAGAGGCCTATCGGTGACGATTCCAAACAGATACCGTATTTTGACAGACAGTATAACCTTGGATTCGTTTATCGTTTTGATGCGCCCTCCGATGATTACGGCGAGCTTCTCTACAAATCCCCTACGGTAAAAGGTAAAACTTCATATTATTACATGGTACCTATCATGACCCAGTATACCAACTGGTTGAGGAATATCTTTACCGAATGGGACTGGGGTGACAGTAAAACATTGCAGCCGAATGTAAAAGCATCGGTTATCCTTCTAAAGAGAATCCCATACACTATTAAGCTGAATCTTGTTTCGGTTATTTTTTCCGTACCGCTCGGAATATTACTTGGAATACTTGCGGCACTGAAGAAGAATACATGGGTTGACCATACCATATCCACTATGGTCATGATATTCATATCCATACCAAGCTTTGTTCTTATCACTTTCGTATTAAAGATTTTTGCATACGACCTCGGATGGTTACCGTCTACTTGGCCTACGGATACGGCTCCTTTTGGCATGAAGGTTCAGGGTTATATCATACCTGTATTCAGTCTTTCCTTCGGATCGATATGCGGTTACTGCCGTTATGTACGTTCTGAGCTTTGTGATGTTTTGGAGAGCGATTACCTGCTTCTCGCCAGAACCAAAGGTCTTACCAGACGTCAGGCTATTAACCGTCATGCATTAAAGAATGCCATGGTTCCTATATTCCCTTCTATACTTGCAGAATTCATAGGTCTTCTCGGTGGTTCCATGATCCTTGAAGAAATGTACGGTATTCCGGGAACAGGAAAACTTTTCGTTATGGCTCTTCGAGCAAAGGATTATGATATACTGTTCGTAGATATGACGATATACACTATCATAGGACTGCTGGCAGGAATCGTACTGGATCTTTCATACGGTTTCATTGATCCTAGAATAAGAATGGGGGCGAAGAAATAATGTCTGAATATAATAAAGATTATGAATTTCAAGCTGATGACTTCGTCTTCGTCCAGAATAATAAGAAGATTACGGATAAAAAGCTTGATACAAAGCCTACCACATTCTTTAAGGATGCGTTAAAGAGATTTAAGAAGAATAAATCTTCAGTAGTGGGAGCTGTCATTCTTACTATACTTGTAGCCCTGGCTATCTTTGTACCCATCATTTCACCCTATGATATCGATACGGTAAAGACTGCCGAAAAATTCCTGCCGCCCAAGCTTTTTGAGGCCGGAACAGGTTTCTGGGACGGAACCACTTCTAAAGAACACGTAATATATGACTCGGAAAACGGTGTACCCGCTGTATCTGAAAAGTATACTGTGGCAGCACTGAAACAGAGTCTTGTAAGTATTGAGATAGAGCCTGAAGTCACCTATATCGATACATATAATAAATACGGTACCGGTGGAGTGATAGTAGCCGCTACCGATGCAAAAGTAGATAATAAAGATATCTTCCTGAGTTCAAAGCCGATAGAGTTTACCGATAAGGGTAAATATACTCTGGATATCTTATTTGACAATGAAGAAAACTTCGGTGAAGGTAAGCTCGGTGAATACAGAGTATATCTGAAGTCAGGAGACAGGGAAGAAGACATACTGATGATCCGTGATTTCAGTCATGATTACAGTCCCATCTCTTTTGATATCAGCGAAGCTATGAAGGAAGCTAGACTCAAGTCCACTTCTGCCAGCATAGTTTTTGATGTAAAGTCATCATCGTCAGCTATTCAGTACATCCTGATAAAGAGCCTGAAGCTCTCCGGCGGAGACAGAGCAAAGAATCTGGATGTCCTGGAGCAGGTATCTTTTGACAATCCTACAGAGATGATAGGCGTTACGGATCTGGCGAGCTACGAATACTGGTCATGTTCGGGACGTAAGGGTATACACAATTCCGAAGTCAGATACTGTGACTATGTAATGGACGAGTATATGCTGGTATACGGTAATGCCGATGCCGTAACATATTCTGCTACGGAGCTTAATTCGTGGATTGAAAAAGGCTGGTGTATGTACAACTACAAAGTAGGTCCCGAATCATTCGAAAAGCTGAGCAACGAATGTCCTATAGATGTAGTGGATTCACAGCAGGTTCTCTCTGTAACAAAGAAGCTTTCAAGTATCACCGGACGTGGCTGGGGATATCATAAGCTCGGATATGAAAGCATGCCCAAATACATCATGGGAACAGATGCTTCCGGTATAGACGTATTTAAGCGTGCGTTTGCAGGTTTCAGAACTTCACTCATCCTGAGTGTTATCGTATTCGTGATCTGTTTCTCATTCGGTCTTGTATGGGGTTCGATATCAGGTTATTTCGGAGGCACTACAGACCTTGTCATGGAACGTATCACTGATGTACTCAGTAACATTCCGTTCATGGTAGTTATAACACTTTTGAGACTGCATTTCGGCGCTACGTTCTTCGTATTTGCGCTGGCTCTGTGCCTGCAGGCATGGATAGGTACTGCATCACGTACCAGATCACAGTTCTACCGCTTTAAGGGCAGGGAATATGTTCTGGCATCACGTACACTGGGATCTTCGGATGCAAGACTGATATTCAAGCATATCCTTCCGAACTCTCTGGGAACCATCGTTACATACAGCGTACTGCTGATCCCCGGAATCATTGCTTCGGAGGCTACATACTCATACCTTGGACTGGGTATAGAGGGAACATATTCATTCGGTTTATTTATGTCAAATAACTACGCATATCTGGGCGTATACCCTTATCTGGTTATATTCCCCGCTGTTATCATGGCTCTTATGATGGTTATGTTTAACCTGTTCGGTAACGGCTTAAGAGATGCTTTGAACCCGACTCTGAAAGGAAGTGACTGATATGGCAGATAATACTGAGAATAAAGAAAAAGTACTGTCTGTAAACAACCTTATCGTAAACTTCAAAACAGATAACGGTTTGGTACATGCAGTACGGGACGTGTCTTTTGATGTATTTAAGGGCGAGACCCTGTGTATAGTAGGTGAATCCGGATCAGGTAAGTCCGTAACATCGAAAGCTATCATGGGTATTCTGTCCCATAATGCGATAATATCTGGCGGAACCATCATGTACAGAGGTGAAAACCTTCTCGAGGTATCGGAGGAAGAGTTTTATAAGATACGTGGTCACAAAATAGGAATGATATTCCAGGATCCTTTGTCTTCACTGAATCCTATAGTAAGGATCGGCAAGCAGATCACAGAGGCCATGCTTTTGAACAATGACAAACTGAAGCTCATGTACAATGACCTCATAAGTGACGATCTCATCCGTTATAAAAATACTCTGGCAAAGATGAATATCGCCATAAACAATGAGAAGAAGACTATAAGTGCTTTAAAAGAAAGCATCAAGGCAGATAATTACAAAAATCCTGCCGATAAAAAACGTGATGAGGAACTCTTAAAGACCAAAAAAGCAGGATTTAAAGAGTTTGAAAGAAAAACAAAAGAAAAATACCTGGATGATGCAAAGAGGCTGAAAGAAAAGCTCAAAGAGACCGAAAAGCAGGCAAAGCAAAAGGTAAAAGAGTATAAGCAGAAGGTTGAAGAAGAGTACAAAAAAGAAGTCGAAGCGATAAAAGCAAAGCATGGAAGTGTAAACGGTCCCGACGAGACCGCTAAGTACAACGAAGAATTAAAGCAGGCAAAGATAAATAAACAGGACAAACTGAAGATCACAAAGGCGGAAGCTAAAAAGAGAGCTCTTCAGATCATGAAGGAAGTAGGTATCCCTGAGCCCGAAAAGAGATACAAACAGTATCCCTTCGAGTTCTCGGGCGGTATGAGACAGCGTATAGTTATAGCTATAGCACTCACCGCTTCACCCGAGATACTGATATGTGACGAGCCTACGACAGCGCTGGATGTTACCATTCAGGCACAGATACTGGAGCTTATCAACCGTATAAAGGCAGAGAGAAAGCTCTCATGTATATTCATCACGCATGATCTCGGAGTAGTGGCAAACATGGCAGACCGTGTAGCTGTTATGTATGCCGGGAAAATAGTGGAATACGGTAAAGCAGAAGAGATATTTTACGATCCAAAGCATCCATACACATGGGCACTGCTGTCAAGTATCCCCGATGTGGATTCCAAGGAGAAACTCGAAGCTATACCCGGTACGCCTCCGAACATGATATATCCTCCCGAGGGAGACGCATTTGCAGCCAGAAGTAAATATGCCATGAACATAGATTTCAGGAAGCAGCCTCCTTACTTCAAGGTGAGTGATACCCATTACGCTGCCACATGGCTTCTAGATCCTCACGCTCCAAAGGTAGAGATGCCGAAGATTGTTAGTGAGAGAATCAAGCATTCACTGGAAGCCGCAGAGGCTAAAGCAAAGGCAGCTGAGGAAGGGAAATAATATGGCAAAAAATAAAAATTCCAATAAAAAGAATAACAAGACTCCCGCGAAGAATATACCTAACGCACCGGGAAAACAGTTTGTTCATGATATCGATATAAATAACGAAGAGCTTCGAGTAATGGAGGAAGCCTTAGAGTCCGATACACAGTTTTATTTAAAGAGCGGACAGAAGGAAAACCTGAAAGAATCCAAAAGAACCGAGAATATCGAAGCATTTATTAAAAAGTATCATATCAATCCCAAGGTAAAGCAGAAGCCCGAACTGAGGGAAAAGCAGATATTACTCTCGGTAAGACACCTGAAACAGTTCTTCTTCTTTGGAAGGGGAGCCAAGAGACAGAAGCTCAAGGCTGTATCGAACATCTCTTTTGATGTTCATGAAGGAGAATGCGTAGGAATAGTTGGTGAGAGCGGATGCGGTAAGACTACGACCGGAAGAAGTATCATCAGGCTCTACAATATCACTTCGGGATCTATATATTATCGTGGAGTAAGGATCAGTGCCGGAGACAGATGGAACAGAAAAGAGATAAAGTGGTCCAGGATCAAAGGCAAACAGAAAATCGAAGATCTCCGTGCGAGCGGATCCGGCAATGCCGAAAAAGAAATAGCCGAGATAGAGCACAATATAGAGACCACACGTATTGAGCAGAAGGAGAAGATCAAACAGATAAAGTTTGATAACGCCAATGTACCCCGTAAGCTCATGAACGAGATCCAGATGATATTCCAGGATCCTATCGATTCACTTGACCCCAGAATGACCGTAGAGGATATCATACAGGAAGGTTTAAGGATCCAGGGATTCAAGAACAAGGCAGAAAATCACAAAAAGGTAGTGGAGATGCTGAATACCGTAGGTCTTGTAGAAGAGCATGCTTCACGTTATCCTCACGAGTTCTCAGGCGGACAGCGTCAGCGTATCGGTATAGCACGTGCCATAGTCATGAATCCGAAGCTCCTCATATGTGATGAGCCTATATCGGCTCTGGACGTCTCTATTCGTGCACAGGTTATAAACCTGTTGAATGACCTGAAGAACAACCTGGGGTTATCCATCATATTTATCGCGCATGACCTGTCGGTAGTAAAGTATTTCTGTGATTCGATAGTAGTTATGTACTTCGGAAAGATAGTTGAGAAAGCATCGAGCGATGAGCTCTTCAGAAACCCGCTCCATCCGTATACGAAGGCGCTGCTGTCAGCTATACCGAAACCCGACCCTATGTCAGAGCGTACGAGAAAAAGAATCATATACGATCCCGGCAAGGCTCATAACTATGATGATGACGATACTCCGGAGCTCAAGGAGATAAAACCCGGGCATTTCGTGTACTGTAACGAGGCTGAGTTTGCTCAGTATAAGAAGCAGCTTAAGTAAATTATAAAAGAAGAAGAGAAAAATGTTTAGAAAACTATTTTTACACTCCCCGGTCAGATATATTATCGGATTTGTAATGGCTGTAATCATAGCGTTACTGATACTTTGGAGTAAAGGGTTTGAATACAAGATAAGCTATGTCGATGCGTTTCAGGTATCCGGAGCACTGGTATTCTTTATGGGATGCCTGTCACTTGCCAGCTTCTTCGGAGCATTTGAGATATTCGGGTATTCATTCTCGGGCTTCAGACGCAGGGAACACGCTTACAAGGATTACTATGAATATCAGAAGATAAAAGCTGAACAGCGTTCAAAGATGGAATATAAGTTCATACCTTTTATGGTAGTGGGGCTGGTATTCTTCATTACGGGATGCATACTCAGTGCGGTACTGCTAAAATAGTAATATTTTAAAAGTTTTTCTTGACAAATACACTCGCATAATGTAATATACTAATGTTTGTGGACTCTGACTCGGTTTCCGGATACTCCAACCGGTTACTTAGTTAACAGGATATCCTGTGTGAGTCGTCAATGTAGTTTCAGAACTTTAGTTCCGGACTGCAGCAGAATTTAGTAAAGGAGGAAAAAGACATGATTACAAAGGAAAAGAAGGCAGCTATTATAGCTGAGTATGGCAAAACACCGAATGATACCGGATCTACACAGGTTCAGGTAGCTATCCTTACCGCCAGAATCAATGAGCTCACTGAGCATCTGAAGGTTCACAAAAAGGATCATCATTCAAGACGTGGTCTTCTTATGATGGTAGGACAGAGACGTGGTCTCCTTGAGTACCTTAAAAAGACAGACATCACAGAATATCGTGCTCTTATCGAGAAGCTCGGTCTTAGAAAGTAATAAGCATGGCGCCTGTCATA
>JAEEGL013977060.1_pt1 | contig 10141 bp, 1 predicted proteins | sample 9134231 | NCBI WGS metagenome assembly JAEEGL01 (sample SAMN16246548, study PRJNA631951) | gut metagenome | biome: gut microbiome; feature: rumen; material: fiber-attached | host: Bos | place: Iran: Karaj | collected 2018-10
CGCTTACGCTGATGAGACGGTTGTCAACGTCAGCACGCTGAGCGCAGGTAGCTACCTGTTCCGTATCAACACCGCCAACGGTGTCACCACGAAGAGCGTCATCATCGCAAGATAATCGATGCTTTCCGTGACAACGGAAATGATGAAAAAACGGCTCCGATTTTTCGGAGCCGTTTTTTTTTTTATTAATTGTGTTTTGAAAATGAATATTCATTATATTTGCGGTCAAATGTTTTTGTTGATAACTTGCGTTTTTTATATACTGAAGTGAAATGAAAGAAACGAAATACTAAATTAACATTATTATTAACTAAATTTGTAATGCTATGAAAAACAGATTTTTATTCGTTTTTATGCTGCTTCTATTCAGCGTAGGCGCAGCAGTAGCGCAAACACCAAAGCATTGGACATTGCCCAATCACCCCGGTACATGGGATGCATTGAACATGACCGCTACGATGGTTATCAATGTGGACGGTGTTGAACTTTCCAATTCCAACATCGAGATGGCTGCCTTCATTGGTGAGACCCTGATGTCGGAAGGTGAACTTCCTATCGTTCAGAGCTCTGGACGTTACTTGTACTTCATGACCTTGAACGGTTTTGCAACTCCCGCTAACGCAAACCGTCACAACCGGTTGACGTTCAAGCTTTATGATCATTCAACGGACACTGAACTGGAGTATATGACTCCAGTAGAAATCATGTACTCCACCAACTGGGTGCTGGGTTCAACCTCCAACCCGTTCGTGGTCTCTTTCTTCACCAACGAGGATGAGCTGGCTTGGACGAAAGTCAATGCTTCTGATCTGAAGAGCGGTGACGTTGTCGTCATGGGCAGCGCGGATTCTGATTACATCATGAGCCGTGAAAGAGGTAGCGTTGGTGGCGTGTATGATGTTGAAAAAGATGGCAATACCATCACTTTTTCTGAGCCAACAAGTGCTGCAAACTGGTATAAGAAAGCCCCTCAGAAGTTCGTTATCTACAAAGATGCTGTTGCTAACTCAAATAATGCAGTTGCGTTGTTTGCAAATTCTGGCTATCTTCGCACTCCAGAAGTGGATCCTGATGATGAACTTGACTACAATGAGTTTGATTTGTGGCCGACTCTGAACATCACGAGCAGCGTTCCCGAGCTGAATGCCTACTGGTCAGTGGCTATTGATGGTGGCAATGCCAACATTACCGCTATTGGTGATAACCCATACAGCACTGTTCAGTTTGAGCCGGATGAAGAGTTGTTCGCTTGCTTTGCTGAGGCTTCCGCTGAAGGTCTTTGCCTCTATCGTTTGGGTGTCCCCGGCGATGAACCTCAACCTGAGACTTATACGGTTGAGTTGACTGTTGAGCCTGCTGATGCTGGTACCGTCGTGATTGCTCCTGAACAAGATGAGTACGAAGCTGGAACGATGGTGACTTTGGCCGCCACCCCCGCTGAAGGCTATGAGTTTGTTAACTTCACGGTGAATGGTGAGCCTATCGAGATGCCTTACGCTGTGAACGGAAATGTCGAGATCGTGGCCAATTTCCAGCTTCAGAGCTTCGACGTGACCGTGGTTGGCAATCCTTCATACGTTGCTACTGTGAACGGTTCTGACACTTACACTTATGGCCAGCAAATCACTCCCACCTACGAACTCTATAATCCTGGCTATTATTTTGTGAACTGGACGGTTAATGGTGAAGTGATTGAACTTCCTTACACCGTGACTGAGGCTGTCGAGATTGTTGCTAACTTTGTTCAATACGAATACGAAGTCACTGTCTCTGTCTCTGATGAGGCCGCTGGTACTGCTGAACTCGTTGAGGAAGGTCCTTTCCATCTTTTCGAAGCAGTCAATGTGAATGCTACCGCTAATGAAGGCTATGAGTTTGTCAACTTCACCGTGAATGGGGAAGAGGTTGAAATGCCTATGACTGTTACGGGTAATGTTGAGATTGTGGCCAACTTCCAGGCTCTGACCTTTGAAGTGACCGTGGTTGGCAATCCTTCATACGTTGCTACTGTGAACGGTTCTAACACCTACACTTATGGCCAGCAAATCACTCCTACCTACGAACTCTATAATCCTGGCTATTATTTTGTGAACTGGACGGTTAATGGTGAAGTGATTGAACTTCCTTACACCGTGACTGAGGCTGTCGAGATTGTTGCTAACTTTGCTCAATACGAATACGAAGTCACCGTCTCTGTCTCTGATGAGGCCGCTGGTACTGCTGAACTCGTTGAGGAAGGTCCTTTCCATCTTTTCGAAGCAGTCAATGTGAATGCTACCGCTAATGAAGGCTATGAGTTTGTCAACTTCACCGTGAACGGGGAAGAGGTTGAAATGCCTTTGACTGTGACTGGTAATGTTGAGATTGTGGCCAACTTCCAGGCTCTGACCTTCGAAGTGACCGCTGAAGTGAATCCTGCTGAGTCAGGTACCGTTGCTGGTGCTGGCGTTTACAACTATGGTGAAACGGTTACTTTGACCGCTACGCCTGCCGAAGGTTATCAATTCTCATACTTCAGCATTGAAGGTCAAGATAATATCGAAACCAATCCTTACGAATTCACCATCACCGAAAACGTTCAGGTGGTTGCTTTCTTCGAGCTGTTGCCTCCGGATGAGTTCATGGTTTCTGTGACTGTGAATCCAGAAGGTGCTGGTACTGTTGAAGGCGCTGGCCTCTATACAGAAGGTACCGAAGTTACTTTGGTTGCCACTGCCAACGAAGGTTATGAATTTGTTAACTTCACCATGAACGGCGAAGAGGTCGAAATGCCTATCGTCGTGAATGCCAATGTTGAGATTGTTGCCAACTTCAACCAAATTGAGTACAACGTGACCGTTGTTGCCGACGAAGCTGCTGGTACCGCTGAGATCGTTGAGGAAGCTCCTTACTACTATGGCGCTGAGATCAATGTGATTGCTACTCCTAACGCTGGTTATGAATTCGTCAACTTTACGGTGAACGGCGAGGAAGTCACGATGCCTTACACCGTGAACGGTGATGTCGAGATTGTGGCTAACTTCGCTCAGCTGGAATACACGCTTGTCGTCAATGTCGAACCCGTTGAGGGTGGTGAAGTCAGCGTGAGCCTCGATGGTCCTTATCACTTCGGTGATGTGGTTACCCTGACGGTTGCTCCTGCTGAAGGTTATGACTTTAGCAATTGGTTGGTCGGTGAAGAGGAATATGAAGGTGAAACCCTTACCCTCACCATCGAAGACAACATGGAAGTCACCGCTATCTTCGATATGCACTTCTATGAGATCAGTGTTGAAGCTAATCCTGTTGAAGGTGGTGATGTCGATATCCTTGATGGAGACACCAACCTTGGCGCTGAATTGACCATTGTCGCTACCCCGAACGAGGGCTGGGCATTTGTCAACTGGATGCTTGGTGAAGAAGTGGTCAGCACTGAGGCCGAGTACACCTTCCAAGTGGCTGGCGACGCTGACTTTGTTGCCAACTTCGAGATGATCGAGTACAACATCGCTGTGGAAGCTGGTGAAGGTGGTGAAGCTACCATCACCGATGGTCCTTACCACTTTGGTGATGAGGTTACCGTGACGGCTACTCCTAACGATGGCTACAACTTCCTCAACTGGACTGTCAATGGCGAGGAAGTCTCCACCGCTCTGGCTTATACCTTCACTGTTGCTGAAGACTTGACCTTGGTTGCCAACTTTGCCGAGGCTGTCATCCCGATGTACACCATCACCGCCGTGGCTAACCCGGCTGAAGGTGGTACCGTCGCCGGTGCTGGCACCGTCCTCGAGGGCACTGAGGTTGTCCTGACCGCTACCGCTGCCATGGGTTATAACTTTGTGAACTGGACCTTCGGCGAGGTGGTCGTGGGTGAAGAAGCTGAATACTCCTTCGAAGCCACTGCTGAAACCGCTGGCGAATATGTCGCTAACTTCGCTCAGATTGAATACAATGTGACCGTTGAAGCTACTGAAGGCGGTACCGCTATGATCGTCGATGCTCCTGAAGTTTATCACTATGGCGATGTCATCGAGCTGGCTTACGAAGCTGAAGATGGCTATCAATTCGTTAACTTCACTGTGAACGGTGAGGAGATCACTTCTCCTTACACGGTCGTTGGTGATGTGGTCATTATGGCCAACTTCGAATTGATCCCTGTGACTCCTGAGTACATGGTGACCGTGGTTGTCAATCCCGCTGAAGCTGGTACCGTGACTGGTGCTGGTCTCTACGAGGAAGGCACCGAGATTACCCTCGAAGCTACTGCTAACGATGGCTATGAATTCATCAACTTCACCATCGAAGGCGAAGAGGTTGAAATGCCTTACACCGTTACCGCTGATGTCGAAATCGTCGCCAACTTCGAACTTGTCATCGTTCCTCCGACCGAGTACATGGTGACCGTGGTTGTCAATCCTGCTGAAGCTGGTACCGTGACCGGTGCTGGTCTCTATGAGGAAGGTACCGAGATTACCCTCGAAGCTACTGCTAACGATGGCTATGAATTCATCAACTTCACTATCGAAGGCGAAGAGGTCGAAATGCCTTACACCGTTACTGCTGACGTTGAAATCGTCGCCAACTTCGAATTGAACCCTGTGATTCCTGAGTACATGGTGACCGTGGTTGTCAATCCTGCTGAAGCTGGTACCGTGACGGGTGCTGGTCTCTACGAGGAAGGCACCGAGATTACCCTCGAAGCTACTGCTAACGATGGCTATGAATTCGTCAACTTCACCATCGAAGGCGAAGAGGTCGAAATGCCTTACACCGTTGTCGCTGACGTTGAGATTGTTGCCAACTTCAACCTGATTCCTGTTGTTCCTACCTACAACATTACTGTTGAAGAGGTTGAACATGGTTTCCTCAGCGCTCCTGCTACCGCAGAAGCTGATGAACTCATCACTGTTAGCGTTACCGCTGAACCGATGTACAGCCTGGTGGCTTTGCACTATACCATCGATGGTAGCAATGAGATTGTTGATATCGACTTGAATACCAAACAGTTTGTGATGCCTGCCGCTGATATCACCATTGGTGGTGTGTTCGAGCTGGTTGAAGGTCACGGTGATGTCAACCTTGACGGTTACATCAACGTGGTTGACATCGTGGCTGTCTTCAACTACATCCTCGACAAGGATCCTCAGCCGTTCGACTTCGCACAGGCTGATATGAACGAAGATGGTGTTGTTGACATCAGCGATGCTATGGCTATCAACGCTTTGATCCTTGGTCTGAAGGCTGAATGTGGTGACACTGAAGTGACCTATCAAATCAAGGACGGTCAACTCTTCATTGACTCCGAAGTCGCTCTTGCTGGTTATCAGTTCAGACTGAGTGCCGAGCCTGCTTCCATCAACGTGGCTGGCTTCAGCACCATGGGCAACTGGTCCAACGGTGAGTACATCCTCGTGGTTTATAACCTTGGTGGTGAGCAGGAAGCTGGTATCTACAGCGTCCTCGACATGGGTGATGCCAACTTAAACAGCATCGTCATGGCAACCAAGGAAGGCTGCCGCGTGAGAGGTACCGAAGGCATTGTGAGCGTTGCTTCGTTCGATGAGAACAAGTACAGCGTGTATCCTGTGCCTGCCAACACCCAAGTCACCGTCGCTGGTCCTGAGATGACCTCTATCGAGGTGTTCAACATGATGGGCCAGAAGGTGATGACTGTTAACGCCAACAGCGCTGAGACCGTTGTCAACGTCAGCATGCTGACCGCCGGCAACTACCTCTTCCGTATCAACACCGTCAACGGTGTCACCGTGAAGAACGTGGTCGTCGTGAGATAAAAAAAGCGTTCCGTTCTTTAACGGAAATTAAAAAAAACGGCTCCCGAAAAAGGAGCCGTTTTTTTTTTCGTTTTTGTAATGTTTGAATGTGATATTTTATTATATTTGCGAGTTAAAATCTTTGTAAATAGTATTATTATAGGCAAGAAATCTATACACACATTTAATTAACTTATTATTAACTAACTATTTAACGTCATGAGAAGAGTTTTTCTTATCATCAGTCTTCTTTGTTTACTGCCATTTTCAATGATGGCACGAACAGAGTTCAGTGGAGGTGGTGAGAGGGCGCTCGAGTCCAACTACGGCTACGGCTTGGTAAGCGGTCAGTTTGTCAAGTTCGACCCCACAGCGTCTTTCCAGGAACCTGCACCGGCTGGTATGCAATTCAGCGGTTATGACTTTGTGTCAGCCGAGGTAGTTGCATACAACTCGACGACAGATCACATCTATGCTTACACATCAGATGGTAGATTCTGTTTGATTGACCCTCAGACAAACGAGATCTCCGAGCTGAACACCGGAGTGACTCCGATGACTGAGTTGGCCTATGACCCCTTGACCAAGGCCATGTATGGTCTTCGTTATGGTGTCGTGTACTCCGTCAACATGGCAGATGGTACCACTGTCCCGGTCAACGAAATGCAGACCGGCGGTAACAACTGGGTTGCCTTCGCCATCAACAATGACGGTGAAATGTACGCTATCTTGAACACCTTCAGCAGCACGACTTCCGATTTGTATCGGATCAGTACTGTGAGTTGGAACAGTGAGCGTATTGGCAAGGTTCCTTACAGAACCGAGTATGCCCAGTCCATGGCTTTCAATCGTGACAACGGCACCCTTTACTGGTGGCAGACTTCTTCAGCAGGAAATAACTTCCTGAAGATCAACACCACCACGGCTGCTTGCACCGCGATCTGGCCCAACAATGGATATCAGGTGTACGGCATGTTCTTCAAGTATGCCCCCAAGACTTACAACATCACTTACGCAACGGTCGAGAACGGTTCCTTCAGTGGTCCGGCTCTCGCTGCTGAGAATGACGAAATCACTGTCGTTGTGACTCCTGAAATGGGCTACCGTCTCGGTACCCTCACCTGGAACGGCAACGAGATCGATGTCGAGGCTGGCGCTCCTTACGTGTTCACCATGCCTGGTGAAGACGTCCTCGTGAGCGGCTCTTTCCTGCTCAGCCTCCACAACATCATTGTGGTTGATCCTGTCAATGGTACTCTGGCTACCGATCCTGAAGCCGAGGGAATCTATGGCAACACCATCACCGTGCTGCCCACTCCTGACCCGGGCTTCGGCGTCCAAAGCATCACTTACACAGCTAACAACTATTCCACAACCATCACTTCCGAGCCCTGGGAGTTCATCATGCCCGACTATGACGTGACCGTCAATGCCGTCTATGAACAAACTGGTGAGAACCTCATCTCCATCGCTACGGATTATTATGGCTATTTCGACGATGTCGTCACCATCGCGGTTGACCTGACCAACGATAACTACGTTGCCGGTACCGAGATGATCATCGACCTTGGCGAGAACCTGACCTTCGTTGAGGGTTCACTGGCTCTCAGCGACCGCGCTGAAAACCAATCCACGAACGGCTGGACCGTCACTGGCAACGTGCTTCCTGGCAACAGACTTAAAGTGACGACCTTCAACCTCGTGAAAGATTATTATGTCGGCAACGAAGGCACCATCTTCACCTTCCAAGTGAGATGCGCCCGCGTCGTCAGCATCAACGAGTTGGCTATCAGTGGCCTCATCGTCGGTACCCCCGACGCTACGCAACTGGAAGTCGGTATCAGCAACGGTCAGCTCCAGATCCTCGATGTGGAGATGAACCAGCCTGAAAGCCAAGTGGTCTGCAACCAAGCTACCACCGCCGCTATCGCTTTCACCAGCGAGATCGCTGAAACCGAAGGTGAAATCACCTACGCTTGGACCAACGACAACACCACCATCGGCCTGCCCGCTGAAGGTACCGGCGACATCGCCGCCTTCACCGCCATCAACGAAGGTACCGAGGCTGTCGTGGCTAACCTCACGGTGACCCCCACCTTGATGCATAATGGCAACCCCTGCGTCGGCAGCACCCTCCAGTTCACCATCACGGTGAATCCTACCGGTTTCGTGAATGCTGTGGATAACATCGAAGTCCACAACGGCGACCTCATCGACGAGATTGTCTTCACGACTCCTCTGGAAGACGGTGAAGTGACCTACGCTTGGGAGAACGACAATGCTGAGATTGGTCTCGCCGCCAGCGGCGAAGGCAACATCCCCGCCTTCACTGCTGTCAACGAGCTTGTCTCTGAGACTGTCGTCGCCACTGTCACGGTGACCCCCACCTATACCAATGAAGAAGTTAGCTGCGTTGGTGAGCCTATCAGCTTCACCATCACGGTCCTCCCGACCCACCACTACATCACAGTGTTGGATCCTAAGGACGGCGAGCTTGCTACTGACCCGGCTGAAGTCGGTACTTGGCAAGAAACCGTCACGGTGCTTCCCACCCCGGATCCTGGCTTTAGTGTCGGTAACATCACTGTCGCCTACAACGGCGAAGAAGAAGTGATCACCGAGGAACCTTGGGAGTTTGTCATGCCTGACTATGACGTGACCGTCAGCGCACAATACATCCAGACCGGTGTTAACACCCTCTCCATCGGCACTGACTATTATGGATATTTCGATGACATCGTCACTGTCGCGGTCGAACTGGCCAATGACAACTATGTCGCCGCTACCCAGATGGACATCGCCCTTGGTGAGAACTTGACCTTCGTCCCTGGCTCGCTGGCTCTTACCGAGCGTGCTGGTGAAGGTTGGGAGATCTTCGGCAATGTGCTCGCTAACAACGTCCTCAGAGTTAATGTCTTCAATGCTGGCCTCGCTCAATACGAAGGCAACGAAGGCGCTATCTTCACCTTCCAAGTGCAGTGCGCTCGCGTGGAAAGCATCAATGCCCTGGCCATCAGCGGCGTCTCTGGTGCTACTCCCGACGCCACCAGCTTGGTGTTCGTTTCTGAAGATGGACAACTCGAGATTAAGGATGTGGTTATGGATCAGCCTGAAGACCAAGTGGTTTGCAATGGTGACCTCACTGCCGCCATCGAATTCACCACTACCATCGATCCTGAAGAAGGCCCCATCACCTATAACTGGACCAACGATAACGTGACCATCGGCCTTGTCGCTGAAGGCGAAGGCAATATCGATGCCTTTGAAGCCATCAACGCCGGCAATGAAGTGGTTGTCGCCAACCTCACGGTGACTCCTACCTTGATCCACAATGGTAATCCTTGCGTCGGCAGCACCAAGGTGTTCACCATCACGGTGAACCCGACTCCTGTCATGGTCGCTGTTGAACCCATCGTGGTTTGCAATGGTAACGAGGTCGCTGAGATTGTCTTCGCTAACACCACCACCGACGGTGAAGTGACCTACGCTTGGACCAACGACAACGAGACCATCGGTCTTGCCGCCGAAGGTGAAGGCAACATCGCTGCCTTTGAAGCCATCAACATGGGTGGCACCTTCACGGTCGCCAACATCAGCGTGGTTCCCACCTATATTAATAATGGTATCTCCTGCGTCGGCGAGCCTATGGCATTCACCATCACGGTGAACCCGACTCCCGTCATGGAAGAAGTTGCCAACCAGGTGGTCTGCAACGGTGAAGAAGTCGCTGCCATTGAATTCGCCAGCAACATCACTGACGAGAACGTGACCTACGCTTGGACGAACGACAACACTGAAATCGGTCTTGACGCTGAAGGCATGGGCAACATCGCCGCTTTCACCGGTGTCAACACCACCAACATGATCCTTGTCGCTAACGTGACTGTGACTCCTACTTACACCTTCGAAGGTGTGAGCTGCGAGGGTGAGGCTATGACCTTCACCATCACGGTGAACCCGACTCCTACGGTTGACGCTGTGGCTGACCAAGTGGTTTGCAACGGTGCTATGACCGAGGCCATCGCTTTCACGGGCGCTGTCGAAGGCACTACCTTCAGCTGGGTGAACGACAACGAGACCATCGGCCTTGCCGCTGAGGGTGAAGGCAACATCGACGCTTTCGCTGCCATCAACGAGGGTGTCGCTCCTGTCGTGGCTACCATCACGGTGACTCCTACCGCCAACGGTTGCGTTGGTGAGCCTGTGAGCTTCACCATCACGGTGAACCCGACTCCTACGGTTGACGCTGTGGCTGACCAAGTGGTTTGCAACGGTGCTATGACCGAGGCCATCGCTTTCACGGGTGCTGTCGAAGGCACTACCTTCAGCTGGGTGAACGACAACGAGACCATCGGCCTTGCCGCCGAGGGTGAAGGCAACATCGATGC
>JAEEGL014766594.1_pt1 | contig 10141 bp, 11 predicted proteins | sample 9134231 | NCBI WGS metagenome assembly JAEEGL01 (sample SAMN16246548, study PRJNA631951) | gut metagenome | biome: gut microbiome; feature: rumen; material: fiber-attached | host: Bos | place: Iran: Karaj | collected 2018-10
AAAGGTCAATGGTCTTGCCTCTGATCCCATGATAAAAGGATAGCATACCCATTCCGGATTCTCAACTTATATTCTTATTTTTCGCAGTAAAATATTAATATGTTCAGAGGAACAATAATGCCGCAGAAACGGATACATACAACACGAGGGCTTTACCGGATCAATCTATCAGCCTGAGATAGTATTCGTCATTGCCTTCGTAGACACCCGTCCGTTTAAACCCATGGCGCTCATAAAACCTTCCGGCCCGGATGTTGTCCCTGTGAACGCCCAGAGCGATCGAACGCCTACCGAGTTCACAGTATACCTGTGCGATCGCCTTTTCCAGGATCTCGCCGCCGATGCCCCTATCCCTGTAAGCCCTGTCCACCGCAAAACCCATTACCCGGTAAAAGGGCTTCCCTTTCATCTCAACGGGATCCGTATCCCAGGCAAGCGCTTCCCCGATCATGATCAAGCCGACGGGTCTTCCGTCGATACGGGCAAGAAAAGTATGCCCGATCAGATGATGTTCCGCCCCGTAATCCGTCAATTCCATCAGGTAAGGCGCGGTATCCACCCATTCTGCCGGAATGTCATCTCTGTCGATCATTAACGCATCGCTATAGTTATCATGCGTCAGCTGTTCCAGCCGGATCTCTCTATCATTGTTCATTTGAATTCAAATCGGACGAAAAACAAAACGCAGATCACGTCTGGTCTTTCGTCCGTTCCCCGTTCGTGTGGAATTTGTCAGGCTTCCATCAGGTTGTCTTATGTCCTGTTATTTGGCTTCCGAGTATGTCTTTATGCCAAACGCATAATACTCAGCCCATACCTTATGCCCCTTCGCAGCAAGAGAACTGTCCGCCAGTATCACGATATCGGCTTTTGAGGAGCCCATTGCCCTTATATCGTCGAACCTGTCATTGAGGAGCACATAGTCTCCTTCGAGGGGAGACACGCCCGCGGTGATCCATTCGCACGGAAGTATACCGTATGACCTTGCTTCCGCTGTGATCACGATAAAGGAGTAATCCTCTATCTCAAGGCTTGCAGGCTTTCGCCAGCACACAGCATCCAATTCTCCGGAGCCAAGCCTTGCTACAGCCTTTTCGAATTCTTCCGGATGATCGGATGCGGCTATGATGTCTTCTGATATGACCGTCAGACGCAGGTGTGCACCCCATATCAGCCACGTCAGTATCACCGCTGCAATGAGAGTAAGGACAGCGAGCGTTTTCGCGAGTGTCTTCATACTCACATTCTCTCCGGCGCCGCTACGCCTATCAGGCCAAGCGCATTGCCCAGCGTCTGTCTCGCCGCTTCCGTCAGCTCCACCCTTGCCTTACGCACGGCTGCATCGTCATCCAGTATGCGGATGTCATAATAGAAGCGGTTAAATGCCTTGGAAAGCTCCGCAGTATAGCGGGTGATCATAGAAGGCTCATTGCGGTCCGCCGCCTCGTGTACGAGAGCGGGGAACTGCTCGAGCAGTCTTACGACGTCCTGTGCCTGCGGGTCGGATAACGCGCTGTAATCCGGCTGTGCGTCGATCGTACCGGCTTTGCGCAATACGCTCGAAGATCTCGCATAGGTATACTGTGCATACGGGCCTGTCTCACCATCAAAGGAAAGCGCGCGGTCCCAGCTGAAATCCGTATCCTTTATGCGGTTGTTATACAGCATGAAGTATACCACGGCTCCCACACCGATCTGGCGCGCGATCTCTTCTTTGTTTTCGAGATCGGGCGTCTTTTCGTTGATGATATCGAGCGATTTCTGTATAGACGTATTGAGCAGATCCTCCAGATACACGATATGGCCTTCGCGTGTGGAAAGCGCCTGTCCTTCATAGGACACCATGCCGAAATTGACATGGATGCAGCCCTTGCTCCAATCCCAGCCAAGCAGCTCCATCACCTTGAACAGCTGCTTGAAATGCAGATCCTGCTGATACGCGACCACGTACAGGCACTTATCGAAATGATAAGTATCATGGCGGTATTTGGCTGCTGCGAGATCTCTCGTTGCATAAAGAGATGCGCCGTCCGAACGCAGCATGATGAAGGGAGGCATACCGTATTCCTCGAGATCTACGATCCTTGCGCCTTGGTCCTCCTTGAGAAGGCCTTTCTCAGCCACTTCTTCTATGACAGGTTCCATCTTGTCATTGTAAAAGCTCTCGCCGGCATAGGAATCGAATTTGACGCCTAATATCTCATATACCTTTTCCGCATCTGCGAGAGTAACCCTCTTGAACCAATTGAATATTTCAAGCGCTTCCTCATTTCCATCCTCTATAGCCTTAAACCAGGCGCGCCCCTTGTCATTCAGGGATTCATCCGTCTTCGCCTCAGTATTGAAACGGACGTAGAGCTTCACCATCTCATCTACACCGCCCTTTTCGACGGTCTCCCTGTCCCCCCACATCTTATAGGCAGCGATCATCTTTCCGAACTGTGTACCCCAGTCGCCCAGGTGATTGATCGATACCGTATCGTAGCCCAGGAACGCATAGATATTCTTTAAGGCATTGCCTATCACAGTGGAAGGAAGATGCCCTATATGGAAGCGTTTCGCGATATTGATCGAGGAATAATCCAGGCAGACAGTCTTCCCTCTGCCTTCCTCACTGCCGCCGTAGCGATCCCCGGCGCGGAGCACTTCCTTTACGACCTCACCTGCGTATAATGCCCTGTCGATATAAAAGTTCAGGTACCCCTTCACAGAATCTATCCTGCCCGGAAATCCTTCTATCGCCGCGGCAAGCGTATCCGCTATCATAGGCGGAGCTTTATGAAGTACCTTCGCAAGCTTAAAACACGGAAAGGCATAATCACCCATCGCGCTGTCCGGCGGCAATTCCAATGCGCCAAAGACCGTCTCCTCTGTTACCGATGTTTCACCGAAGGCAGTCCCAAGCGCGGATACGATGCCCGCAGTGATAAGCTTTTTAAAATCCATTCATCTGCACCTCTTTGCTGCTGATGCCGGAAGTATATCATCAGGGTGTAAAATCCGCAACATATATGTGATATAATAGACAGGAAATTCCTGCTCGAAAGGAGCACGGCGTTTGAAGATCACAAAGAAAAAACGGTCAACAGACCTTAAAAGGATCACGACCTACGCGATCGTTATCAACGCGCTGCAGATCGCTGCCATGTCATCTGTCGTCGTAAGCCTGCTCCTGTCAGGCCGTATAGACAATTACTACGAGGGCACTCTCCTTGCCGTCTGCACCGTGATCGTATTGTCCGGTGCGGTGTTCGATATCATCGACGCCATAGGAGCCAGGCGGCTCAGTGAGGAACGTGAGCTCGTCGCCAATTCTCTGCGTCTCACAGAGGAGCTCAATCTGACACTTCGCAAGCAGAGGCATGATTTCATGAACCATCTGCAGGTGGTATTCGGCCTGATCGAGCTCGACCAAAAGGATGAAGCACGTTCCTACGTGGAGCGTACCTACGGAGATATCCGTAAGGTAGGCCATTTCATGAAAACGGCACACCCAGCCCTCAATGCCCTTATCGCAGCAAAGAGCGCCGATTGCGAGGCAAAGCACATCCGCTTTACGACAGACATCTCATCCGACTGGGAGGGAATACCCGTGCCCGCATGGGAGCTGTGCCGCGTCTTCGGAAACCTTCTCGACAATGCGATAGAGGCCCTTGAAGGTACCCGGGATCCTGAGATCACCTTCCGATTGTCCGAAGGTGTCGCTGCATATACCTTCTCAATAGAAGACAACGGACCTGCTCTTCCCGATGAAGAAGCTGTCTTCAAACCCGGTTATACTACAAAGGCGGATGGGCACGGTATGGGCCTTGCGATCGTGAAAGACATCCTGACGGGAGCAGGCGGCATGATCGAAGGAAAGAATACTCCCGGAAAAACGGTATTTTCCGGGAGCATTCCAAGAAAGAACAGCTGATCTTTGAGTACAGCGGATGCCGAAAGGGAGGCATCCGCTGTTGTTTTATTTCGGCACGTAAACATCCATATACCTGCAGATCAGCAATGGATAGTTGTTCGCCTCGTAGTAGTAGTCCCCGTTGACATCGGCGTACGCCTTATATTGTATCTCACGGTCAAAGGACGCGGTACCGGACATATTGAGCAGCACCACCAGCTTGACATCTTCACTGTTGCCGACATTCATGACCACATACTGATCGTCACCCGATGTAAACACATCGTATATCGTGCCGATACACTGGAACACGCGTCCCTGCCACTGCGTGTAGAGGCTCCTGAGCTGTGTGTAATCCATCAGCCACGCTCTGGATGAATACTCCGCAAGCGACGGCACATAATACACCCTGAAGGATATGATGCTGTCCGCATATCCCTCTTTGACTGCCCTGAAGCGTACGGTATTATATCCGACCGTAGAGAATTTCGCCTTGAATTCGAAATCGCCGTCGCTGTCGACCTTGATGGAGCCGGATTCATGCGCTGTATCCACCACGAGCGTTGCCGTAGGATCGATCTTTCCTTTTATCGCGAGCAATGAACGGGTAGAAGAATACTTGGTATTCGCGCTGAGCTCCAGATTGATCTCCATAACGGGCCTGTACAGTATGATATCCATACGGGTATCCTTATGATGATCCGTAGATGCGTATACGCTGATCCTGTTATCGCCCTGCGGGAGCACGTTCACGTTGACAGCGACTTTTCCCTCGCGGTCCACTTCTTTTGAGATATCCTCACCGTTGATGAGCACCATGGTCCCGGGCACGACCTGCATGCTTATCTCATATACGCTCGAATATACCGTTTCCGTCTGGTTGGACGGCGTGATCAGCGTCACGGGCGTATACGGCGTTTTGACCTCAAGCTCTATGATCGGCATTTCCACCACGCTGCCATCTTCACGGTAAGCGGTAGGCGTGAGCTGGATCACGGCAGAATCTACATCCTCCGGGTTCAGGTCGAACCAGAAGCTGTCTTCCACCTCTATGCGCACGAGCCCGCCCAATACCACAAAGCTCTCGTGCAGCTCCTCTATTGATATGATATCGCCGTCTGTCCCGAATATGGTTATGGCATGACCCGGCTTATTAAACTCCATGCTGATCTCTTCGACCTGGGCGTACAGCGTCATTTCCGCGTAGGCTTTCGCCTCACGCCATGCCTCTATCCAGAAATACGCCTTATAGATCCCGACCAGAGCGATCGGAATAAAGACGATCCAGCACAGTATCATGATAATAAGTCTGGATGGCAGAGTTATTTTTTTCTTTGCGGTTCCCTCCGCCTGCGCGGAAGGAGTGAGCGGCTCACCGCAGCGCCGGCACATTACCGCGCTGTCACCGTTCTGGAGACCGCATCTCGGGCACTTCAACCTCTTATCCTCCGAAAGCACATAAATACTCTGGGAAAATGCTACCATTTTCAACGCGCATTGTCAAATGACACTGCGCACTTCAAAAGCGAAGGATCCTTCCCCATCACACGATCTTCAGCAGCATCGTCTTCTGCTCGTCCATTTCCACCACGAGCAGGTTTTCCTTTTCCAGCCTCTTCATGATATCGCTGAACCGCTTAAACCCTATCTGCTTTTCATCAAACTCCGGGTAATCCGCCTGTATCGAGGCTTTCAGTATGGAAGGATTGATCCTTTCGAAGCCATCATCCTTGAAGCGTTTGAGGCATGCCGTAAAAGCCGCAAGCCAGTTATTCTTGTTGAGCCTGTTCTCCTCCGGTGTCTCCTCCGGCGTATTAAGCCCGGCCATAAGTGAGGAATCCTCAGTCCAAACCTTTACCAGATCGCTCTTGCGCGCGACCAGAGCCATGAGCTTCCCGAATGTCGAACAACCGTATGCCCTCTCGTTGAAATCGGGCTGAAGGCGCGTCAGCGTATCCTTTATCTCACTTGCGTACATGCGGTCTTCATCTCTGTCGCGCAGTATCGTCTCTACACGCGTAACCAGTTCGTCGATATCGCCTTCCTCTCCGTGCGCCGTATCCTTTGGCTTGCTCCCGGCCTTCTTGCGCGTCGACATGGATTCGAGGAAGATAAACTCATTGCATGCCTGGATAAAGATCCCGGATGCGACCTCGCTGCGCGATATCCCCAGCACAAATTTCCCCATGCTTTTCAGCTTCCCGACAAGCGGCATATAGTCGCTGTCTCCGGAAACGATGCAGAAGGAATCTATCAGCGGATTTGTGTATGCCACCTCAAGCGCGTCTATGACCAGCTGGATATCCAGGCTGTTTTTCTGGTTCTTGCCCCAGCGCAAAGACGGCACAACGGAAAACGTGTTCGACAAAAGCACCTTCTTAAGCTCAGAATACCTGTCGGTATATCCATATACCTTGCCTAAGAGGATGTCGCCCCGTATCTTGACCTTTTCTATGATCGAAAGGAGCATATCCTCCTTACCGCCGGCGTTCTCAAGGTCAACGAACACCGCATAATGGGAAGTACCCAAACTCTATCACTTACCTTTATCTTGATTTTCCAGATGCACCGGTACGTCTGCTTTTATCATATCCCATCCGACCGGAGCCTTCCGTGCGCGCAGCACGAACGGATGCCTGTCTATGTCTACGCAGATCGGGAAATCCGCTCTGGGGAAAGAGGCCTGCTGTCTTTCGTCAAAGAATTTCGCGCCGGATGTATACCACAGCCTCTCTGCCTTTTTGCGTATATCCGGCTCCTCTCCCATAAGGAGAGCCTTGATATACTCCGCGCAGAGCATATCCTCTTCAGATGGGATATTACCGCCCAGTCCCATGCCGACCAGTGTCACTTCTTCCGGTCCTCTTGCCCGAATATAACGGGCTGTGGCGGCTGCATTAACAAGCGCGCCTGCCAATATCTCTCCGGCGTCCTCCGCATTTGCGATCCCCTGGGTCCCCGCGCTTGTGGTATGGACGATCGTCCTTCCCCGGATATCGATCTTGCCGAGCTCGCTTGGGGAATTCCCGCATGCAAAACCCTCGCAGCGAGCTCCGCCGCGCTCACCCGTAAGTATGTATTCCGGATGTTCCCTTCCCAGAGCATAAGCCTCATCAAGCGCTCCGACAGCTATGATGCGTTCCGCACCAAGCGCATACGCCGTGCATTCGAAAGAAAACGCGCGGAAAACATCTATGATAACGGTAAGCCCTTTCGCGCTGCGCGCACCATCCAGGCAAGATGAGACCGTGATCTTCATAAGAGGCCTTGTCTCCTCAGAAACTTTTCATCCAACGGTGCGAAAGAATATCCTGAAAGGCTGTCTTCCCGCACAAATTCAGCCTGTCCGCCTTCCTGCGGCCGCGGCTCATCCTCTGTCGAACAATCATAGAACATGAGCAGTATTTCCCCTTCGCGAAGGATATCCAGCACCCGGCCCACTCTCACGTCGATCGCCAGCTCCTCCCGGAGCTCCCGCCGCAGCGTCTCTTCGGGGGATTCCTCCCCTTCCATCTTTCCGCCCGGGAATTCCCATAGACCGGCGTATTTCTTGCCCCGGGGCCTTTTGTAGATCATGATCCTGCCGTCCTTGTGCAGGACTCCCGCAGTCACACCCGTCATATCGGAGTGTCCTCCATATGAAAATGCATCTTTTTCTCATTATATCACAATGTATGCGTATAATGTGTTATAATATAGACATCACTATGTATCCGGGAGGATAAGCACCATGCCTCTTTCCATCGCGATCGACGGCCCAGCGGGGGCCGGGAAATCCACTATAGCATCAGCGCTCGCCGGCAAGCTCGGCATACGCTGCCTTGATACCGGCGCCATGTACCGTGCTGTCGCTCTTTACATGATAAGAATGGGTATCGATCCCGGAAACCGGGAATCTGTCATGAGTGAGATGCCGAATGTGACGATCACGGTACGCTTCATAGACGATATCCAGCACACATTCTTAAACGGAGAGGATGTCACAGGGCAGATCCGCACGCCTGATGTCTCTCAGGGCGCTTCCTGCGTATCCTCCATACCGGGCGTACGCCGTGCGTTGGTGCCCATGCAGAGAACCATCGCGGATGATATCTCCATCGTGATGGATGGCCGCGATATAGGGACAGTCGTCCTGCCGGATGCGTCCATCAAGCTGTATGTCACAGCGGATGCCGAAGAGAGAGCCCGACGCAGGCAGAAGGAAACATTCGAGAAAACGGGCGAAGAAATACCCCTTGAAGCAGTCCTTGCCGATATCAACGAAAGGGACCTGCGTGATATGACCCGGGAAGATTCTCCCCTTAAGCAGGCAGAAGATGCCGTACTCGTCGATACCACGCGCATGACTATTGAAGAAAGCGTCGAATATGCGCTGCTTTTGGTCAGGGAGGCTGTGAAATGACCGAAGGTTTTTCCTTACGCTGGTATAAAAACCTGTGTGCCGTATGGCGTTGCCTGCAGGGTGTCTTTCATCCGCCTGTCATCACAGGCCTTGAGAATATCCCCGAAGAAGGGCCTGCGATCATCTGCGCCAACCATATCTCCTCGAGGGATCCGCTCATGCTCGCCTCCTGCGAAAGGCGTCCCATCGCCTTCATGGGTAAGAGCGAGCTGTTTACGGTCAAGCCTCTGGCGTGGCTGCTGAGAAAGATCGGGTGCTTCCCGGTAGCGCGGGGCGAAGCGGATCTGTCTTCCGTCAGGACAGCCTTGAACGTCCTCAGATCCGGAGACCTCCTCGGCATATTTCCCCAGGGCCACAGGCGCACAAAAAAGATGACCGGAGAGCCCCCCATGCAGACAGGTATCGCCATGATAGCCCTGCGCTCCTCGTCGCCCGTCATTCCCATACGGATCGAGGGCAGCTGGAAGCTTTTCACCCGCGTCTATGTGACCGTCGGAAAGCCGATCACCTTTCCCGATGTAAAGCGCGTCGATAAACAGGCCATTGAGGAAGTCACCTCCCTCATCGAGAAAAAGATATTCTCTATGACAGCCTTACCGAAACAAGTCTGATATGCCCCAGACCGGGGCATTCGATAAACATCACAAGGAGGAGATCACTATGAAAATAGCAGTCAGTTCCTACAGCTTTTCACAAGCCATGCGCGATGGTAGAATGACCATGATGGATGTCATCCCCAAGGCAAAAGAAATGGGCTTTGCGGGTGTCGAGATCGTGCCCGGCGGCCTTTCGATCGATGAGGAGCGGGAGCTCGCTCCCAAGCTTGCCGCGCAGGCAAAGGAATACGGCATCGAGATCGCCGCTTACCTGATCGGCAACGATTTCCTGAAGAACGGCCTTGAAAAAGAGATCGAGCGCCTCAAGAAGGAGATCGAAGTCGCCGTGCTCTTAGGCGCGCCCCGCATGCGTCACGATGCGACCGGCGGAAGAGACCCGGAAGGAAACGAAGTCCCCTGGGATGACGCCCTGCCCATCCTGGCCGAAGGCTACCGTACCGTTACCGAATACGCGGCCGGTCTCGGTGTCCACACCATGATAGAGAACCATGGCTATTACGCCCAGAACAGCTGGCGTGTGAAGGAGCTCATCGATACCGTCAACCATCCCAATTTCGGCTGGCTGTGCGATATGGGCAATTTCCTCTGCGCGGATGAGGAGCCTGAAAAGGCCGTAGCCGTCGCAGCGCCTTATGCCGTTCATGTTCACGCGAAGGATTTCTTCCTCCGCTCTCCGGAAAGGCCGCGTCCCAACGCAGGCTGGTTCCCCTCCAAGCGCGGTACCCTCCTGCGCGGCGCTATCGTAGGCCATGGTGAAGTTCCGGTCGATAAGTGCCTGAACCTGCTTAAGAATGCAGGCTACGACGGCTGGCTCTCCCTTGAGTTCGAAGGTATGGAAGACTGCTTCATGGCCATCAACGAAGGCCATACCAACCTGAAAAAATATCTTGGCATGGAATAAAGATCTGAATGGAAGGGGCTGCTGTACAGGGAAGTGCAGCAGCCCCAGTGTATCCTCCCTTATGCTGTTACGGTTTTCGTATATAACAGCCGGTCCTGTATCGATCGGCAAACCAATGCTACAATCGAAACATGGGAGTACACTGATAAATGTGAACGTGAGTATATAAATGGATAAAGCATGTAATAAAAAAATACTCCTCCTTGGCGGTTCGGCGCAGCAGATAACAGCGATCGAAACCGCGAAGCGAATGGGATTGTATACCGTACTGTGCGATTATCTTCCGGATAATCCCGGCAGGCTTCATGCGGACAGTTTCTATCCGG
>JAEEGL015540967.1_pt1 | contig 10141 bp, 5 predicted proteins | sample 9134231 | NCBI WGS metagenome assembly JAEEGL01 (sample SAMN16246548, study PRJNA631951) | gut metagenome | biome: gut microbiome; feature: rumen; material: fiber-attached | host: Bos | place: Iran: Karaj | collected 2018-10
GATATTGCTCTTGAGTTCTTCCAGGTTTTCAAGTCTTTCTTTCTCTTCCTGTCCACCCATCAGCAGCATCATCCGGTAGCCCGTATCTTTCAGCATCTGCTCGTAAACCATTTCCAGAGAGGATTCCTCTGCGAGGGCCGAGAGACGATTGATCATGTTCGTAAACTCGACCAATTTATCCGAAACACGGCTCAGGGCAATATAACTCCCGGACTGCTCCATGACGGCGAAGTCTGACTGCCCCGTTTCCAGGGCGATCTCGTGAACGATCGTCAAAGTCTTTTCTCCGATCTTCCGCTTGGGTTCGTTGATGATCCTTTGCAGCCGCTCGTTGTCGCTGTGATTGGCGATCAGCGAAAGATAAGCCATGGCGTCCCGAATCTCTTTTCGGTCGGAGAACCTCGTGCCGCCCAGGATCCGATACGGGATACTGTATCGGGAAAGCCCTTTTTCGATGCTGTTGGACTGGGCGTTCATCCGGTAAAGGACCGCATAGTCCTTGTACTGCCGGCCCTGTCTCAACACGCCCTTCTGGATCGTATCCACGATGAACATGGCTTCGGCGTTCTGATCCGAGACTTCTTTCAGATGGACCGGAGAACCGGGTCCCTTGTCTGTCCACAGCCTTTTCTCATGTCTTCCCTGGTTGTGTTTGATGATCTCGTTGGCAGCCTGCAGGATATTTTTCGTGGAACGGTAATTCTGCTCCAGTTTGATGATCTTTGCGTCCGGGAACAGTTTGTCGAACGTCAAAATGTTTTCGATCGTCGCGCCTCTGAATCTGTAAATGCTTTGGTCATCATCTCCGACGACCATCAGATTCCGGAAGCCTCCGGACAGCTGGACCGTCAGGGCAAGCTGAGCCTTGTTCGTGTCCTGGAACTCGTCGACACAAACGAACAGGAACCTGTTCTGATACTGAGAAAGGATCTCCGGATACTTCCGGAACAGCGTCACCGTCTGGACGATCATGTCGTCGAAATCCATTGCATTGGACGCCTTCAGCCTCTTCTGATATTCCTGATAGATCAAACCGATTTGTTTGAGCCTATAGTCTTTTCCCACCGCATCCAGATATTCCAGAGGGTCGATCAGACTGTCCTTGGCATGACTGATCTCGCTGAGAACGGCTTTGCTCTGCAGCATGGATTCGTCGAAATTCAAATCCTTGATCACAGTCGAAATGGCTTTTTTGGAATCTTCCTGGTCGTAGATCACAAAATTCTGAGCATAGCCGAGCAGTTCGGCATGTCTGCGCAGGATCCGGCCGCAGATGGAATGGAACGTTCCCGCCCAGATGTCCGCCGCTCCCGCGTCTTCGCCGATCCTGTTGGTCAGACGCGTTTTCATCTCGTTCGCGGCTTTGTTAGTAAAAGTGATGCTCAAAATGCGCCAGGGCGGACAGGGATTGACGGCCATGGAAGCCAAGATAGGCTCGATCTCCTCATCCGGGAGCGAGGCCGCATTCTTTAGGGCGTCCACGTCGGCCTGACTGAGATTTTCCGGGACATGATCGCATGCATAAGCGTCGCCAAAGCGGATCATATGCGCGATCCGGTTGACCAGTACGGTCGTCTTCCCGCTTCCTGCGCCCGCCAGGATCAGCAGAGGATTGAACAGCGTATAAACTGCTTCCCGCTGCGGTTGATTCAAAAAGCGATAATAATGGTCAAACAATTGCTTTTTGGCCTGTATATACTCTTCTTTCAATCCCGACATGACGCTTTCCCTTTACCTAATATTTCGTTTACTTATTATACCAAATTTCGAACTCCAGTACAAGGAGAAAAGCTCATCTTGGAGCAAAAAGGAGACCCCTTTGTCAGAGGTCTCCCTGAGTCTTATTGAGAGGATCAGGCAGGTTTGTTCCCTGTCTGTTCCATTGTGCCCTTATATTTGCCTTTGGACCCGAACAGGTTGCCGATCACTTCACATGCGTCCGCCTGATTTCCAACATTGACGTCGTACCCTGCAACATTGGAAGGACAGATCATACCGTAAATGCCAGCCTCGCCCTTGAGGACGCTGAAGGAATTGTCTCCGGAATTCGTCAGAACGCCCTGATAGAAAGCGATCCTTCCCGGGCCTTCCAGATAGACCGTCCTGATCGTAGCGCCCCAAAGACCCGTATTGACCATCAGCACGTCGCCTTCAAAAGTCTTGTCCGTATAGATGTAAGCTCTGAAATCCGGATTGCCTCCGGGCAGGTTGACCAGCTGGGAATCGATGAAGAGTCCCGTGCAGTCGCCGCCGATATAGGCCGCATAGTTTCCGCAGTCTGTCCCGTGACAGATGGACACGAAGTTCTTGGCTCCGTCGTTGATCTCGATCCCTCTCCAGCCTGCATAGGTGAAGTTATGATAGAGCACCTCGTTTTCGGATTCGGTCACATAGAAGCATCTGGAGTGGCTCATGATATAAGCAAACACATTGTCCCAGTTTCCGCCGAAGCAGTTGGGCGTATAATGCACGTCCCGGATGATGCCGTCTTTGGATCCTCCGCCAACCTGAATGCCAATGTTGATGGGGCATCCCCACACATACTGGACGTAATGTCTGTCACATCGGTTGGTTGCGAAATCGATCCCGTTGAAAGAAGAATGCAAACTGACGTTGATCACGTAAATATCCGAACCGTCGCCTCCGATCGTAAACGCATAGGGCGTATAGACGGGGGCTTCCCGGGAGATCTCGTTAACGACCGTCGGATAGGTGATGCGCAGGCCGCGCAGGCCCGAACCGGAATGCAACATGATCAGAGGCGTTGCATCCGGATCGTTGGCGCCGTAATCCGTCGAAATCTTGGTGGGCGAGACATGGCTGGTCGCCGCCTCAGAAGCGCCTCTCAGTTCGATCCCGTCCCAGACGTCGATTGGGAATTCAAGCCAGTACGAACCGGCAGGCAGATAGACGATACCGCCTATCCCTCTCAAAGAATCGATCGCGAACTGCAGGATCGTGCTGATGTCCTGACCGGACTTGACGCTTTTCAGCTGTTCCGTCAGATCGACGAATCCGGTGCCCGAGGGTTTGGTCTCGGATTTTGGCGCGTATGAAATGTCGTCATAATTTCGGAACGAGAGGTTGCTGACCTCATTCTCGTTTTCAAAATTCGAATTGTCGCCGATCAGCGTACAGTCGATCAGCGTGTAGGCAGCTTTCGTTTTCAGAACGTCTTTCGAACCTTCGAGCGTACAGTTGCCAAATGACAGTCTGCCGACACCTTCGTTCAACACGCCGTATTCCCCGCCCTTGAACGTGCAGGAGTTGAACGCCATGTTGCCGTCGTTTGCGGCGCTGATATAGACCGGCAGCGCGCCGGGCTTGTCACAGACTTCGATCGAACAGCTGGTCATCAGGAACCACCAGAACTTCTGCCCTTCGAGTCCATAGAAAACGTTTTTGAAATCCAGATTGTAAAGATGCCCGTTGGAAGCGCCGGTAGATGACTGATTGGCCAAAACTCCTGAATGATAGCCGGTGATGTGAATATCCGAAATATACGTCCAGTCGATCCGCTGCAGATGCAATCCGATGGCATGGTTCAGCAGCCAGGTTTCCAGAGTGTCCCGATCCGGGGCCTCAAATCCGCTGTTCAGCCAGTATTCAGGGCCCAGATAGATGTTTTCCACACGGCCGATGTCATAGGAGGTATCGTTCCAGTAGAACTTGTTCAGCGTGCAGCCGTAAATGTTGTAAATATGCTGCAGCGAGAGATTCTCATGGTCTGTGGCACAGTCGATGGCCAAATAGGCATTGACAAAATACAGATTCGCCAATGTGATGGATTCGGTCGCCTTCTGCAGAATGGTCGGCGGGAATACCGTGGGCTTTCCGTTGACGAAGACCTGATCGGGATAGTAGAAGCAAATATTTTTGACGGCACACTGGGTCCCGACAAAGATCGCTGCGCCGGCATTTTCAGTGGTACCTGCGCCGTGCTCGATCAGAAGCACGCTTCCGTCCGTTGTTCCCTGTTTCAATTCTCCGACCAGCGAAACGCCGTTTGGGAGGTTCAGCGTGGACGTCAGAACATATTTGCCTGCGGGCACATAGACTGTTCCTCCGCCCCGGTTCTGCACCACGGAGATCGCACTCTTAAAAGAATCCGTATCATCGGTCACTCCGTCTCCGGCAGCACCGAAATATCTGACGTCCACGTCGGCAACGATATATTCATCCGTTACCCGTTCTGACAAAATGAGTGTGGGTTGATCTGAAAACATGTTCGTATCCGTCATCATCGTAATGTCATGGATCCTCGTCAATTCGGGACCCGTAAAAGTGATATAAAAATCATAGCCGTCGAAACCGCGTGTGAAGGCGGGTTTGTCGAGTTGAATGAAGAAAGTGCTCCATTTGTTCGTGGCAAAGCTCTCGGCCGCTTTCTGCTGAGCCTGTCCGGACTCATCAAAGTATTGAACCGTTGCTTTTACCGTCGACGTCACATAAGCATTGAATGCGATCCGGATGATCTGACCCTGAAAAGCCTCGATCAGCTCATCTGAGAGTTTCAGCCTCAGCTGATTCGTGTCCGCGTTGCGCCAATGCTCGAAAAGCACACATTCCAGACCCGAGACCTCCATCCTTCTCAGCTCTTGTGCCGTCACGATCTGAGCGCTCAGGCGGTCTTCCGTCTGACCGTCCAGAGTAAAGACGACGGAAGGCGGAATGCCCTCGTAAGGTTTCGGCGTATTCGGCTCGGAAGAGGTGTCCGATTCCTGCCCCTGCGAAGGGTCGTTCGTCTCTTCCTTGTCATCCTGCGGCGCTGTTGCGTTTCCGCAACCGGCCAAAACCGCCAGGATCATGGCCAAAAGCAGGATGAATGAAATCAGTTTTCTCATGCGCAAAATCGGTGCCCCTGCACCTGCCTCCTTTTTTAAGAGTCGAATTTTTCTTTGTTGATCCACAATCCGAGTGCCGGATTCGGGATGAAGAAGATTTCTTCCCCGTTCACGGTATTCATCCCGTACTGCAGTTCGGGAAGATGATAGTACCGAGCCGTCTCATCATAGTCTGCGCTGGTATATCCGACGGACTCGATTTCCTTCCTCGTTATGTTTTTGACAGCATAGGTAACATTGAAGCGTCCGTCAGAAGAGCCGTGGATCAGATGAGCAGCCGCTCCCATATTGGCTCTCAAATCGCCGTTTTCAGGCTTGTTGAATTCCTCCAGCGTCTTGAGCCTGCCCCTGTATCCGTATTTTCGGATCAGTCCGTCTACGGTCAGGTCTTCCCCGAACCGTTCCACACCGGGGGCCAAAACGATCAGTTCGCCGCCGTCGGCCATAGCCATCCGCGTGCGGTAGATCGCCTTGTTCCCGAGCCAGGTGCTCTTGAATTCGGCAGGATCCAGATAAACGATGCACTTCTTCAACCCGGTCGGGACGAAGTCGATATTCTTTTCCTGAGACAGTCTGACTGCTTCGGTCAGGCATTGTCTGCCTTCACCGATAAACAACCCGTGTGTCCGGATCTTTCCCCCTGGCGCCGTCGTGACTGTCAGAACGAACAGAATCGGTCTTTCGGACAGAAAATGCTCCATACCGTAATCGAAGAGTTTCCGGACGGGCGTATTGTCCTTGCCCATCATTCGCTCCATGCCGTAAACGGCCCCGATCATATGGCTGCGGTTGATCATCGTGCTCCCGCCCACGCCGACAAAAAGATTCTTGGCGTGATTGGACATGCCAATGACTTCGTGAGGCACGACCTGACCGGGTGAAATGATCAGGTCATAGGACGGATCCATCACCAGCCGGTTGATCTCGACCTGTAGCGATTCATGCCATAATCCTTCGCTGACTTCGGCAACGAAGCTTTCCGGGATCTCCCCCAGAGAAACGACGTCATGACGCCAGTCGTGGACAAGCATCCGCTCGTACGGCACATCGCCGAACATAGCGGACCACTGTTCAGAAGTGACCGGAACATGCGTGCCTAATGCGGGCATAATGTCCACCGCCGCCCCGTGATCCGTCAGGTAGTGGTAGTAAATATTTGTGATCAGCCCGGCGTTCGAATGAAACCGGGTGAAATCCGGAGGCAGGATCAGCACTTTTTTCAGCTTTCTGCCCTGCAAAGAACTGATGAGCGCGTCCCGGATCTCCTTTTCCGAAAGGCCTTCTTCCCTGGCCGCTCTCAAAAAAATATTGTGTGCTTCTTTGTCCATTCTATATGACTCCAAAATGTTCCAAGGCCCGTGCGATCCCGTCCTCGTTGCAGGACAGGGTCACATAATCTGCTTGAGATCGGATCTCCTCTTTGGCGTTGGCCATGGAGACGCCTATCCCTGCAGCTTTCAGCATGGGCACATCGTTCAGATCGTCCCCGAAAGCCATTGTCTGCCCGACAGGAATATTCAGGGCGGCAGCCAGTGCGGTCAAAGCTTTTCCCTTATCCGCATCTCTGTGCGTGAACTCGATATTGTTGACGACCGACGAAGTGACCGTCACTTCCGAGAATATGTCCGGCAGACGGTCAAGCCAACGCTTTCGTTCATCCATGTCGCGGAAAAGACATTGGACCTTTTGCACGCCATGCCCGTTTTCCGTGACCCAGTCTTTCAGATCCGGAACGGGCTGCCTGAGTGTTTGCCACATGCGCAGATAATGTTCATCCGGAGCATAATCCGGGATCAATAGCTTCATGTTCTGAGAGATCCAGGCTTTCCCGTCCATATAACAGTCGTAAATGACGGGAAGACCGTCCAGAAACGTCATGATCTCGGTCGCTCTTGCGGGTTCTATCTTCGCGCTATAGAGCAGTTCGTTTTCCGCCCGGTCCCGGACTTCCGCTCCGTTGACGCCGATCACGTAACGGACAAAAGGCAACGCATCGACTTGGGAAGGCAAGGCGCCGCTCAGTCTTCCGGTCGCAGGAACGATCCTGATGCCCTGATCAGCCGCCTTTTCCAAAGCGTGCAGAGTGTCATTCGTGATGACCTTGTCCCTGTTCAGAAGCGTTCCGTCGAGGTCGAGCGCGATCAGTTTGATATCAGGCATTGTATGTTGACGCGGCCGTGTCTCCGCCGTGACCTGTCCAGTTCGTGTGGAAGAATTCTCCTCTGGGAGCGTCGACGCGCTCATAGGTATGGGCACCGAAATAGTCTCTCTGTGCCTGAAGAAGGTTGGCGGGCAACCGCTCTGTCGTATAGCCGTCGAACCAGCCTAAAGCGGACGAGAACGCGGGGACCGGGATCCCTGCGGATACGGCATAGGCTACGACCTGTCTCCAGTCCGGAACGAGCGTTTTCATGACGTTTGCAAAATAGTCGTCCATGATCAGATTCTGAAGATCCGGATTCTTGTCGAAAGCTTCCTTGATCTTGCCCAGGAACACGGAGCGGATGATGCAGCCGCCTCGCCACATTAGGGCGATGCCGCCGTAATTCAGATTCCATCCGTATGTCTGCGCTGCGGAACGCATCAAGGCATAACCCTGCGCATAAGAAACGATCTTGGACGCATAGAGCGCTTTGCGGATCGATTCGGTAAATGCTTTCTTATCTCCCTTAAAAGGAGGGATTTCCTTTTTATACAGTTCGGACGCTGCCACGCGCTCGTCCTTCTGGGCAGACAGACATCTGGCAAACACGGCTTCGCAGATCAGCGTCAGCGGAACGGCTTCGTCCAGCGCGGCGATGCCTGTCCACTTGCCGGTTCCTTTTTGTCCGGCTTTGTCCAGGATCATATCCACCGTCTGTTCGCCCTTTTCATCGCGGTATCCCAGGATATCTCTCGTGATCTCGATCAGATAGCTGTCCAGTTCGGTCTGATTCCATTCGGAAAAGATTTCATGGAGCTCTTCGTTGGAAAAGCCCAGTCCGTCCTTGAGGAGCTGGTAGGCTTCGCAGATCAACTGCATATCGCCGTATTCGATCCCGTTGTGGACCATCTTGACGAAATGACCTGCTCCGTTTTCGCCGACCCAGTCGCAGCAGGCTTCGCCATTTTCGACTTTGGCGCAAATGCTCTGGAAGATCGGCTTGACGGCATTCCATGCCGCAGGTGAGCCGCCGGGCATCATGGAAGGGCCTTTCAATGCGCCTTCTTCGCCGCCCGAGACGCCTGTCCCGATATACAGTTTGCCTTTTGATTCGACATATTCGGTTCTTCGGATCGTATCCGGAAAATGGGAGTTGCCGCCGTCGATAATGATGTCTCCGTCTTCGAGCAACGGAAGCAACTGATCGATCAGTGCGTCGACGGGAGCACCCGCCTTGACCATCATCATGACCTTGCGGGGCTTGGACAGATTAGCCACCAGTTCCTCCAGCGAATGGCAACCGATGATATTTTTCCCGGCGGCACGACCGTTCACAAAGTGATCGACTTTTTCAACCGTCCTGTTGAAAACGGCTACCGTAAAGCCTTTGGATTCCATATTCATGACCAGGTTTTCGCCCATGACGGCCAATCCGATCAAACCGATATCTGCTTTTTTCATTGCTTTTTATTCCTCTTTTTTCTATCTCTGCACACGGGCATTTCCCGCATAAATATCCAAAACCTGTTTTTCGTCCGCAGGCTCCGCGTAATCGTTCAGACTGGAAGCCGCAAGGACACCGCAGGCCCAACCGAACTTCAGGCAGTCTTCAGGCTTCCACCCTTTGATCAACCCGTACAGCAGACCGCCGGAGAAGCCGTCGCCGCCTCCGATACGGTCCAGGACCTGAATGGGTCTGGGTTCTTCCACATACCAATTTCCGTCTGCCCATAAAATGGCGCCCCACAGATGCTCGTTGGCGGAAATGACCTGCCGCAATGTCGTTCCATACATCGAGGCGTTCGGATATTTGGAGCGGACCTGTTCGATCATCTGCTTAAAACTGCCGATCTTATCTGCCAGTTCCTTACCGCCGGCCTCCGGGCCTTTGAATCCTAAGCAAAGCTGAAAATCTTCTTCGTTGCCAACCAGCACGTCCGCCATGGAAGCGATCTTATGGAAAGCTTCGGACAGTTCCTTTTCTCTGCCCTTCCAGAACGTGGCTCGGTAGTTCAGATCGAACGAGATCATCGTGCCGTGTTTTTTTGCTTCTTCGGCCAGTTTCAGGCAGCACTCGGTCGTCTGCTCGCTCATCGAGGCGATCAATCCGGACAGATGAAAAATCCCTACACCCTCCTGCCCGAAGATCCTTTCGGTGTCGAAATCCTTTGCGTCGAGCGTTCTGCCTACCTCACCCGCGCGGTCGTTCCAGACCCGGGGTGCGCGCAGTCCGAATCCTGAATCGGCGATATTGAACTGGTGACGGTATCCCCAGGGTCCTCCCTGCGGGACCTCAATCCCCTCATATCTGATATTTCTGGCGCGAAGCTGGCTCTTGATGAACGCAGCGATGGGACTGCCCTGAACGAACTTCGTCATAGCCAGGCATTCGTATCCCAGACTTGAAGCAACGTTCAGCACATTCGTTTCTGCGGAAGTCGCCTGAAGGTAGAACTGATTGCTGTTCTGAACAGCCATCCTGTCGGCAGGCGTGATCCGAACGCCCATACTGGTCGGACAGGCAATCGCGTATTTGTAATTCTGTCTCATTTCACAAACCCTATAAAAGGGCCTCCCGTTTCCATTTTTTCGGTTCAAAAACAACTGCAGTGATCATAGATACTGCCTTATATTTTTAAACACTTTCCTGTCTAGAATTGTAACATGGATCATGCGGATAGTCAAGGTTTTACGGGTCTTCTTTCAGGCGGTCTGCCCATTATTTTCCCTATTTGGTCCGCAAGTCCGAAAACCCTCTTGACAGGGCTGAAATGATTGTGGTATAATTCCGCACAGTCGCCGGAATGATGGAATTGGCAGACGTGCTGGACTCAAAATCCAGTGGTGGCAACACCATGCGGGTTCGACCCCCGCTTCCGGCATCGAAAACCCCCTTTTGCGCTATGCAAGAGGGGGTTTTTGCTTGTCTATATGACCTGCGTCCGTTCACGCCAGATTTTTCACGAACGTCAGGACATTTTGCTCGCCTCGACGCTCGTAATGGATCGAATCGACGCTCTTTTTCACCATGTAGATCCCCAACCCGCCAATCGGCCTTTCCTCGGCTGAAAGGGACAGATCCGGATCCGGTTTGGCGAGCGGATCGTAAGCTTTACCACTGTCAATCAGCGTGATCACGGCGCGATCCGGATCC
>JAEEGL016109589.1_pt1 | contig 10141 bp, 7 predicted proteins | sample 9134231 | NCBI WGS metagenome assembly JAEEGL01 (sample SAMN16246548, study PRJNA631951) | gut metagenome | biome: gut microbiome; feature: rumen; material: fiber-attached | host: Bos | place: Iran: Karaj | collected 2018-10
CACCGTGTTCGCCGCATCCAAGCCGACAACTTGAACCGTGATGCGCTCAACGCCCTCTTTGCGGAACGAACCAGACAGCACGCCGGAAACCCTGTCGAACTTCAGTCCCTTGGGCAGATGCTGGACAAGCTTGAAATGGACTGGCCGACAACTTGGATCGACGGGAACAAAGTATTCGAACTTTCGTCCGACTTGCGCGCACAGGGAAGTCGAAACAGATGTCAAGACAGGCGGCGGACATCCTTTCTTCGCACGAAATCGTGCGGTGTAGGTACCCGCAGGCATGCGCCCCGACACGGAAAGGCGGTATTTCCATTCGACGATGCGCCCTTGGGGATCCTCCCAACCGACAAAGAGCGCGTCGGAAGCGGCCCGCGCCTCAAGGATCACCTTTCCGCCTTCTGGAAGAATCCCAGATTCCGGGCGCATGGTCACCGTACCTTCGGCCCCCGCTTTAGCACAGGAAATCGTCTTTGTGCTGTTAGCGACGATCTGCTCGATTGCAAGGTACTTCTTCTTCGGATCTTGTGCCAGATACTCCTTGAGTACCTGATCCACCGCCGTCATGAACTCGACTGAAAGCAATTCCTTTCGTTCCGTTCCCATCTCGCCCCGACGCCCGGCAAACGCCACGCTGTTCGTCGTGCCGTCCGCCTTGGGCCAGTAAACGCAAACAGATGGAAACTCAGGAAGATCCCCCGGAACGACAGACTTGATGAAGTTGCGCGTTTGCTTGTAGGCGACATCCTGACTGCTTGCGCGGACATAGGCCATCAGCAACTTGCGGTCCCGCTGCCATTGCGAGAACGCCTCACCGTCTATCGCCTGGTTCAGCCGCGCGCAAATCGGACATCCCTGACTCGCGAGAACAAGCAATACTGGCAGATGCTCGCGATGGGCCGCCTCAAGGACGGCGGAAAGATTGGCATTCCATTCGCCGGGAACGACAGGCCCCTGCGAAACGACAACATCAACAGCCGCCGCCGAGATTGCCAACAGGGCAATCCCGGCGGCAAGCCGAATCCTCCACCATCTCATCCGTCAATCCTCGCATGCGGCACATGCCGAGACCTTTACCGCCCAGCTACCGACATTCTTTACGAGTACCGTTCCGTATCCCGTGCCCCCGATGACGACACCATAGACGTCTGCCCGCGTACGCTTGATCTTCCCGCCCCCCCTGTCGGCATAGAAATCCATCGAGCCGGAAAACGTCCCTGTCCGCATTGTCACCCGTACGGAGAAGTCAGACACATCCGTCCCCTTCCATTTATTTCCGGAAGCGACGATCGAATCGGCTTCCGGATCGGCAACCAAAGGCAATCCCTGCAACTCCGTCGGCGGCTCATTGAACAGGAGTTCCATGTCCTCCGCAATCTCGCCTGCGCCCGGAAGCGCCGTATAGACAGGGGTCCATTTCACGGAAAACTCTTCGTTAGTCGTACGCTTCCATTCGCTGACGTCCGTAACGTGAATGAGCCAGCCGTTCTTGAACCAGAGGTTGAAGCTGAAACCGCCGCTTTTGCCGCGGTAAGGCATCGCAACGACTGGCAGGCAGAACACTCCGTCTTCTCCCGCAATCAGCTTTCCGGACACGCTAACCTTTGTTCCATCGCCCAACTTGCCGCTCAGCTTTGCCTTTCCCTTTGCCTTGACGGTCACCGTCAAGATTCCAAACCCACCTGCAAATGCGTAATCGGACACCTCTGAGCGCATCGCCAAGCTCCAGGTTCCGAGCTTCAAGGCCGCCGCACGCGCTTGCCCCTCAAGATCGTCCTTGCCTGCAGAGAAGGCATCATGAGCGCCCGTGACGACATACTGGGCATCCCCGTCGTCAAGCGTTCCAGAAAGCCCCCGAAGGCCCAGCTTGAGCGTGGCCGAGACAGCTCCCTTCGCAAGCGAGACGATTTCGCACCCGTTCGTTGTCATGCCCGCAAGCTGCGTCTTCTTGCCATTCAGCGTCACGGTCGCCTTCAGTTTGATCTCGCCCTTGCGGTTTGCCTTTCCGGCCGCAACCTCAATCAATCCAGGAATGCCGCTCTCATCGCATGAAAGCCACCCGAGGTATCGCCGCGCCCCCTTGCCCGAGAGACCGCACTCGTCGGCATCGGGGTCTGAGCAAAGGCCGCACTGCTCCTTGAGCGACTCGGCAATGATCGTATCGATCTTCTCGATCACAAAGCGTTGCGCCTCGTCTGCCGGCAAATTGTAAATCGACTGGGCAACTAAACGCCCCGCCTCGGTTCCGTCAGGCAGATAGACGATCAATGCCGGATAGGCGACCTTCCCATAGGTAAACTCGGCAGCTCCGTCCCATGTCCGCATGACAAACTGGTCGGCCGTTTCGGGCGCGAGAGCCCCCTGTTTCTCATAAAACCTTTGGATGGTACGGAAAGCATCTTCGGCCGTCAGCCCGTTCTCTGCCAGATACTCGTCGTCGTAGAGCCAGCACTGAAATCCCCATCCATCTCCCATCTCTGGATACTTGCTCTTGTGGATTTGCTCATCGTCCACATGAAACCGATAGGGATAATCCAGCATTGAAAGGTAGAACCCTTTCTCTGCGACGTAGTTCCGCCACGCGGTGGAAAGCCCCACGTTCTGCTCGAACCGTTGGCAGTAAGGACACCACCAGGAACCGGTAACGAGCATGATGTGGATCTTACCCTCCGCCTTGGCCTTGGCGGCCGCCGCCTCGTAGTCCATCGTCCATACGCCCGGCCGAGCCCCAGACCACTGAGGACGGAAGGTGTCGGACGGACGTTTTACGTTGTAGTCATATCCCCAAACCCCCCCGCAGGCCAGCACCATCATCATCATCAGGTGCCGACCCGATCTCGAGCCGAACATGTTCATGGTAACTTACTCTCCGTCAAGCGCCTTCAGATAACTCACGACATAGGCCGGGAAATTGTACACCGTCGTAATGGAAGCATCGGCCTGAACCTTGTTCCATTGCTTGGAAGCGCCAGAAACATACTTCAGCTTCCACGTGCCAGATGCCGCCGTCTGCTCAACGCCTTCCGCGCACGCGCACAGCGACCAACCCGGCGCCACGGCCATGACGTCATCCGAACCTTCGATGGCGCTGCACTTCCAGCAAATCTCGTCTGCGCCCTTGGTAACGACGACTTCCGGCAGACTCAGCCAACCGGCCACATTGCCGCTCATCGGCGTCAGGATGACCGAATCCAGTATGCATTGCCCCTTTACAAGTGAATCCTTCACCGTACCGAAGCCGCCGCCAACAAGGAACAGATCGTCCGAGATATCTCCCAGCACCCACGAACCTTCCGCTTTCTTCAGCTTCTTGTCGATGCGGTTCAACAGCTTCCAGGCAAAATCGGATTCGATGACCTTCTTGGTCGTCTCGTTCCAAAAGATGTAGCCGGCAGTTTCTTTAGGAGACGTCACCTTGACAGGCTCCGCAATCGTCTCGCAATCGCACCCCCAGAAGAGTCCCTTGATCTTCACCGTCGACTGCTTACGATAGAGACTGATGACGTCTCCTTCCGGCAGATCGCTGCAAAGTTTCGAGACCTTGCCGGACTGGGCAACGGTTGTCTTGATCGTAATGGTCATTTCATAGACCTGCGCGGTGGCGAACGCACCGAACGCAAAAAAGCCGACAATAGCGGCAACTGCAATCTTTTTCATTGCTTTAACTTTCCTGTTTTAGTTATTTGTAATCAATCGTTACTCAAGCGACGCCGAAATCGTCCCGATCTTCTTGATCGTCACCGTCAACGTGTCGCTCCCGACATAGCCGGAAATCTTGGCCGTATATGTCTTGAGCTTCTTCTCGGTCTTCGCCGTATAGACCTTGAATGATCCGCTCACCTTGCCGGTCTTCTTGTTGATGCTGACCTTCAGCCCGCACGGATTGTCGGACTCCTTCACGTCGTCGAAATCTCCGTCGCTCTTGACATACTTCACCTTACCCGCCTTAGGCGTCTTGAAGCTCCGGCCTGTCCATTCCACGCTAACGCCATCGGGAGAGAACGAGAGCACCTCATAGGGGAAGGGCAGATCGTCAAGGCTATCCCCCAGGGTGAACGTAAGGTCGCTTTCCGGCTCCAGCACAACGTCTTCACTCAAGACCAAGGTCTTCAGCGTCGACTTCGAAAAACCAATGAATGGCAACACAATGGCCATCATCAGCAGTATGCTCTGTTTCATTTTCATTTGTTCGTTCCTTTCTGCGAGTATGCCCACCAAGGGCGGTTTGCAAAACATTATAGCACAAAATCGGACCAGTTGGGGATAAAAAGTTCAGCACCAGGAATAATCGTCACCCAGGAAGGTTTCGGTTCCGTTCCTGTGGCACGCCTTGCCGCAAGGGCACCAGCCACCAGCGAGACGTCGCAAGAGGACAGCAGGGAGGCCGATACGGACTGCCACGGGAAAGGCGGCGAGATAAAGACAACCTTCTTTGCTTTCGGCTTTTTCTCAAGGGCCATGAAGTCGCGCCCCGTCTCGCCAACCAAGATAATCGTCTCGGCTTCCGAAGGGAGATCGGCCACCGATCGGACATATCCGACCGTACAGTTCGCCGCCTTCTGGGCAAGCCCGTCGCGCAATTCGCGACCGCCCAACCACCAGTAGCCGCCATGAAGCGTGTAATCGTCGTCGGCGATCCAGACGCTCGGACTCTTGCCGTTGAAGCAGACTGTTCGTCCATTCTTGAAGATGGACATGCCGGACGCCGCGCTCTTTCCCCAAGCGAACGCGCCGCCGACCATGACCGCCGCGCAAAGTCCTGCCACAGCGGCAAGCACGGCAACATCTCTGGACAAGCACTCCCGGAAGCGTCGCACGGCCAAGGTCAAAATGGCAACAAGTGGGATGACCCACAGCTCCAGCACGGCGATGACGGGATTGAAGCAGGCGGCGACGGCAAACGCCACGACAAGCGCCAACGGGAACGGCGAGGCCCCCCGCACGGCAAGCCACGCACACAAAAACCCCACGGCAAGCCACAGAAACACGTAGGCAAAACGCGCAACCCAACCCACTTCCACCAAAACCGTGAGATGCCCGCTGATCAAATCCTTCAACAGACAGACGCTTTTCGGCTGATACCAGTCGATATAGGCGCGGGCCGACTGCCCGAGTCCCCATCCACCAGGCGCGTCCGCCATCATCCGAGGCACCTCTTTCCACACCGGCAAGCGACTCGTCTCGCGCTGTCCCTCCTTGAAAAGGTTCTTGACCAGCCGCTCGCCCTGACCGACGGCAAACAGGCATCCGACGGCCACCCCCACCGCCGCCAGCATCAGGAGCATCCGCCGGACCGTCAGCAGGCTCCTGAGACGAACCAGCCCCATGGCGGCAAGCCCACACAGCAACGCCAGCAACGCCCCGCGCGAAGACGTCAACACCAGTCCGGCGAATGCCGCCAGAAACAGGATACCGCCAAGAATCCGAAGCCAGAGTTGCGAAAGGAAGACGAGCGCCAATGCGGCCAACGACAGTTCGGCAAACAGCAAGCCCGCCCTGTTCGGATTGCCGAACCAGAGCCGCAAGCGCTCCCCGCCGCTCCAGATGTCGGGCGCTTCAGCCGCCACAAGGCGAGAGTCCTTGTCGGGCCAACGCCCAGCAAGCGCGGCCGGATCGTTGACCAGAGGCGGCACGCGCACGTTCGCTTCGCGCTCGCCGACAAGCTGCTTGCGCAAGTAGCCGTTGACGAACAGAAATCCGCGCCTGTCTTGCGGCTTTACGGCGTCGTTCATCGCCAACGTCTGCCGCCCGTCAAGCTCGGCAGTCCATCCGCCTTCGCCATGCAAGAGCTTCGGTTCATCCTCGTCACGCACGAATATCCGCACCGTGCCATCCGGTTGGCGCATCCGAAACATGCGCGCGTTCACCGGGACAAAGGATGCCTCTTGGCCGACGGCGACAAGCGCCAGGCCGGCCAAGACGAGCAGGATTCCCTTGCATGCGCGCCGCATAGGCTAACGGCGAATGATCGTGCAACGATAGGTGCCGACGTTGCGGATCGTCGTGACGCCTTCGCCAGCACCGCCCACCATGAAGCCGGTCACCTGGGCCGTATAGCGCTTGATACCCGTTGTGTTCCGCTGCGTATAGACCGTGAATGACCCCTTGAAGTAGCCGTTCGCCCGCTTGTATGTCAATCGAAGACCGGCGGGATTAGACATGTCCGACATCTCGAAGTTTGCGCTCGCCCTGTTGTATCGCAACGTGCCCTTCCCATCGAATATCCACCGCATGGATACGATCTTGAACGGCTGCTCAATCGGCAGATAGTCCGTGCCGCCGATTACCGGGTATGACTGACAAGCCGTCGGATAGCTCTCAAGCGAGAAGACGAACGTCCCATCCGAGATGGTTCCACCTGACGCCTGCGGCCGCACATCATACTGGACGCCATTGGACGTCACCTTGCCAGAAATCTCGGAACCGGTAATGCTGAACGCATACGACCCGCCCGAACCAGACATGGTATCTGCGGTTGTCTTGTCGGCAGTGACTGACTTCTGCCCCAATTGCCTGGAGCGCCCGTCAAAACCTATCAACGTCGCCCTAACCTTAGCCAGACCCCGCGTATTAATTCTACCAGCACGCAATTCAATCCTACCCGCCAGAAGTCCGCTGCTCGTGTAGAACGTACCCGTAAGGACACGAGCCTTCTTCCATTCGTTGCCAGGAGTCGGCGTAGCAGGCGTTGGTGCCGGAGTCGGCGTCGGCGTTGGAGTCGGCGTCGGCGTTGGAGTTGGGGTCGGAGTTGGGGTCGGGGTCGGATCACCCGATTCGCCTGTTCCTTCACCCGTCCAGCCCGTCGTGTTCGCATCCACGCAGTTCATCAGCTTCGACTGAAGCGACGACCCCGAGGCCGGAATCGTGCTCGACCGCCCCGTGAATTTCAATTGTACGGTCGTTCCACTGGCCTTTGGCCAGTAGATCATCATGTATGGCCACTCAAGAGAAGAATTCTTCACAAACGCCTTGCAACTGCGCGATTCGGCATCGTTCGTGTCTTGACAAAGAACCATCACAAGTTTCTTGTTGGCCTGCCAAGTCAGGAACTCGGAGGACTCGATAGCCTTCTTCAGTTTCGAGCATTGGGGGCAGGAAGTACTCCCCCAATAGATCAGCATCGGGCTGTGGGTCGACTCCGCGTATGCCTTGGCCCGGGAAAAGTTCGAGTTCCACTCCCCGAGCTTGATGTCGCCGCTTGACACGGTGACGCCAAGTGCCGTTGTTGCGCAGACGGCAAGTCCGAGAGCAAGCGTGACAATCGTCTTTTTCTTCATTTCATTCACCTTTCGTTGGTTTTGGAAATCCGTTTACTTCAGCGCCTTCGGTCCTGAAGGATAGCTAATCTTGCTGCTTTTCACGAGCTTGACGAGAAACTCCTTGAAGAACTTTTCCCGCTTTTCCTGAATGACGTCATCTCTGAAATCCTCTTCAGACTGCTCGGGGAAGGAATAGGCCTTGCGCAGAAATATGCGCGAAAGGTCAAGGGCGCTTTCGCCCGACATGGAATCGTCCGGCTTGATCTTCCTGTTGACTCGAACGATCTCGTAGCCTTCCGACGTCACGAGCAAGTCGGATATCCCCCCCTCCTTTAACCCCTTGAGTGTTTCCCAGTAGGTCGGTGACTCGGATTCAAAGTCCGCTGCGATACGCTCCCCCATCGCTCCTCCCTTCTCTTTCTCCTCGTCTTGGGAATACTTGTCCGCCAGCGTCGCGAAATCGACCTTGCCCGTGCGCGCCTCCTTGACGATTTCCCGGCCGCGCGCCTCTTGAAGGGCGTTCGTGGCCGCCGCACGCTTGTTATACTCCAGCACATCCTGCTTCACCTTCGCGAGTTCCGCATCCGTCACGGTCAGCTCGTTCGAATACGTGGTCGCGAACACGGTGTTCAGTTTCACGTCCAGGGCATAGTCCCGTTCGAAGAGATCCGCAAAACCTAGCGAGGTCACGGCCTTCTTGACGTCGGCGAAGGTCTTCCCTTTGCCTCCGAACGCCCGCGCGTATTCCTTCTCGATCCGAGTACGAACTTCAGGCAGATCCTGCACCTTTTCGCTCGCCAGCTTCGTTCGGACGACCAGGCGCTGGATGATTGGCCGTGCCGCACTCCTCCGAATATTTGCGAGCATCGCTCGCTTCCGCTTGTCGTCGGCCTTGGGATTCCGATGGCAGAACAAAGCATGAAGCATCCTGATGTAGCGCTCGTACTCTGCCTTCGTCACCTTCGCGCCGTTCACCTCAATGACGACATTCGTCGCGGGTGAGGCGACCGGCTTCGCCTTTGCTGGTACGCCGTTCGTCGCCGCCTGGGACGGAACCGCATTCGTCGGCGACTGAACCGCCGCACTCCCCTTCGCTTCCCCAACACCCTTCCCCTGTCGATCCGGCGACGAATCCCGCGAACAGCCGACCGCAAGAAGCAGACCGCACGCGATGGCAATCGACACGACAAGTCCCCGATCCACCATTCCTCTCAGTCGCCTAATCATAATCTTTCCCTTCAATAGAAAAAGGGGGGATGACAACCTGCCATCCCCCCTCTTTCATGTCCTATCCACTCGATTAGAGGGCATAACCAGGAACATAGTTCCAGATCGCCTTCTGCTCCGTGTTCGACATCTTCTTGTTGTACTTCATCTTCCACGAACCATAGGCAGGAACCATGTTGTCCAGATCGCTGAGCGGGAGGACAGCACCATCATCGCACCAACCGTTGAAACCGCAGCAGATTTCGCAGAGCGTCACATAAAGGATCTCAGCGTCATCATCCTCGCAAACCTCAACGACATGGTCACCGCAAAGACCACCAGGGGTCGTCTCCACGATACCATACTTGGCACCGACATTGATCTTACCAGCAGCCTGGCCAGACAGAGACTTGATGTAGCAGTCGTTGCACCCAGTCTTGATCGAACCATTAAGACCCGCAACATCAACATCGATGTCATCGCTCAGGAGCTTGAACTCACCGGCGACCTTGCTGGCCTTCTTGCCGTACACCAGCCAGTCAGCAAACGTGACATCAACGGTGGCAAAGTCATAGACGCCGACCGGAGGAGCGGGAATCACGGGAATCTTCTTCTTCGAGTCCCACAGAACCACAAACAGCGGCTCACCGCTGTCGCACGAATAATCGCACGCCCAGAGGAAACCCTTCAGCTTGCGGGTCGCATTGTCCAGGTAGTACAGCGTCGACTTGTCGCCGCAAACGCTCTTGCAGGAGAGCTTCTTGGCGTCAAGCGACTTGAGGTTCAGGGAGAGGTCCCACGCAACACACTTCCCGACAGCGTCGGAGCACGATGCGAAGGCACCAGTAGCGAGGGCCACAACAGCAGCACCAATCATCAACTTCTTCATTCTTTTTCCTTTCGGAATTCCTTTGTGCCTACCTCAACTTTGCCACCCGGCATCGCCTCGGCAAGCGGTTAACCATTTTGCTTCCTTCCACTTCGAGGCCAACTTTCGTTATGCCCAGTTTCCTAGGCCTGGACATACAGTCCGAAAGCCCTTCGGTGGTCAGAAACGCGGATATCTTACCAAACATCTTCGGTATGCGCAAGTGGAAATTGAATTTTTTTTTATTTTTTTTCGCGACGCGTTTTCGCCCCGCGCATATTCATCCATTCATTCCATGCTTGTGCGCAAGCCCCAGTAATACTTAGGGTTTAGAAGCCGATTGCCCTCAAGCCCGACAAATGGTACAATGCCGTCGTCCACACCGACGATCAAGGAACATGCATGGAGACAACATGAAGAGAAGAAGTTTTCTGACCGGTTCGCTGCTGGCTGCCGCATCTTGCGAAGCACTTGGATCAACGGCACCGGCCGCACCTGCGACGGCAGCCCCCGCGAAGAAGCTCCAAGGGAAAAGCATCCTCGAGCTCAATCCGCCCGAGGCAATCCTGCCGGTGCTGCAGAACATGCAGATGCGCGCGATCAAGCCCACGCCGCGCAAGCCGCCGATCTACCAGAAGGAGCAGCTTGTCCTCCTGCACTTCGCCGACATCCACAATGACGTAAAGAACCTCCGCCGCGTAATGGAGTTCGCACGCCACTACAAGCCGTACCTCACCGACGCGCTTCTCACCGGCGACATCGCCGGCGGCAGCTGGAACGACTGGACCGACGAGATGATGGCCGTGCC
>JAEEGL016397115.1_pt1 | contig 10141 bp, 4 predicted proteins | sample 9134231 | NCBI WGS metagenome assembly JAEEGL01 (sample SAMN16246548, study PRJNA631951) | gut metagenome | biome: gut microbiome; feature: rumen; material: fiber-attached | host: Bos | place: Iran: Karaj | collected 2018-10
ACTTTCCAGGGGTGTTCCAGTCTGCAGTTCATTAAGATCAATAACGATACCACCACACCCATCCAGCAGTGCGGGGAAAATACGGACAACTGGAGGATCCTGGCGGATGTGGCCTATGTGGGACAGGAATATCTTCGGGAGAACCCGGCGGATCCCGGAACCTGGCAGGTTGCGGGTGTGATCTCTTCCCCGGATCAGGGGGTATTTGCCAATAATCCCAGTCTTACGAACCTTGCCTTCGGACAGAACATGGTGGGTCTGGGAGACTTTGCCTTTTACGGTTGCTCCACCTTAAGCAGCGTGGATTTCGGACCGAAGCTTGCCACCATCGGAAACGGTGCCTTTGCCAGCTGTATCCGGCTTACCAATTGCGCCATCGCCCCCAATGCGAATATCCGTGCGCTGGGGAAGGATGCCTTTTATAACTGCCGGTCTCTTACCAGTTTTACCACCAATATCGGTATGAAGGCCATCGGAGACTCCTGCTTTGAAAACTGTATCGCCCTGTCAACGGTACAGTTCGGCGGCGACGGCGGTGAAGTGGATCTGGAGAATATCGGCTATCATGCTTTCCGGGGCTGTACTGCTTTGGCAGGGATCGAATTCCCCGCTTCCTACAGTGAACCGAAACCGCTGGAACTGGATACTTTCCAGGGGTGTTCCAGTCTGCAGTTCATTAAGATCAATAACGATACCCTGGATTTTGATGTGTTCCATGTGGACGGAAAGAAGACCAGCGATGAATCGCCCGCCACGGGAAGATTCAACAAATGTGATGAGAATACCTGGAAGAATCAGAAAGCGGGGCTTCCGGACTCCTTCTACTTTGAAGCGGCGAATGTTACCGCAATTCACGATACCTGTAAGGAACAGTCCATTTCCTTTAAATATATTAACGAAGACCGATATGAGCGTAAGGTCTTTGAGATCGATAAGCAGGATAAGACCAGAACCGACGGTGTGGGTGGTACGGCCAAGGACGCAGATGACAACTATGCCCGTTCCGCTCCGGTGACCTATCAGATCAATTCTGCCGGAGAGATCCTGAGTGTCGTTGTGGAAAAACGGGCTGTTGTCAATCTTGTACCTAATAATGCTACAGGTAAATGGGAATATACGGGTGCTTCCCTTGCAAACACGGCGGTTCCCATCAACCTTACGATCCCCGAAAAGATCGGACCCTACGGGATCGATACCATCGGAGACGGAGCCTTTGCCAATAACTGTTCCCTGGAAAAAGTGACGATCCCGGAATCCGTGGTTTCCATCGGAGACCGTGCTTTTGCGGGCTGTCATAACCTGGAGACGGTGATCTATACCGATGCCACCAAGGTGCAGCACATCGGTACGGATGCCTTTAAGACCCAGGACTGCATGCATACGGTGGTGGGAGCGAATATCCAGTGTAATCAGTGCGGGGAGAACTTCAAACACCGGGGGAATGCCAATAACAATCTGCCGGAGCTCACCTTCTGCGGCTATATGATCAACGGCGATACCGGTGCAGATACGGTGCCCTTTGAATATGCCATGAACGGCCAAAGCAATATCAATAATTCCGACCAGATCACCTCCTGGATCAAATATCACAGCGGCTGGCCCACCAATCTGGTGGTACAGTACGACTATAATTCCATTACCGGTGAGGGAGACGTGAAACTGGTGGATTATCCCAGATACACCTCCACTACTGCCTATGGAAATAACTATTACGGTTACGACGATCCGGATCATTTCGTGGCAAGTCTTCCCTATCTGGATGAAGACGATGATCCCTATACCTATAATAATTACAAGGTTTTCATCAGTAATGCCGTTGCCGCCTATCATGCCTATGAACTGGATCCCAGGTCCGATCCGCCCACGGAGCAGCAGATGACCCTCATCAATGCGGCGCTGAACATCATGGTTCCCACGAATGTGGATGCCATCGATGACAGCATCTTCTCGGGGGCCTATTATGATTCGGATGGGTTCCCGGTGTATGTGATCCCGGGGCAGGGCACTACCCCTTATAATGTGTCCAACGGGGATAACATCGATCATGCGACTGACGGTAAACTCATCTACACGGATGCCAGCGGGAAATACTATACCGATGCGAACAAGAGTACCGAACTGGATGCATCCCAGGAATATATGCTGACCAAGATCCCTTATGTATCCGATGATACCAAGGGACTGATGAACAAGGATCTCCAGACCATCACCTTAAACGGAGTGGATTCCGTGGAACCCTTTACCTTCTACGGGTGTACGGATCTGACGGAAGCCTCTGTCATCGGTGCGGATTACGTGGGTGACTATGCCTTTGACGGCTGCACTGCCATGACCAATGCCACCATCGGTTCCAATGTGACGGATGTGGGATTAAGGCCCTTCAGGGGATGCGCAAATCTCACCAATGTGAATTGCTTAAGCCCCGATTTCACCTATAACAGCGGCCTCCTGGTACGGGGCGGCAACGAACTGGTGGAATGCCTGGAAGGAAGAGGCAATCTCATGGGCTCCTATGCGGTAGGCCCCAATGAACTTTCCGGCATCACCTCCATCCGGCCGGAAGCCTTTATGGACTGTGACAATGTGGGCAAGGTGGACTTATCCACGGCTTCTCTGGGAGAGATCCCGGAGCGCTGCTTCCGTGACACGGCCCAGTTGAATTCCGTGGTGCTGGGAAGCGGTGTAGGACAGATCTATGAGGAAGCATTCCTGGATACGCCGAACTTGAAGACCGTGACCCTGCCTTATTCTCTGGCCTTTATCGCCCAGGATGCTTTTGCGGATACCTCCACGGTACCTTCCGGATCCTTCAATGATTCCAACCATCATAACTATGGAGCAAACGGCATCATCGTTTCCTGCGTGGAGAATTCCACTGCGGATAAGTATGCCAAGGCCTATGTATACATGAAGCCGGAATACGGTGCGGTATTCATTACCCACAATGTCTATTTCTGGGATAACCTCCTGAATCCTTCCAGTCCCGTATCCCTGGGCAAGCAGATCGTCAATGACGGCGAGGATGCCGTTCCGCCTACGGAACCTTCCCATGACGGATACGAATTTACGGGCTGGACCAACTATCAGAACATCGTAAAGGATACGGATGTCTTTGCACAGTTCAAGACGGAAGACGATCCCGTATACTCTGTGGTATTCCTGGATTATGACGGTACCGTCATTGCGGGACCTTACAGTGTCTCTCAGAATAAGAGTGCCACAAAGCCTCAGGATCCCTCCAGGGAAGGATACACCTTCACCGGATGGAAATGTACGGATGATTACGGCATCAGCTATACCGATGCGGATTGCTACAACAATGTGACAAGTGACAGAGTGGTTGTAGCGCAGTATAAGGATAATTCCGGTGAAGCTTCCCGTCATACGGTAAACTTCTACAGTTCCTATGACAACAGCCTCATCAATACCCAGAAGGTTGACCACGGGGAAAGCGCCGTTGCGCCTCAGGTTCCCACCGTATCCGGTTATACCTTTAAGAGCTTTATTCCTTCCACTTACAAAGAAGTTACGGAAGATATGAACATCATCGCCTACTACGAGAAAGACTCCGGCGGCGGAGGCGGTGGCGGCGGTGGCGGCACCGCCAGCCCGGATCCGACTGCGACGGCGACGCCTGCATCGGGCGGCGGAGCAACGGGTCTTGCAAAGACCTATACGGTATCCGTATCCGGAGGATCCGGGTCCGGGAATTACCCGGCCGGCGCCGTAGTAGCTGTCAATGCCTATGATATGGGCACGGGACAGGTCTTCGATAAGTGGACTACCAGTACGGCAGGGGTGGCATTTGCCAATCCGTCCTCACCTTCCACATCCTTTGTGATGCCTGCGGCCAATGTTGCCATTACCGCAACTTACCGTACAGGCGGATCGGGAGGTTCTTCCTCCACCGGATCGGGCGGAGGCTCGGGCTCCGGTTCCGGCGGTACCGCCACCAGAAACGGTTCCGGTTCCACCACCGTGGATATCACCAAGGGCGGTATTTCCAATACCAATGTGGCCGGTGCCACAGTTTCCGGTTCCACCGATAATTTCGTTGTAAAGATCACGGATGACCAGACGGCTTCCGAAATGGCACTTCGTGCCCTGCAGAACAGCTACGGAGATATTACGAGACTGAAATATCTGCCTATGGATATCTCTCTTTACGATTCCACGGGCAGGACCAAGATCGCCGATACGGCAGGTCTTTCCGTCAGCATCACCATGCCGCTGCCTACGGAGCTTGCTCAGTATGCCGGCAATAACAAGATCGCTTCCGTTGCGGGAGGAACCCTGGATCCTCTGAACTCTAGGTTCACCACCGTGGACGGAGTGCCCTGCATCAGCTTTACCGCCACCCATTTCTCGCCTTATGTGATCTGGGTGGATACGGGAGATCTGACGGAGTCCACCATCGACTATACGCCGAAGACGGGAGATCCCATTCATCCGAAATGGTTCCTGGCCATCGGTCTTGCCTGCATCTCTCTGGTACTGTTCTTTAAGAGAGACAAAAAAGTGAAGGTGACTCCGGCATAAAGATGAAGAGGATCCTGAGGACAATCGGCGCATTATTACTGGTAACCGCGCTCATCATAGTATTGATACCGACTGAGGATGTGGAGGCTGTGACCTCCGCATCCGACTTTCAGATGGAAGGAACAAGGCTTGTGAAATATGCGGGTTCATCCGAAGTGGTGACCCTGCCGGATGAAGTCCGGTCCATCGGAGAGGAAGCCTTTGCGGGCAACAGTCATGTAATAAAGATCACCGTCAACGAGAAATGTAAGTCCGTGGGATACGGGGCTTTTTCCAACTGCCCGAACCTTCGCACCGTGGAAGTGGGGAACGGCGTGGAGAGCATTGATTCCGCGGCTTTTTCCAATGATCCGGTCCTGAGTACGGTCCATATCGGATCCGGCCTCAAGACCCTGGGCAGTGCGGTCTTTACGGGAGATACCATGTTGTCCGATCTTTCCTTCCCTCAGGGAAACAGTCGTTTCGTCATCGACAATCATGTACTCTATAATGCCGATAAGACCATGCTCTACTGTATGCTTCCCACCTACGGCGACGGGGCCTACAACATGCCCAATTCCGTCACGGAGATCAAGGGATATGCTTTCTGGGGCAATCAGAATATCAAGAACGTGGGACTGAGTTCCGGTCTGAACGCCATCCCCCAATACGCTTTTTCCAATTGCAGAAACTTAAGACAGGTGAATATTCCGCTGCCGGTGCGTTCCATTGAAGCGCTGGCTTTCGAGAACTGTTCCAATCTGTCTGCGGTCAAGTGTCCCGAATCCCTGACCAACATCGCCGACAATGCCTTTATGGGATGCCCCAGGGTGACCTTTGACTGTGTGCCCGGATCCTATGCGGACAGATATTACCAGTCCATGGACCGGACTCCGGTGGAAGATGCGGAATACGAGGATGTGGAAAGTGCGGTGGTAGTGACACCCAATACGCCTGCACCGGAAGGACAGGCTATGCCTTCTGCTCCGGAAAATTCCGTGTCCGGAAACGAGGCGTCCGAGCCTTCCGGAGAGCAGTCCTTTACCTATCCCTCCGGCGTGATCAGCGGGGATCCTACCCTGCAGACAGGAAATGTTTCACAGGCCAGGTACGGCACCGGTGTCATCAACGGGGCGGATGTGGTTTCCTATTCCTATTATGATGCAGCATCCATGCCTACCGGTATCACATACGGCTCATCCAGCGTGGTTTCCGGGAGGGCACTGGTCTTTATCGACAATAAACCCATCGTACTGGGAGCACCGGAAGACTCATTTTCCTTTGATCTGACGGAACAACCTGCAGGTGAAACGGAAGAGGCACCCCGGGATCAGAATACGGAGCAGGGAACGGACCTTACGGATGAAAGACCCTTATCGGAGATCCTGTCGGAGAATGCTTCCAAAGGCATCAGTTTTCCGAAATTTACGGTGGCCGGAGATGCCATCGCGACCCAGGCCTACTATAACAACCGGGATCTTACGGAGTATGAATTTCCGGAGGGGATCACGCGGATCGGAGAGTTTGCTTTTTCCAGATCCGGACTTCAATCCATTCATATTCCAGAAGGGGTGACAAAGATCGGTTACGGTGCCTTCTATCATTGTGAATCCTTATCGGATGTACAGATCCCCGATTCGGTGACCGACATCAGCGGCTATGCCTTTGAAAATACACCATTCCTTACACAGAACACAGATCAGTTCCAGATCGTTGGGGACGGCATTCTCCTTGCATATCACGGAGCCGATTCCGTGGTGACGATCCCGGAAGGAGTGAAAAAGATCGCGGACGGAGCCCTGCGGGATCATATGGGGATCACTGCCGTAAATCTGCCGGATTCCCTTACCGTCATCGGCCAGGATGCTTTCAACGGCTGCAGAAATCTGTCCACCGTCAACCGGGGGGATCATGTGGTCTCCGTCGGGGCTAATGCATTTAAGGATACGAATCTTTCCAATGTCACCATCGGACCGGAAGTGCGGGAGATCGGCATCGGAGCCTATGACTTAAGCGGCGGTACGGATACCGTGACCTTCCTGGGCACGGAACTTCCCGTGATCACCTACGGCGATGCCGCATCCAGACTGACCAACGGTTCCGACCGGGATTATGTTTTCGGAGATATGAAGAACGCTGTGGTCTCTTCCGGAGCCGGTTCCTTATCGGGAACGGTGCTACAGCCCGGAGTATACGGGTTCCACGGTGTTGTTACCGATGAATTCGGAAATACGGTATCCGACAATACCAACGGTGTTTATATCGCACCTGCCGGGGTGAGCGTGGAAAACAACAGCAGTACCCTGTCGGGAGGAGCCATCGGTGCCTCCATCATAGGAGATGAGGGCAGTTATGTATTAAGGATCAGCGATTCTCAGAATGCAAAGGAAAAGATCCGTCTGACATACGGAGATCTCTACGGCGGGAGAGAACCCAACAACCTTGTGGGGATCGATCTTGCCCTCTTTGACGGGACGGGGACGGTACCCATCACGAAACTGGGAAAACAGACCCTGGATATAACATTTCCCCTTCCGGAGGGGCTGAACGCAGCCAATCTCCATGCGGTTTCCATCGACGCCGACGGACAGCTGGAGGCGGTTCCCTTTACCCTTTCGGAAGACAGGCAGAACGTCACCATATCCTGTTCTCATTTTTCACCCTACGGTTTCTATAATTATGCGGATTCGGTGGAAGATATGGATCTGGAGGGAAAAACAAGGATCGGCAATAAAGACCTGACCCCGGATACCGGAGATCTGCCCTTCCATCCGAAATGGTTTCTGGCAGTGGGGTGTGCCTCGCTGGCCCTTGTCTTATTCCTTCTAAGTTTCCGGAAGATAGGACATTGAAAAGATAAGATAACAAAAGGGCTCCCGTGAGGGAGCCCTTTTGCTGATTATGATTTATGGGGGGAGGGAATCATGAAATCCGTTATACTACAAAGGAAACAGCTTCGGCACAGTCTTTGGAGATCAGTTCCTCGGCTACCAGATTTTCAAGCCAGTCGGCAAGAGAATCCTGGATCGGGAGAGAAGTGCATACATAATGGATGCCAACTCCGTCAACGCTTTTATTCAGATATAATTCATAAGTACGTTTTCTCATTATTGATCATCTCCTTGTTTTGATCTTTACACTCTATATATCGGATCTCCCTCCGGAAACTTAACCCCGGAAAATGTATTTTTTTAAAAAGGTGAAAGAGTGGTGAAATGAAGGCAACTTGACATTGCGTGTATAATTGTATACAATTATGCAGTTAATACAACAAACCGGATCTTACGGAAAGATCCGAGAGAAAGAAGGATACAAATGGCCGGCATTGATGATTATTTTGCAAATCGTCCCGTGACGATGAATGAAAGAAACAATCTGCTGGAGATCGAAGAGCCCATGTATATTCTGGACGATGTGGAGAAACCCAACGTCTTCCGGAACATGTTCCCTTATTCGGAAGTGCCGAAGATCCCCTTTAACGACAGAACCGTTCCCCATGACATGCCAAAGGAGATCTGGATCACGGATACCACCTTCCGTGACGGACAGCAGTCCCGGGCTCCTTACTCCACGGAACAGATCGTGACGATCTACGATTATCTCCATAAACTGGGCGGACCCAAGGGGATGATCCGTCAGTCGGAATTCTTCCTTTATTCCAAAAAAGATCGTGATGCGGTCTACAAATGTATGGAAAAGGGATATGAGTTCCCCGAGGTGACAAGCTGGATCCGTGCCTCCAAAGAAGATTTCAAACTGGTGAAAGAGATCGGTATGAAGGAAACGGGGATCCTGGTTTCCTGTTCCGATTATCATATTTTCATGAAACTTAAGATGAACCGTCGGGAAGCCATGGAACACTATCTTTCCGTGGTGAAGCAGTGCCTGGATGAAGGCATTGCGGTGAGGTGCCATCTGGAGGATGTGACCAGGGCCGATATCTATGGCTATGTGGTACCTTTCTGCCGGGAACTGATGAACCTTTCCGAGGAGTATCATCTTCCCATCAAGGTAAGGGCCTGCGATACCATGGGATACGGCGTCAACTATCCGGGTGCGGTGATCCCCCGTTCCGTACAGGGTATCATCTATGCCCTGCATCATCATGCAGGTGTGCCTCATGAATTTATCGAGTGGCACGGACATAATGATTTTTACAAGGCGGTGGTGAATTCCACCACGGCCTGGTTATACGGCTGCAGTGGCGTCAATACCTCTCTCTTCGGTATCGGCGAACGTACGGGTAACACGCCGCTGGAGGCCATGGTATTCGAATATGCTCAGTTAAAGGGCGACTTAAACGGCATGGATACCACGGTGATCACGGAACTGGCCGAATACTACGAAAAGGAGATCGGTTATGCGATCCCGCCCAGAACACCTTTTGTGGGCAAGAACTTTAACGTGACCCGGGCAGGGGTGCATGCGGACGGACTGTTGAAGAACGAGGAGATCTACAATATCTTCGATACCGAGAAATTTCTGAACCGTCCCGCACTCTGTGCGGTATCCAATACCTCCGGCCTTGCGGGGATCGCACACTGGATCAACACATATTATAAACTTCCGACAGAAAAACGGATCGATAAGAACTGTGTTCTGGTGGGTGAAATAAAGAAATGGGTGGACGCCCAGTACGAGGACGGAAGAGTTACGGTCCTTACGGACGACGAGTTGATCCGGGTGATCAACGAGACCGCCGAGAGACTGGGGATCACCATCGGATAAAGAGGCGTATCATGACGAGGGCTTTGGAATTGGATCAGGACGCGAACAATCAGTATTCCCTGCGGGGCAAGGTTTTTGCCAAGTTACGGGAAGATATCCTAAACGGAAGATACGAAGAGAACGAAGAACTGAAGGAAGTTGCCATCGGTAAGGAACTTGGTGTATCCAGAACTCCTGTCCGGGAGGCTTTCCGGCAGCTGGAACTGGAAGGGCTCATCCAGATCATTCCCAACAAGGGAGCCTATGTGACGGGCATCACCCCCAAGGATGTGCATGATATCTATATGATCCGCTCAACCCTGGAGGGCATGTGCGCAAGACTTGCCACCGAGAACATCACCAAGGAGCAGCTGGAGGAACTGGAGGAAAATGTGTATCTTGCTTCCTTCCATGCGGAAAAGGGGCATATGGAGCAGATGGCGGAACTGGACAACCGGTTTCATCATATCCTTTATGCGGCCTGCAACTCCAAGATGCTGGAAAACCTGCTGCAGGACTTCCATCAGTATGTGATCAGGATCCGCCGCAAGACACTGTCTACCAGCCGCGGCAAGATCTCCAATGAGGAACACCGGCAGATCATGGAGGCCATTAAGGCTCATAATGCGGACGAAGCCGAGCGCCTGGCCAACCAGCATATCATTAATGCTTATGAAAACATAAAGCGCGAAAGCGAAAAGTAAGCGCTTGCAATGCAAGCATTTACTTTTCGCGGCGCTTTAGTGAGAAATGATTCTGCGAGCCATAGTGAGCAGAATGAGAAGCTGCGAAGCAGCGACATTTCGAACCTGAAGCGTGAAAGCAGGAAATGATTCTGCGAGCTGTGGCGAGCAGAAAGAGAAGCTGCGAAGCAGCGACATTTCGAACCTGAAGCGCGAAAGCAGGAAATGATTCT
>JAEEGL016665275.1_pt1 | contig 10141 bp, 8 predicted proteins | sample 9134231 | NCBI WGS metagenome assembly JAEEGL01 (sample SAMN16246548, study PRJNA631951) | gut metagenome | biome: gut microbiome; feature: rumen; material: fiber-attached | host: Bos | place: Iran: Karaj | collected 2018-10
CACGGCGGTACTGGCGTTATATACCCAACATTGATAAGCCGATAGTGGCGGATGACGCATTGGTTGAACGTATCGACAAGACATTTGAGGCGTCAATGAAGCGTCTTGTGGAATCTGTTGGTGGCAAGCGTATCGTCGTGCCGCTCTCTGGGGGATATGATTCTCGTTTGATCGTGAACTATCTCTACAAGTTGGGAGTAAAGGATGTTCTTTGCTATACATACGGCGTGAAGAACAATGAAGAGTCTTATTATTCAAAGGAAATCGCTTCCCGTCTTGGATATGAATGGCATTATGTGGAATACACAGCTGAAAACAGGACGGCTTTGATTAACGATCCGTCCGTGGATGATTGTTTCCGATACATGTGCAATGGGACGAATCGTTATTGCAATCAAGAACACATAGCACTTCAGACCCTGCGCGACAAGGGTGTCCTGAATACCAATCGCGATGTGATTGTTCCCGGATATTATTTTGACTATCTCGCTGGGTCAAAGGTTAATTTTAAGGCCAACAATCTTTTTGCGGCGTCGGAAATGTGCCAATGGGAAAACAACTTCTTCCCCAAGCGGCATTTCCTCAAGTCGATACGAGCGGTCAAAGCGGTATTCAAGGAAAATGGGGATGTGCCGGCGCGCCTGTTCTATGAGGGGTGGGCGTGGCAAGAGCGGCTTGCGAAGTTTATTGTGAACAATGTACGCGATTATGAGTTTTTGGGGTTTGATTGGCGCTTGCCGGTATGTGATCGTGAGTTGTTTGAACTTTGGTTATCGATACCTTATTCGATGCGTTATGGGCGCAGATATTTTTGCCAAATCTTTCCACGGTTAGCTGTTTCGGTGATACGCGATGTAGGATTCAACAAAAGTAATGGTGGAACTACCCGCTTTGGCAAGCTGAAACAGTTTCTTGGTGAACGGATGCTGTTTGTAATCCGGTTTGCCATTGAACGTATCTCGAGAAGGCGTGTGAAACGGTTTGGTGGTGTTTTGGGGATGACTCGCATGAATGTACGTCCGTTGGCGGATAAGATATCGGCACGATTCCCATCATGTAGGCATCGTCTTTCAGATTTGTCGGATGTGAGTAGCAATGCTGCATTTGCGTTGAAAGGCTTAGTCGCAGAACTTTGATTGTAATAAGTGAATGATGGCTACGCTTAAGCAGAAAGTGTTTTCTGGTGCTATCTGGATGGCATCCATATCTGGTTGCCAGCAGATTATGGCATTTGTTGTTCAGATTGTTCTTGCCAGACTTCTTATGCCACATGACTACGGCGTTGCGGCGTTAGTGATGACAATTGATTCTTTTGCCGTTGTGTTTTCAACTGTTGGCATAGGAGCTGCTTTAGTTCAGCGCAAAGAATTATCGTTGCCGACTATTGACGCTGCTGCGATAATAACATGCGGAATAGCTGTAATACTTGGAGGGGTGTTGTTTTGTGCGAGTAATTGTATCTCGCGATATTATACGCTTCCCGAAATGTCCTTCTTATTGAAGCTAGCCGCCATTGATATTTTCATAAAAGTAATGATTTCTCTATATGACAGTATTCTTCTTCGGGGGTTGCGTTATAAGGTATTGTCTTTAATGACATTTGTAGGCTTGCTTGTTCAAGCGGTGGTGTCGATAACACTTGCAATAAATGGGTATGGAGCTAAATCACTAGTTTTCGGCTTTGTATCGGGATCCGTTACGCAACTTGTTTTATGCATATATTCTACAGGGTATGTCCCTCGAACGTTTGGGAATTACAGGGATGTCAAGACGATATTTCAGTTTGGAGGTTGGGTGTTGGTGGGACGGCTCGCGAATCAGGCGGCTCAAGTCTTAGATCAGATGGTTATAGCTAAGTTTCTAAATGCATCGTCACTTGGACTTGTCAACGTTTCAAAGCGTATTACGAGTATAGTTCCAAATACTTTCCTAGGTTTCGCGGGGCGGGTGACACTACCTGTGTTTTCGCGGTGGCAAGATGATTTAGATCGTATTGAAAATGCGTATTGGAGAGGATTGCGCATCAATATGATGATTGTTTTTCCGTTGTGTTTATTGACGGGATTGTTTTCATATCAAATATTAGCGTTGCTTTACGGTTCTAAGTGGCTTGTAGGTGAAAATATAATGAAGGTGTTTTCATTACAGGTCGCGCTCATTTCAATTGACGCAGGATATTGTGGTTCTGTAATAAATGCTACGGGCAATCCAAAATATGGTACTATTGTAATGGTTATTTCCTTATTCTTGATGCCGGGGTCCATTTATATTGGGAGTTATTGGGGACTGTCAGGTATCGCGTGGGCTATGGTTTCTTATAGCGGGGTATTTATCATCATTAATCAGTTCGTCTTAAGGTATTTGTGTCATTTCCGTATTTCAAGATTGCCGTTGTTGATGCTTCGTGCCGTGCTGTCGGTTGTCCCTATGTATATTGTGGGCTATTTTCTACTATCATTGCGGGTCGTCCCACGTTATGAGGTTGTTCCTGTAGTCTTGTCGGTAGAATGGGTTATTTTGGCTTTGCGTTTACTGGGTTGCGGAATAATATGCATGTCGGTTTATGCAATTACAACACGCTTTACGGCTAAGGATGATTTCATGTTCCTTCGAAATGGCATAAGGGATATTATAAGGCGCAAACCATGATATGCTCAAAGCGCAGATGGTTTTGGTATTTGAATCCATGGCGGTATGTGTTGTTCGCTTTACGCCGCGTGTTCCGATATACAGGAACGCGGGAACTTAATTTTATTGTTCAGCGGGTGTTTGGGGTTAATGACAATATCCCGTGGTCTGTTCATTATACATCTCAAGTTTCGGGCGATATTACGATTTCGCCGGATGTGGCAAACTCCTTCGCGGTCAGCGGCAATTGCTACATACAGGGAATGAATGGGATAAGGATTGGTCAAGGAACTATATTTGCATCAGGCGTAAAGATCATATCAGCAAATCATTGCATAGATAAACTTAAGGGATGGGAGAAGTGTCGACCAATTGAGATAGGACGGCATTGCTGGATAGCCTCCAATGTTACCATCTGTCCTGGAGTTCACATAGGCGATTATGCGATTATTGGTGCAAATGCCGTTGTCACATCTGATATCCCCGAAAATGCGATAGCTGTTGGCGTACCGGCAAAAGTGATTCGGTTTAGAAATCTCAAGGCGGACGAATCATGAGGAACATTCTAATAATTTGCGACAATTTCCCTCCACAGTCGGGACCACGGATGGGGTATTTAGTGAAGTATGCCAAGAGACTGGGATGGAACTCATTCGTTGTTGCGGCGGAAAATAAAAGCCGAAATGACCTGACAGGACTCGCCGGCTATGCCATAGAGACGCATATAGTCCCACAACGGCCTCACCGAAAATGGAATCTGTTGCATGCGTTGCCGTTCTTCTGGCCGTATGACTATCTGCGTGGTGAATATGATATGCGGAGAATCGCATTTGATCTTGTGAGCCGCGTGAAGTTTGATTTGGTGCTTTGTACTCACACATACGGTTATTTCCCGCTTTCCACGGCGTATGCGGCGGCAAAGAAAGCACACCTTCCCTTGGTTATAGATATACGGGATTTGGGAGCGCAGAATCCGCGTGTGTCGTTATGGGAATTGCCGTTTAGCGCGAAGATGGATCGTCTGCGAAGCCGGTTCAGTTTTATCAGTCACAGAAGAGGCCTTCGGATGCATCAGGCGGCGGCGGCTTTGACGACCATCTCGCCTTGGCATGCCGAATGGCTGAAAAGATGGAACAAGAACACGGTTTGCATCTACAATGGTTTTGATCCAGAACTCTTCAAGCCAGTATCGCCACAAAAGGTGGAACGATTTGAAATCATCTACACGGGAACGTTGGGCGAGCCGAGAGGTCGCGATTTTGAATTGCTTATTCAGGCCGTGCAACGAATGGATAAGGCTGGACAGATAAAACCATCGACATTCCATGTCTCGTTCTATTGCGGAACAATCACGCGGACGAACAACATCAAAGAACGTATCGCTGAATTGGGCATTGAACAGTATTTTGAGTTTCTGCCGTTTGTGCCAATCAGCGAAGTTCCGAAATTGTATGAACGGGCTTCCTGCCTCTTGCTTTTGTCGGCAAAGTCTGGGCCGAATGGGACGCATGGTGTGATGACCACCAAGTTCTTTGAGTATCTTGCCGCGAATCGTCCTATCCTCTGCGTAAGAAGCGACGAGGAGTGTCTGGAGGCTGCAATCAAAGAAACCCATGCAGGGTGTGCGGCGCGAACCGTTGAGGAAACGGAGGATTACCTTTTAACGCTTTATAGCGAATGGCAAGCGTCAGGGATTACACGGGGGAAGACTATTGAAAGTAAGCTTTCATTGTATTCTCGCGAGACGCAGGCGCGACAATTTGTTGAGTTGTTTGAATCAATTAACAAATAAGGAGAAAGTAAGTTGATTCAATGAAATCCTTTCATGTTGTTCAGAACATCCCCAGTCCGTATAGGTTACATCTTTTTACGGAGATGCAACGCCAGCTGACGGAGCAGGGCATATCGTTTCATGTTCATTTCATGAGTGACATGTCACGTGGTCATGATGAACGTCCATTGTCATGGCGTAATCCGGTGATAACATTTCCACATACGTATTGGCGTGATTTCGGCTTCAAAAATCATCATTTCAATCCTGGCCTGTTATTTCACTTAAGGCGAGTCAAACCGGAATACCTTCTTATAGGATGTCCATTTGATACCTTCACGAGCATTCTGGCGGCTTGGATGTGCCCTGCGCAAGTGCGTTGTACATGGTCTGAGGGGAATACAAAAACACCAGGAGTCATGACTGGTTTCAAGGGTCGGCTGAAGCGCAAGGTGTTTTCCAAATATGATTTTGTGGGCGTACCTGGTAGTGATGCTGCAAAGTATATCGCCTTGCTTCAATCACATACAAGGTATCGGATGCCACGGCCTGTGATGCTCCCAAATTTGATTGACGAAAAACGGTTTAGGCCAAGCAACCAATGGGATAAAGACGAATTACAGAAAATCCGATTTGAACTTGGCGTTGGAGATGGGGAAAGACTGGCAATTACGCCCGCACGGTTGGAGTCTTGTAAGGGGTTGGTGGAGTATCTCTCGCTTCTTACGCCAAACATGCTTAATGGATGGCGAGTTGCCATATTTGGGCAGGGACCGTTGAAAGAAGATTTGCTGCGACTCGCTCATGAAAGAGGGGTCGGCCATCGTTTAATAATAAAGGATTTTGTGCCGTATGCAGAAATGCCCAAGTACTATGCAGCGGCAGATTTGTTCGTGTTGCCTTCACGGCACGACCCCAATCCTCTTTCTGTTGTTGAGGCACTGCATTCTGGATTGCCTGTTGCTATCAGCGAGATGGCTGGAAATGTTGATGAGGCGGTTACTGCGGGGCGTAATGGTTGGGTTTTGCCAGTCCGAAATATAGACGAGTATAGGGTATGCCTCGATCAGGTTTTTTCCACCTCGATTGAAATGTTAGAGGGAATGGGCCGAATATCAAAAACCGAAAATGCAAGATTTTGGGACACGATTGATAGTGTCAGCCGTTTTCTAGATGTGCTTTTACACATTTGATATTATATGAATCATCCAAATTGAGGCCGGCGGATGTCGTATGAGGGTCTTGCAGGTTACAACTAATGTACAGTATGAAATAAGCGGGCCGAGTTACTCTGTAACCCGCTTGTGCCGTAGTTTGCATGATAATGGGGTGTATGTTGAGTTGCACATGCTTGAGCCTGCACCATTTCAAAAGGAAGGTTTCAAAGTTGTTACTTACAAGCATGACTTTGCTAAATATTTTGTTACGAGGCGGTTAGGTGTCTCCAGTGCAATGAGAAGGGGATTGACTGAGGCGTGTGAGAATTTTGATGTCATTCATTCCAATGCCATGTGGATGATGACCAATGTTTATCCCGGGTGGGCAGTTGCTCAGGCGAAAAAACGTCCGAAGTTCGTTATGTCACCAAGAGGCAGTCTGGCGCAATGGAGTCTTTCCCATGGCCGATTCAGGAAGATGCTTTTCGGGACGTTGCTACAGTATCCGGTATGCAGGAAGGTTGATATGTGGCACGCTACAAGTGAGAAGGAATATCTTGATATAAGGGCTGCAGGGTACACACAGCCGGTTGCGATAGTTCCAATCGGGATGGACTTTGTGGAGTGTACAAGATCGAAATGTACTGGCTTACGTCGTATGGTCTTCATGGGGCGGATACACAAAGTGAAGGGGTGTGACAGGCTTCTACTAGCTTGGGATAGATTACACAAGGAACTGAAAGATTGGGAATTGGAAATTGCCGGGGGAGATTATGGCGCATTGCCTGAAGTGATGCAATTGATCAAGGAAAAGAAGTTGCCGAGGGTGAAATATTTGGGCGCTCTCTTTGGTGAAGAGAAATACAAGTTTCTCGCTAGTGCGGATTTGTATGTTCTTCCTACATCCACTGAAAATTTTGGCATAACCATTGCAGAATCACTTGCCGTCGGTACACCGGTGATAACGACAACGGGAACATTGTGGAGTGGACTCAATGGGGTTGAGGGAATAGGTCGATCTGGGTGGTGGATCAAGAATACCGTTGACGACCTGGTCGCGGCGATTAAAGACGCTGCGGCAATGTCTCCTGCCGAGTTGGAACAATGGGGACTAAATGGGCAGAAATGGGTTAGACGCGACTTCGATTGGCGAAGTGTCGGGCAAAAGATGGAGAAAGCATACAATTGGCTAGTAAACGGAGGCGAAAGGCCTGATTACGTGAAGGTTGATTGAAGTTGAATCTTTAAGTGTAAGGAGTGAAAATGAAGGTTGTAATTTTGGCAGGAGGTTTTGGTACTCGTATTAGTGAGGAAAGCCAGTTTAAGCCTAAGCCGATGGTGGAGATTGGAGGGATGCCGATACTCTGGCATATCATGAAGGAGTATGCATTCTATGGGCATACTGATTTCATAATATGTGCCGGTTATCGTCAGGAGTACATCAAAGACTGGTTCGCCAATTATTTCCTGCATAGCTCCGATGTGACTTTTGACTATCGGGACGGCAAGAACGAGATGACAGTACATGAAAGCAAGTGCGAGCCTTGGCGTGTCACTGTTGTGGATACGGGACTTCATACGATGACAGGCGGACGCATCAAGCGTGTCAAGAAATATGTTGGGAATGCGACTTTCTTCATGACATACGGTGATGGTGTTTGCGACGTCAATATCAACAAGCTGCTTGAGTTCCACAAATCGCATGGGAAGCTTGCAACACTCACGGCTGTCAAGCTTGGGCAGGACAAGGGTGTGTTGAATATCGGCGGCGACAATGCGGTCAAGTCGTTCCGAGAGAAGAATCTTGTGGACGCTCCGCCGATCAACGCTGGATACATGGTTTTGGAGCCAAAGGTGTTTGATTACATAGAGGGCGACGACATGCCGTTTGAGCGAACGCCGTTGGAGCGGCTTGCCGGCGAAGGGCAGCTTATGTCGTATGTCCACGAAGGTTTCTGGCAGTGCATGGACAATGCTCGTGAAAAAGAGATGCTGGAGTTGTTGCTTCGCAAAAATGCGGCACCATGGAAAGTTTGGTGAATGATGAACCTTGAGCGTTATAGTGGCAAGCGGGTCCTTGTAACTGGACACACTGGTTTCAAGGGTTCGTGGCTCTGCGAATGGTTGTTGGCTCTTGGAGCGGAGGTACACGGTTTCGCGTTGCCGCCGCCGACGGAACCGAGCCTTTTCAATCAACTGAAGCTCGCGAATCGCATCAAGTCACACACGATAGGCGACGTGCGTGACCTCGATTCGCTTGTGCGCATGATGCATCGCGTCAAGCCCGATTTCGTCTTCCACCTAGCGGCGCAGCCGCTCGTAAGACTCTCCTATATGCTTCCTGTTGAAACTTTTGACATAAATATAATGGGTACTGTCAATGTACTGGAAGCGGCAAGAAACGTATATTGTTGCGGAATCAAGCAATCGGGGCTTCAATGTTCAGTCGTATGCATTACCACAGACAAGGTTTACGAGAACAACGAGAAAGGCCGCCCGTTTCGTGAATCCGATCCATTTGGAGGCTACGATCCCTATAGCGCGTCAAAGGGGGCATGCGAGATCGCGATCTCATCGTATCGTAGATCTTTCTTCGGTACTCCCGATTCGCCCGTGTGGGTTGCTTCCGCGCGAGCGGGTAACGTTATCGGCGGCGGCGATTGGGCGAAGGACCGCATTGTACCGGATGCCATGCGTGCGCTTGCGAAAGGCGAGGCGATTCCCGTGCGGAACAAAATAGCGACGCGCCCGTGGCAGCACGTGCTCGAGCCGCTTGGCGGGTATCTCACTCTTGGTGCGGCACTTGCGAAGCGCAAGCGGTTCGATGAGGTATGTGGCGGGTTCAACTTCGGGCCGGATCCCAAGGCAAACCGTACGGTCAAGGAACTTGTGGAGGAAATGCTCAAGTGGCGCAAGGGCGTATGGGTGGACAAATCCAATCCGAACGCCGTCCATGAGGCCGGGCTCTTAAATCTCGACATCCGCAAGGCGAGGAAGATTCTCGGCTGGAAGCCCAAGTGGGATTTCCGGGAAACGGTCAAACAGACCGTACAATGGTACGAAGCGGTGAGGAATGGTGAGAGACCTGCCGAGATTGCCGGTCGGCAGATTGCGGAATACATGGCAAGGTAGGAGTAATGGACAATGGCAGCTGAAGAACTTAGAAAAGAAATCCTTGACAAGGTTAGGGAATACTATCGACTGGTCCACAAGACCAAACAGAACGAGCCGTTCGTGCCCGGAAAGTCACGCGTCAACTATGCTGGGCGCGTTTTCGATGAACGCGAGATGACGAATCTCGTCGATGCCTCACTCGAGTTCTGGCTCACCTACGGACACTGGTCGCGTGATTTTGAGAAAGGGCTCGCCGACTACCTCGGCACCCGCTTCGCTCTGCTCGTGAACTCCGGCTCATCGGCAAACCTGTTGGCGTTTATGACACTTACATCTCCACTTCTCGGTGACCGTCAGATAAAGCGCGGCGACGAAGTCATAACTGTAGCGGCGGGATTCCCGACGACAATCGCGCCGATAATCCAGTACAGCGCGGTGCCAGTGTTCGTCGATGTGGAACTCGACACTGCCAACGTAGATGTGTTGCAACTTGAGAGGGCTTGGTCGCCGAAGACGAAGGCCGTGATGCTTGCGCATACGCTCGGTAATCCGTTCAATGTGAAGGCGGTCAAGGCATTCTGCGAAAAGTACGACCTCTGGCTCATAGAGGACAACTGCGACGCGCTCGGTTCTAAGTACGACGGCAGGTTCACCGGCACCTGGGGCGACATCGGCACCTCGTCGTTCTATCCTCCGCATCACATGACGATGGGAGAGGGCGGGGCAGTCTATATGAACAACCCTCTTCTCAAGAGGATTGCGCTTTCAATCCGAGATTGGGGACGTGACTGCTGGTGCGAGTCGGGCGTGGACAATACTTGCGGATGCCGTTTCACGAAGCAGTTTGGCTCATTGCCTGTCGGTTACGACCATAAGTACGTCTATTCGCATTTCGGCTATAATCTTAAGGCAACTGACATGCAGGCGGCAATCGGCTGCGCCCAGCTGGAGAAGTTCCCTTCGTTTGTCGAGAAGCGCAAGGAGAACTATGGTAGGCTTTACAATGGCCTCAAGGATCTGGATGCCATCAGCATCTTCCGCCCTTATCCAGAAAGCGATCCGTCGTGGTTTGGTTTCCTGATGACCGTGAAGCCAGACGCAGGTTTTACGCGCAACGATCTTGCCAAGCACCTTGAGGCGAACAACATCCAGACGCGCAACCTCTTTGCCGGAAACATAACTAAGCATCCGTGCTTTGAGACGATGGTGGAGGGAGTTGACTATCGCATTGCCGGAGAACTAAAGAACACCGACGCGATAATGAACTCCTCGTTATGGATAGGACTCTATCCCGGCATGGGCGAGGCGAGGCTCGACTACATGGTGGAGGCGATACGCAAGTTTTGCCTGTGCTATTGAAATTTTAACACAGAGACACAGAGGCACGGAGAAGATTGATATGAGAGTAGCGGATTACATCTGGAAATTCCTTGCCGATAAGGGCGTTAAGCACGTATTCCTCGTGACGGGG
>JAEEGL016736735.1_pt1 | contig 10141 bp, 14 predicted proteins | sample 9134231 | NCBI WGS metagenome assembly JAEEGL01 (sample SAMN16246548, study PRJNA631951) | gut metagenome | biome: gut microbiome; feature: rumen; material: fiber-attached | host: Bos | place: Iran: Karaj | collected 2018-10
CGAAACCCCAAGACCGGCAACTTCGAAATTCTTATCATCATCTTTCATACTGTCAAGCGATACGGCGTTGCCAAATCGCTCATATTCCATTGCATTTTTGATTGTCGTCAATGACATCGGCTTTACTTTTTGCCCATTAACTCTGACTGATCCGCAAATGGCGCAGACCGTTTCGGGGTCCAGCCCGGGAGTATTTATTCCCTCCGGATACATCGGATCGCCTTTCTCGTCATACATCTGAGCAAGGGCCTTGTTAATATATTGTATATTCTGGCTTATCGCAGTAAGTGTAACAGCTTTGGGCGTACCATTTTTTGTGGTGTAATGCGTCCGGAACATCTGTCGGATAAACTTTTCAAAGAAAGTGATCGGCAGGATCCCGCCTGTGCCATCTTCTGACGAAAAATAAGGATCGTACTTTAAAATGTTGTCCAAAATCTGATCTCTTGCATTTTGGCGATAGTCATTCTTGTCGTGTTCGCTTGCTGACATACGTTCAGCATTGATTATATCGTCGATTCGCCGTCCAAGAAGTCTGATGATGAACATCGCCCAATCATTTTTGGCCTCTATTGCCTTTTCTCCGGTTCCATCGCCATAGTCTGCTTTGAATTTATCGTATCTTTCCTGTATATGTTTTAAATTGCCACGATAAAAGGCAAATTCATCTTCATCCATATAAAACCTATTGTCAAGGGCCATTTTACCACTCTCCTTTCTCAAATGCTACCAAAATAAATCTGATTGGCCATTTTATCTTTTCTGCGTAGCAGCAAAATGATCCCAACGGACGGGATCTTTAGAAATATTACCGATGGCTTTCAACCTCTTTGTGACTTCATCCAGCCCCATTGCGGGATAATGCATTGCGTTAAATTTTCTTACTGTATCTCTTAAACTGCTCTTTTCCATAAGCTGCACTCCTTTAAATATTTCTTTGTGCTTCCAAGAATTTTCTTATCGGCACCATCGGATATTTCTTTTCTGTCGATACAAAATAATTATTAGTCCATAGGCTTGGTATTCTCGACCTGACGTCGGAAAATTCCGCCCGCAAGACTCCGCATGTCCGCCGCTTTACGGCCTTCACCAACCGATGGACGGCAACTTTGGGAGATGCATATACGTTCATGTATATATGGTCGAGGTTTACCCTTAGCTCTTGTAACTTGACATTCCACTCCTTGCATACGGCGTAAATGAGTTCCTCTGCTCTCCGGCCTACATCTTCAGTTAATATGTTTCGGCGGTATTTAACGCACCATACAATATGGTATGCGCAGCAAAATGTTATTCCGTTGTCCTTTTCGTACCTCATAAATGCATTATACCACGAAGGACAGTATAATGCAAACAAAAGAAGTGTAAACACTCCATTTCGGTATTTACACGTCTTTTGCTTATTGCAAATTATCTGTATTTTGTTGTATATTCACACAATTTAAGCTACTGTTCCCCGGCCGTTGTATTTCGCCTCCTCGTTGCTTGCAAGAACGATGGTTACTGCGCGGCTTACGCCGTTATACTGTTGCTTGAGCGCATCAAGGAAGTTTGCGATAACTTCTTTCTTATCAATGGCGTCCTGCGAGTCTTCTTTGAGCCCCAGTCTCTTGATCCGGCTCGTTTCTATCTTTGCATACGACTGCAGGGCGAAAAGATATGATATATCGCCGGTGAGTTTCAACATCAGCGCCTGAGCATTTTCCATGTCTTCCTTCGTTGCAATCTTTTCCGGTATCTTATAATCAAACCGTTTGGTCAGTTTGTTTAACAATTCCACCGGCGTGAGAGAGAAAAATGATTCGTAATTTTCCATAGTTTCCTTCCTTTCGTGATACAGCAGTTTGAATCCTGAGTATATATTTTTTGGTTTATAGATTCATCGCACTACGCACTCCATTTAGTAGATCAACGTACGTTACTACATTGTTTTTAGCACGCCGGTTTGCAATGCTATTTTCGTTGCAAATTCCTTCATCCGTCCGTCAGCGAATACGATTGAGACGCGATCGGCATTCGCCATCACAACTTGCCCTATACCATATTTGGAATGTTCAACTTTCGCTCCACAGCGGAGTTTCTCTATCGCCGAAGACATTTCTTCATCCGACATCGCGGGTTTTACAGGCTTTTTTACAGGAAGATCTACGACAGAATATGTTTTTTTTGTTGGAGCCTTTTTAACAGACACGCCACACTCATGATCAAACACAATATGCGTAAAATCGGAAGTGTGGGCCATATCGGTAGAAAAGATAAACAGGTTCTCTTTCGCTCTGGTCATTCCTACGTAATAAAGCCTTTTCTCCTCTTCATAGAGAGCTTCATTTGTTTTGTCGTTGACGCTTGTCGGTTTATCACAGCTGGGCAGGACTCGTTTCAGCATATCTATCATATATACGTTTTCATACTCGAGACCTTTGCTCGAATGTATTGTTGAAAGAATAAGTCCTGAATGATTATTGACGCCGTCAAGCAATAACTGATGTAACTCTTCCAAACGTTTGAAAAACCGCTCGGTACTTGGTTCTTCATCGCCGATTATTTTTAAGATATCCGCTTTGCCCTTATCCAAACCACGGCCTTCCATATACTCGCCGTATCCTGTCATATTGATAATTTTATGAATCGCATTTCCGGTTCCGCAGACATCAAATGTTGAAAATGTCTGATACAAGTCACGACACTTCTTCTTGATGTGATCTCCTGCCGAGCTTTTGAAAGCGATCCAATTGAGGATATTTTCGCCGCGGCTCTGTTTGCACGCCTCGAGAGCAAGTTGTTTTGTTATATATGCCCCAAGCTTATAATAAATCCGCATAAAAAGTTTTTCATCGTTCATGTGTCCGGCAAACGAAAGGAAGTCAAGGATATCCAATACCACCGGATTCGAGAAAAAAGACCCATCGCCCTGGCGGATGGTATACGGTAACCCATGCCGATCAAGGGTATCTATAAGAGGTAATGCGCTTTCCGTATTGCGATAAAGAACTGCGGTTTTGCCCGGAAGATCGTAGGCATTATTAACGATGTTTACATACTGTTCTTTTCTTCTTCTTGTAGGAATCTCCTTTACCATTCCGCCGTCAGATCTTGTAGGGAGCACATGCTTAGCATGGCGGTCTTTGTTTGTCTGGATAAGCTTATCGGCAGCTTTTACGATCTCACTTTTTGACCTATAATTGGACTCCATGAGAAGTACTTTGGCATTCACATAAGTTCTTTCAAACTCGGTAAGTGCTTTCGGATATGCCGCGCGGAAACCGTAAATACTCTGATCTTCGTCTCCTACCATAAAGAGATTATTGGATCTCATGGCGAGGAGATGGATGATCTCATGCTGTATTTTTGATGTATCCTGAGCCTCATCAACACATATATAGAGATAACGATTGGTGTAATGCTCATAGATCGTGGGGTTCTTCAATATCTGGAGGGCGTACACCATCTGATCATCATAATCGATCATTATATTTTCTCGGAGCAATCTATTATATTCCGAATAGATTGTGGGGAAATCGTCAACATCCGTTTCATATTCTGCGATCTGCTTATTGTTAAAGCACATATTTTTTACGTATGTAATCGCCGTCTGCACAGATTTGACATCATTCTCCGTTGCAAATGTACCGGAGACTCTCATAAAAGCGTCTTTAACAAATCCCAGGGCTTCTTTGTCGGCAACCTTAAACGGCGTTTTTCCCGTACAGTACGCGTAATGGAGCATTATACGGTTCGACAGGCTATTTATCGTGCAAAAGGTAAGCTCATCTGCATATTTATCGCCGAAAAATTTAATAAACCTCTTTTTCATGTCTTCCGCCGCGGCTTTCGTATAGGTTACCGTGAGGATGGATCTGGGATCGATATTACAGCAATAGATCATATATCCGATCCTGGTTACCAACACAGTGGTTTTCCCTGATCCCGGGACGGCGAGTAGTAGCGTCGGTCCGTTTATTGCCTGCACGGCGGCGGATTGCTGTTCATTTAAGGATATGTTATGCTGTTTTAAGAATTCGTCGTACGTCATTGCTGCTCCCGGGCCGTCGCTTAACAGACAGAATCATGAATATGTAATCTATATATATAGTATGCAACATTTTTGAAAAAATATGATGTTTTCCAGATGAACAAACAATTTTTTGAAAAAAATGAGCTACCCCGAAGGATAGCCCTTTTACAATCAGCATTTCTTTTGTTCCGAGATGCGAAATTCGACACGCTCGATCTCGTTCTTTGCACAGACGCATCCACATACAGAAGCGACCAATGCCATTGCGTTTACAATGAGAACGAAGCTACCGGCGAGAAAGGTAAAGCTCTCTCTTGAGGATAACCTACACACGCCGACGCCGATCACAAGACCAAGCAAAGAAACAAACGCCAGATGTCTGTTTGATGCAAGACATCTTTTACATCTTTTCATTTTTTCTTCTAAACTCATTTTTGCCTCCAGACTAACATGCTGCCGCGTCCCATACCTTTTCAAAGCGTTCCTTATCATAGACGGCTTCTTTATGATATCCACCATCATAGACATTGGCCACCTGAATGTAGTGTTTACTACGGGCAGCTTTCTTGCTTACGGGGGCTTTAATGAGATAGTCAAAAAGCTGTTTTGCTTTCTCTTCGATTTCGGCGTCTGTTACTTCCCCGCCGCCATAATACATATCATCACGGCTTACGTAAACCCGGGTTTCGTCCGCGTCGACATAGATGTCTTTGGAATACTTTCCGTCGACCACCGGCGTCTTTGAATAGTGAAACTCGAAGAATGGGTTACTATCCGTGCTGTAGGAATATAACATCCCGTCGTACACGAATATAATATACCCGGCCTGGGTTACTTCCACGGTCTTATCCGGATCCAGGTTGCGATCGCTTACTATCGCCGTATGATTGGGTTTCACTTTCCCGCCGGCGTTTTTAACGATCACTTCCAAGGCTGTCATAAGGCGGCAGCGGTTGTAATCCCACTTTGTAAGATACAGGCGTTCGCCATCCTTGTAAAATATCATTATTCTTCCTCCTTAAAAGGCCGCCCACGTTAGGCGGCTGCAAAACCGCCTTTCGGGCGCCTTCCCGTCGGAAGGAATTATGATGCTATATCCGGAAAGAGGTCGAAGATTGAGAGCTGCTTATACTCTCCATTCTTACAAGCTTTTTCCAACTTCTTTCTGTCGTCCATCATCTTACAAAACTCTTTATACTTTCTGGTATATGCGTATGAATCGCCAAACAGATTCATGATTGCCGTATAGAGTTTTGGTTCGTACGTCCGGGCGACTTCAATCTCATGCTCAAAGTCTCTGCCAAAGGGGCAACCACAACATCCGGTACGGGGAAGACCATATTCCGTATAACACCTGCTGTGCGTTACGGAGCAGGCATTGCAATAATCTTCCTTGTCCTTGGTCTTATACCACCACACCGGGCGGTACTCGTTGTAGCTGTAGTTTCCACAGCTTTTTTCCCCAAAGCAGGACTTATAGGCATTCTGTCTTGCTCCACCTTCAGCTTTACGCACTCCTGAAGCTCCCAGATCTACTTCGTTTCTCTTAATGAGTTCATGGATCGGCTTCTTCTTGGAATAGTAACAGCATTTATTTGAAATCTTAAATGTCGGAGGATTAGCGATTATGAATTCCTTCAACCATTTGTTATTACAGATGTTCAAACTGTTGTTTCTGCGCTTATTGCACCACCATTCCAGTGCTGCTTTACAGTTCGGGTAGAGTTTATACAGATCCTCAAATTCGCCATCGACCCATGTGAATCCATGGGCTTGTAAGCGCATCATGTATTCGGACGCATTCTTGTTAAGAAACGGCTGTCCGTACTGCTTGACGGCGAGGGGGATCGGTTTTTCCGGTCGGATCCTGGCAAATGTTATGCCGTATTTCTTCTCAAGGTAGTCAAGATGATCCTTTGTGGCCTGGTATTCAAGCCCCGTGTTGATCCACACGTATTTGATCTTCTTGCTGTAATCTACCTTGGTCAGGATATCCAGCACTACATCGCTGTCAGATCCTCCGGATATGGGTGCTAAGATCTTCTTGTGATTGGGATTGTTTACGATCGACCAAGCCCTGACAAAATTGTCGGCTACGGTCGAATTAAGAGGTAATCCTTCCATCACGTCGAGAAGATCTGGTTTTTCTGATACAGGCGCCGTGTTGTCTTCGTCGTTGGACCATAATAAATACTGATCCATAACGACAATGACAAGTCTAAATCCCTGACGTTATATCTTTTTGACCGGAAATGTAGTCCGATATCATATGCTTATCGCACGTTCGGACGTCACCGTTCTTCGAGGGTGTCAGGTTCTACACAACCAATACCTGCTTTACGGGCCTTTCCCGTGTTAATTCATGCGGTATGTCTCTCTTGTGTGTAATTCAGGCTGTCTTAAGCTCCTTTTCAGTAGTTTTCACGGCGTAATCCTGCACCATCTTTCTGTGCCAAGCCTTAAGGCCTTTTTCGTTCTTAACTGCGGCCTTCAGTTCCTCGGATTTGTCTCCAAAGTTCCAAGTCGCGTCATTTCTTTCATGAAGTGCCATGCGCTTATTACGCTTCGCCGAGGCGAAAGCTTTATGGCATTGGCGCTTCACAGCTCGCTGTGTCCTGTTCATCCGGCCATCCTTTCCATCGCATAAAGCCTGCGATTTACAAGTGCCTTGATGTTCTCTACCAGCTCGTACATCGACGAAAAATGATTCTCGTCGCCGCGGAAATCGTGGATGTCCTTCGCCGTACGGTAGAGTATACCGCCGGCATATCCGCTGTCAGAGAAGTTGAGCCTGTGCCTCCATCTGGGAACTTCCATTGAGACGTACACACATACGCCGTCGATGACAATAAATCCCGATGTGTCGTAGTGGTTAGGCTTAAAACCCTCGATCTCTGCCTCAGGAAAGCTGCGCTTAAGGTAGTTCTTGAACGCTCTTACGTAGCTCTTCGCTTCCTCGGACATAAAGGCGCCCCAGTCCTCGACGGCTTTGCCGTCCCATTTCTTGAAAGTTTTCATTTTTTCTCCTTCCACCCGCCGTAAGGCGGGATTTTGTTCCACCTTATAGGCAAGTGAATGAGTCACTCAGGCTGTCGCCAGCCCCTTGATCGTGTACACGTTTCCGACAATGCTCGCCTTTACGGTAAGCTTTCTTCCGAGGTACGCCTGTCGGAATGCATTTACAGCCATTTTGGACTGCACGAAAGCTTGTACCTCCGCCGTGAACGTAAACTTGATCGGTTTCCCAGATTCGTCCACTCCTACTCCGCCCAGTACGTCATTATTATCGAACGACGTTATCTGGATCGTGTGGAACTCGCTCATATCTGCGGGCTGTTTAGGCGCTTCTGCCGGCACCTGGTTTTCTGCCTTCGGCGGGTTAACCTGAGGTTCTTCCGCTACGGGAGCCGTTGCGATCTCATCGTCGTCAGCCAAGCTGTTACGATACTTCTCGCTGTTCTCGACAAGCTCCGTTGCTGCGGTTTCAAACCACTTTTCTGATGTACGCTTGAACCACTTCGCGATGAGGCGAAGATCATCATACTTGCAAGGAACGTTCGCAAACTGTGCCTTGGGGGTTTTTGTACCGCCTTGGATCAGGACCCCGGAATTTCCGTGTCCGATCTTTACGGATTTGGATGCATTTTCGCCCGTCGTGTGTACCCACGCTTCGGGATACTGCTTTTTCGCCGTTCTGTCCGCCTCAATCTTTGCCGAAAGCCTGAACGACAGGATATCATCACACAAAAGATCGAACTTGGGCAGGCTACAATACACGTCAAATCCGGCGCCTTTCTCGCCTTTTTTAACAAAGCTAAATTTTACCTTGTCGATCTTGTAGGCAGGATAGATCTTTACAAACCATCCTTTCTCCGTGTACAGTGCTGCTATCACGCCTTCGTCGATGAGCTTGCGTTCGAGAGTTTTTCTCTCTTTTTCGTTGTTATTTGCCATTGTATTTTCTCCTTCTTTTAAGTTGATATTCTTAATTTGAAAGAAAAATAGACAAATAAAAAACGGATGCATTTCTGCACCCGGCGGCCTCTTACTATTCCTTCCGTTGAACCCTATTTTTATTTCTACAAATTATATCCATAATACATATTGCAATAGTCACCCATACACCTATCATTCCAAGCGCATTTGCAAATTGTCCTATCGTATATGGATGATTATATATAAATTCGACAACAAGACTCTTGATTACCAATGGTCTTGCCTCCGTTGAAATTCGAGCAACAACCTGTCCTAAACCACTTAATAAGGCAGATATAAACAAATTGATAGCTCTTTCTACCCAAACTACTATAAGTGCTTTCTGTTTTAATGTCATATTTACTCCTTATCATTAAAGTTTTATCTTCTTCTTAAATGTCTGTTTCATCTGCTTTATCTTTACAAAGTTCGATGCTGTGCCCATTAGAGTATTTTCAAGTTTACGACTACTCTTTAATCTTTGGTTTATTATCCAGAAACGGAATATAACAAACAGAATAATTGCACCAACTAATACATTACTGAACCATCCGGTCTTATAATGAGTAGAACATATACATACTGCTGCTATTACGAGCAGCGTAAGTAACCATTTGGAATACCGATGAAGAAAAGGTGTTACCTCAGGTCTAAGGGAACCTGTCTGATTCGGTATAAGGCCAAAAGCCTTACCTGTCTGTCCATTTACATATCCACCATAAGTTACTCCGTTATCTGAGAATGTAACCTTATAAACAGGTACATATACAATATCAGCCTTACCATTTAAGTCACAAAAATGTGCGATATCTTCACTGTCAACAGATATATCATTGCCACTACCAGTATGCTCTTTATGCCATACAGCAGAACGTACCTTTATAATTGCGTTAGCCTTCAAATCGTACTTAGCGTATTCAAAGTTTTTATTAGGCTCTATTGTCTTGTAGGAAATTTCGGCTCCAAGTATCTCTGATTTACTAAAATCATACGGCAAAACGCTTTCGTATGTGAAATGTCTGTTATTTACAAACATGCTTTCGCTTGATGCAAGTGTAACAATATTATCCACAGTGCAGTTTCCGCATCTTATCATCAGATAGTCATTCTTGCCTGAGTATGTTCTTGTACCTCTCCCTGCTTCCCAGTCAACGTGTACGGTATCATGCCAAAGCAGTCCGTGTTTACATTTAACATCATTTGCTACATATATGGGCAAGAGCAAAGGTTCTACTGTGAGGTCAATCTCTCTTAAACCGATGTTCTTAAAAGCCTTGCTATGAAATAAAACAAATTTCAAAAATGCATATCTGGCTTTTGGAGTATCTATTTCAAAAGGCAAGTATTTTACATTTTTATTATCTGTAAGTGATAGAGTATTTATGTCATTGCCCGTTGATATTGCCGTTTTCCAACATTCAATCTTGTCAACTGCATCAGGACTTAAATTAACGTTACAGTGCTTACACATATATTTATTTTTTGATACTTCGAGAACTCTGCTACATATCGGACACGTTAATTCGTTCATTGCTACCTGCCTTTATTTACTACGTTTCTTTAAAATACTTTCCGGTAATTTGAACCGTTCTTTAATTTCTTCAGTTCCTTCGGTTTCTTTCATTTGCTTTATATACCTGAACTTTTCCCAGAACGACATACCTGAATTATTCTTTGCTTTTACCATCTTACTGCATCTCCTGCATCTTATTTATTGCTGACATATATTACTTAACTCCGAGATTTTCAAGTTCTACCTTGATTTCGCTTATTCTCTGCTTAACAGCCTCTTTAACAAGGAACTGTGTACGGGGAGTCAAGACAACGGAACGTTGAACTCTTTCATACACATCGTCACATTCCTCTGGAACTATCTCAAGCCCACGGAATCTTTCAATCTTTTTTAACTCATTTTCTTCTTCAATTAAGACAGTTGCCTTTGTAACATCATTTTTCGTCATTCTGCATATCTCCTTTTGTCTGCTTTCTTCTTGTTCGGGATTACCTCTTTAGACCAAGGCTTGTCTGCAATGCTGACATAAGCCCTTATGGTCTGCTTCTCTTCCGAGGTCACACTATCCCTTTTTGCACATACCTTTACCAAAATGAACTGTGTCAGAATTTCGATTGCAATGATTATCTGCACAACCA
>JAEEGL016917014.1_pt1 | contig 10141 bp, 6 predicted proteins | sample 9134231 | NCBI WGS metagenome assembly JAEEGL01 (sample SAMN16246548, study PRJNA631951) | gut metagenome | biome: gut microbiome; feature: rumen; material: fiber-attached | host: Bos | place: Iran: Karaj | collected 2018-10
ACGATCGCGTCGTACGTGCCCTTCCCTTCGTCGTTCACGGCGACGACCGTTCCGACGTACAGGCCCTTCGGGAACGAGCCGCCGATGCCGCTCGTGCGGATCACGTCGCCGACGCGCACGTCCGCCTCGCCGGGCAGGTAATAGAGCATTGCGCCGAGCAGTTCGCCGTCCTTTTCGTACAGACCGCCGAGCATGCCCTCGTCGCGCGTGCGCTGCACCATGACGCTGATGCGCATTTCATCGTTCAGCATGGTCCTGACGCGGCACCAGTTCGGGCCGACCTCCGTGACGCGGCCGACGACGCCCTCCGCCGTGATGACCGCCATTTTTTCGGTCACGCCGCTGCGCGAGCCCGCGTTCAGCATGACGGTATCGATATACGGATTGCTGTCGCGCCCGATGACGGAGGCGGTGACGAAGCGCATCTGCGGATTTGCCTCAACGAAGTTCAGAAGCTCCGAAAGCCTTGCGTTTTCCTTTTCGGTCTCGTCGAGCAGCGCGAGTTTTTCCTGCTGAACAAGGAGCGTTTCCCGGAGGCGCGCGTTTTCCGCTTCAAGCTCGGACGGCGAGAAGACGCGCGTAAAGAACGCGCCGACCGCCTGCTGGACCGAATGCAGCGCTTCGCCGACCGGCGCAAGCGCCGTGCGGAACAGACTGTCGCCCGTTCCCTTGCCGTTCGCGGTAAACGCCGCCAGCACGATCAAAAGAACGATCGCGGTCATCGTGATCCACATCGGTCTGTTTTTCCAAAGCTTCCGCATGTTCGCCTCCGATATACTTCTGCAAAATACAGTATATCACAGTTCCCGCGCGCGGAAGGTGAACAATCGGTTAATAATCAACCGGCAAACAGCGCGGCGCCCGCCGCGGCCAGCGCGCACAGCCCGATCAGAAGAAAGATCCACCAGGGCACGCAGTACAGGAACAGCGCCGCGGCGCCCGCGCCGAGCGCGACGAGCAGCATGCGCTTCGCTTTTCGATTCCGTTCACAGGTCTTTCGCATGGTTCCGACTCCTTTTTTCTGTATCATACGCGCCAAGCGGGAAACTTGTGCCGGAACACGGCGAAAAAAACCGGAATATGATGGGAATAAGTACGTGACAAGGAGATCGGGTATGCAATCCGAACTGATCAGACTTTCTTCCGTTTCGCTCGCCTATCATACGGTCGCGGGCGAAACGATCGCAATAAACGATCTGGATCTGACCGTATACGAAGGCGAATTTCTGGCGATCGTCGGACCTTCCGGCTGCGGGAAAACGAGCGTGCTCTCGCTGATCACGGGCCTGCTTGCGCCCACGGCCGGAACCGTTTCGTTCGCAAGAGAAGACCTGCGCGCGGGCTATATGCTGCAGCGCGATCATCTTCTGGACCACCGCACCGTCGAAAAGAACGTCCTGCTGGGGCTCGAGGTGCAGCACCGGCTGACGCCGGAATCGAAGGCGCGCGCGATGCGTCTGCTGGACACCTACGGGCTTTCCGAGTTTCGCGCGTATAAGCCGCATCAGCTTTCCGGCGGCATGCGTCAGAAGGTCGCGCTCATCCGCACGCTCGCCATCGAGCCGGACCTGCTGCTCCTTGACGAGCCGTTTTCCGCGCTCGACTACCAGACGCGTCTGACGCTTTCCGACGAGGTCTTCCGCATCATCCGCAACGAGCACAAGACCGCCGTGCTCGTGACGCACGACATCTCGGAGGCGGTCTCCATGGCGGATCGCGTCGCGGTGTTCTCCGCACGGCCTGCGTCGATCTCGGCGGTGCTGCCGATCGGCTTTCCCCCGTCGATGCCGCCGCTCGAGCGGCGCGGGCAGCCGGCGTTCCACGACTATTTCGAACGGATCCGGAAGGAGCTGCACATATGAAAACGAACGCCGTTTCCGAAGCGCACGCCGCGTATCTCAAACGTCTCCGCCGCAGCGCGAGGCTCGTGATCCTCGCGCGGATCGGCGTTCTGGCGCTCTTTCTTCTGCTGTGGGAGCTCGGGGCGGCGCTCCGGTGGTTCGACCCGTTTATCCTCTCCTCCCCCTCGCGCGTGGCCGCGGCGATCGTCCGCCTGATCCGGGACGGCTCGCTCTGGCTTCACGTGGGAACGACGCTGTACGAGACCGTTCTCGGCTTCCTGTTCGGCACGGCGCTCGGCGCCGCGATCGCAGTGGTCCTGTGGTGGTTTCCGGCGCTGAACCGCGTGCTGGATCCGTACCTCGTGGTGCTCAACGCCCTGCCGAAGATCGCGCTCGGTCCCGTTCTGATCGTCTGGATCGGCGCGGGCACGGCTTCGATCGTCGTGATGGGCGTGCTCGTTTCGCTCGTCGTGACGACCGTCACCGTGCTGAACGGGTTCCTCGCCGCGACCGACGAAAAGCAGCTTCTGATGCGTACGCTCGGGGCAAGCAAGATCCAGATCTTCACGAAGGTCGTCTTTCCGGCGGGCGTTCCGGATCTGATCTGCGCGCTGAAGATCTCGGTCGGAATGAGCTGGGTCGGCGTCATCGTCGGCGAATACCTCGTAAGCAAGGCGGGGCTCGGCTACCTCATCGTGTACGGCGGGCAGGTGTTCAAGCTCGACCTCGTCATGGCGAGCGTGACCGTGCTGTGCGTGCTGGCCGCGCTGATGTACTACGCGGTCGCGCTGCTCGAAAAGAGAATGCGCCGCTGAACGAAACAGGGCTGCCGCAAACGGCAGCCCTGTATTCTGTTTTGCTTATTCAAACCGCGGCGCGCCTTCAAAGAACGCGTTCTTCCATTTTTCGCGCTCGGACCGTTCCTTGCCCTTCACGTACCGCCAGCCGCCGTCCGTTCCGGTATCTTTGTGGTTCAGCACGCAGTCCGGCAGCGCCTGCTCGAGCATCTCGCGGTCCTTCTTGCCGGCTTTGTTGGCCGCGTACCAGAACCGCTGCAGCGTCTGGATCGAACAGACCGGACGGAAATCCGAGATCCTGTTGGAACAGACGTTGAGATCGCACAGATGCGTCAGCCCCGCGAGCGGCGAAAGGTCCGTGATGCGGTTCATGAACAGCTCGATGTACTCGAGCTCGGTCAGCTCCGAGAGCACGCCGATATCCGAAATATAGTTGTCCGCAAGGATCAGGACCCGGAGCTTTTTCAGCGGACGCAAAAACGAAATGTCGTCCAGCTTCTGATGCCCGAGGTCGAGCGCGACGAGGTCGGTGCAGTAGCGGATGAACTGCGCCTTTTCGCTCGTCATCCGGTTTTTGTCCGCGGTCTCGGATCTGCTGTAGCGCGTGGAGAACGCCGTCGCGTCCGTGCGCAGCTTTCCCCAGTAGCCGAGGTCGATCTCCCAGATGAACCGGATCCCGGGGAACGCGTCGCAGAGCTCCGCCGACGCCGCGTTGTCCAGTCCGCAGCCGATCATTTCGACGCGATCGAGCTCCGGCAGCAGCGCGATGATCCGTTTCAGCGATTCGGGATCCGCAATCTTCGTCCCGGAAAGATTCAGCTCCGCGGCGTCGCACGGAACGTACGCGTCGCCGAGCTTCACCGCATAGCGGAACGAAACGTCCGGAAACGCGGCGAGCAGGACCGCAAGGTCCTCGTTGCTTACCGTGCCGTCGTCGATCTCGACCGACGCGACGCTGCCCGACGCGGCGATCCGTTCGGAAAGCGCGTCCGCATCGGTCGGTTCCTGCACGTGAAGCGTGACCGCGGGCGCGGGCGTTGCGGTCGGCGCCTCCGTCGGCGGTTCGGTCGGCGGTTCGGTCGGCTGCGGCGTCGGGGCTTCCGTCGGGATCTCCGTTGCGGCGATCACGACTTCATCCTCGGGCGCGGGCGTTGCGGCGGGCGCTTCCGTCGGGATCTCCGCTGCGGGAGCCGGCGCGGCGCCGCCTTCCCCGCAGGCGAGCGGCAGCAGACAGCAGAGCGTTATACAGATGCAGATCGGGATTCGTACGTGTTTCATAGTTCGGATTGTATCACACTTTTTCCGGAAAGAAAAGCCCCGCGTGAATACGGGGCGCGCCGTTTATTTCTTTTTTGCGTAGGGCGTTCCGTCGAGCGGAAGCTTCGTACGGAACACGCCGTCGCGGTTATAATACGCGTTCTGCACCGCGGGCGCGGTCGGGATCGTGCAGATCTCGCCGATGCCCTTTGCGCCGCAGGCCAGTCCGTCCTTCGAAGCCTTTTCGACGAGGATCGCGTCGACCGGCGGTGTCTTGTCCGCGCGGAACAGGCCCAGCGTGCCGTATTTTGCCGACGGTCTGCCGTTTTGCAGCGGGAAGTCCTCCGTCAGCGCGTAGCCGAGGCCCATCACGACGCCGCCTTCGATCTGTCCTTCGGCGGCGCGCGGATTGACCGCCACGCCGAGATCGTGGATCGCGGTGACGCGCTTTACGGTGCCGTCGTCGTTCAGCTCGACCACGTGCGTGGCGTAGCCGTAGGCGATGTGCGAGACCGGGTTCGGCTTGTCGCTGCCGAGCTTATCGGTGATCCCCGTGTATTCGCCGAGGAACGAGCGCCCCTCCAGCGCTTCCCACGAGCCCTCTTTTTCGAGCGCTTCTTTGATCTGTTTCGCGGCGCGTACGACCGCTTCGCCGGTGAACAGCGTCTGTCTCGACGCGGTGGTGTTGCCCGCGTCCGGTGCGAGCGCCGTGTCGGGCGTGCAGTAATGCACGCGTTCGTGCGGAATGCCGAGGATCTCCGCCGCCATCTGCGTCTGCACCGTGCCCATGCCCTGTCCGATGCACGCCGCGGACGAATGCAGATACACGTCGCCGCCTCTGACCTCGATGCGGCAGCGTCCCGTATCGGGGATGCCGACGCCGAGGCCCGCGTTTTTCATTGCGCAGGCGATGCCCGCCTTCGGGTCGCGCTCGAGGATCGGCCGCGCGGCGTCGAGCGTTTCGACGAGCGCCGTCGTTTCGTCGGCGATCTGCCCGTTCGGCAGCACCTGCCCGGGGCGGATCGCGTTGCGGTAGCGGATCTCGAACGCCGAGATGCCGACGAGCGCCGCGAGCTGATTCAGATTGCACTCGGTGGCAAAGCAGCTCTGCGTGACGCCGAACCCGCGGAACGCGCCCGCAGGCGGATTGTTCGTGTAGATCGCCTTGCCGTCGATGTCGACGTTCTGATAGTTATAGGGACCCGCCGCGTGCGTGCAGGCGCGCTGCAGGACCGGCCCGCCGAGCGAGGCGTACGCGCCGGTGTCGGAGATCAGCGTCGCCTTCATGGCGGTAAGGTACCCGTTCTCGTCGCAGGCGGTGGTGAATTCCATCTCCATCGCGTGGCGTTTCGGATGGATCAAAAGGCTTTCCGCGCGCGAGAACGCGACCTTGACGGGACGGCCCGTGTGCCACGCGAGCAGCGCCGCGTGGTGCTGCACGCTCATGTCCTCCTTGCCGCCGAAGCCGCCGCCGACCATCATCGCGGTCACGCGGACCTTGTCCTGCGGAAGACCGAGCATCTGCGCGCACTCCTTGCGCGTCTGATAGATGCCCTGATCGCCCGAAAAGATACGAACGCCGTCGCCCTCGCGGTACGCCACCGCGCATTCGGGCTCCAGGAACGCGTGATCCGTGGGCGGCGTGGAATAGTGATTCGTGACGACGTATTTGCTGTTTTTGATGACCTCGTCGGCGTTTCCGCGCACGAGATGCTCGTGCGAAAGCACGTTCGTGCCGTTCGATTCGTGCACGAGGATCTCGTCCTTCAGGCCCTCCGCCATGTCGAGCACGGGCGGAAGTTCCTCGTATTCGACCCTGACGAGCGCCGCCGCCGCGCGCGCCTGCGCCTCGGTCTCCGCCGCGACCAGCGCGATCGCGTCGCCCAGAAAATGCGTGATCTTCCCTTCTGGGATCATCACGTCGTAGTCCTGCTTCAGATGCCCGATCTTGACGGTCCCGGGAATGTCCTTTGCGGTCAGCACGCAGACGACGCCGGGCGCGGCCTGCGCCTCGCTCGTGTCGATCGAAAGCACCCGCGCGCGCGGATACGCGCTTCGCGCCGCCGTGCCGTACAGCATGCCGTCGAGATACAGATCGTCGGCGTACTTCGCGTCGCCGAGCGCTTTTGCGGGCGCGTCGACACGGTCGAGGTTTTCGCCCACGACGCCCTTCAATACGCGCTTCGGCACTTCCCCGCCCTCGCGGAACGTCTTTGCCGCGAGCAGGATCGCTTCTTCGATCTTTTGGTAGCCGGTGCAGCGGCAGATGTTCATGCGGATCGCGTCCTTCACCTGCGCGGGCGTCGGATCCGGCTCGCGGTCCAGAAGCGCCTTCGCCGCCATCACCATGCCCGGCGTGCAGAAGCCGCACTGCACGGCGCCCGCCTCGGTGAACGCGTACGCGTAGACCTCGCGCTCGCGCGGGGTAAGTCCCTCGCAGGTGACGACGCTCTTGCCCTCCATGCGGTCGGTCTGCTGGACGCAGGCCTTGACCGCCTTGCCGTCGATCACGACCGTGCAGGTGCCGCACGCGCCCTCCGAACAGCCGTTTTTGACGCTGGTCAGACGCAGATCGTCCCTGAGAAAGCGGATCAGTTTTTTGTTTTCTGGGCAGGTCACCTGCCGTCCGTTTACGATGAAGCTTGCCATGCGCTTCCTTTCCGGCGTTCAGCCGATCAAGTAAGAGTATTCCTTCAGAACCGTTTCGATCATCGCCTTCGTGTCCGGATCGATCGCGTCGCGGTCGAGATCGACCGTTCTTACGCCGTTCAGACGCAGTTTCACCGTGCGCTCCGCAAGCGGGAGGAAGCCCGGATTTTCGGAGCCGTCGAACTCCGCTTCGGTCGCGAACAGCGTGAATTTTTCTTTATACGGTCTCGAATCGTACGGGCAGAACACAAGGCAGTTTCCGCACTCGTTGCACATGCGGTCGACGTGCAGGATCTGCGGCATATGTTTGCCGGGCACCTTGATCGCGACGTTCGCGCGGTTCGGGCACACCTGCACGCAGCATTCGCACACCGTTCCGCAGTTCAGACAGCGCCCGCGCTCCTTCTCGGCCTGTTCGTAGTCCTTCAGAACGCCCTGCTTTTCGAAGCACGCGTCTTCGGTCGTCTGCGCGCAGCCGCAGATCCCGTATGCATATTTTCCGGCGATCGCGTCCGCGGCCTTCCGCGCGTCCGCAATGCCCTCGACGACCGTCGCGGGACCGCGGCTGCAGTCGCCGATCACGTACACGTGCGCGCGGCTCGTCTGCAGGTTCGCGTCGGTTTCGACCCTGCCGCGTTCGGTAAGCGCAATGCCGTTTTCAAGGAACAGCGCGGTCTCGACCTTCTCGCCGACCGCCGCGATCAGCGTGTCGCACGGAAGCGAGATCCGTTCGCCGGTTTCGACCGGACTGCGCCTGCCCGACGCGTCCGGCGCGCCGAGCTTCATCACGCTGCACAGAAGCGCGCCGTTTTCAAACGCAACGGGCGCCAGCAGCTCGCGGAACTCGACGCCGTCCTCTTTGGCGAGCGCGAGCTCCTCCTCGTCCGCAGGCATGTACTTTGCGGTGCGGCGGTAAACGAGCCGCACGCGCTTAACGCCGGGCGTCCGGATTGCGGCGCGCGCCGCGTCCATCGCGGTGTTGCCGCCGCCGATAACGATCACGTTCTCACCGATCGCGCCGAGCGTACCCGCCTTGCTCTCCTCGAGGAAGCGGATGACGTTCATCGCCTCGCCTTTTTCGAGCTTCATGTTCCCCTCCGCCCATGCGCCGACGGCGTACACGACGTCGGTAAAGCCGGCTCCGAACAGCGCGTCCGCGTCCGGCGCGGGCGTATTCGTACGAACGTCGACGCCCACGGCGCGCAGGATCCTCTCATCGCTGTCGATCGCCTCGGAGCCGATGCGGAATTCCGGAATGACGTAACGGACGACGCCGCCGAGCCGTTCGCGCTTTTCAAACAGCGTGACCGCCGTTCCCTGCCGCGCAAGGAAGAACGCCGCCGCCATGCCCGCGGGACCGCCGCCGACGACCGCGGCCTTTTTGCCGTTCGGCGCAGCCGGCTTCAGCCCCTTCAAGAGCGTTTCCAGGCCGTTTTCCGCCGCGGTCAGCTTCGCTCTGCGGATGCGGACGGATTCCTCGTAAAAGCTTCTGGTGCACTTGTCCGCGCAGTGATGCGGGCAAATCGTGCCGGTGATGAACGGCAGCGGATTCTTTTCGGCGATCAGCTGCAGCGCGTCCGCGTATTTGCCCCTGCCGACGAGTTCGACGTACTGCGGGATATCCTGTCCGATCGGACAGCCGTGCGTGCACGGCGCAGTGAAGCAGTCGAACAGCGGGACCTTTTCGTCGAGCTTGCGCTTCGGCAGCGGCTTGACCGGCTTCGTGTTGCGGACGGACGCGCGCGCCTGCTTCGCAAGCAGCGCGACCCTGCCGACGGACACGCCGGTAAACGGCGCGTACGGCAGTTTTTCGCAGATCTCGCCGAGCTGCGTGAGCCGCTGATAGCCGCCGGGCTTCAGGATCGTCGTCGCCAGCGTGATCGGCCAGATCCCCGCCTCGAACAGCGGTCCGATATTGAACGCGTCGACGCCGCCCGAGAACGAGAGACGGAGCCTGCCGTCGAATTCCTCGCTCATGCGCTTCGCCATCTCGATCGTGAGCGGATAGAGCGAGCGGCCGGACATGTACATTTCGTTGCTCGGAAGCTCGCCGCGCGTGACGTCGACCGGGAAGGTGTTCGAAAGCTTCAGTCCGAAGGTCACGCCGTTTTTCTTCGCGAGCGCAAGGAGGCGCCGGAACATCGGCACGGCGTCCTTGTACTGCAGATCCTCGTTGAAGTGATGCTCGTCGAACACGACGTAGTCGAAGCCGAGATCGTCGAGCGTTTTTCTCGCGTACGCGTAGCCGAGGATCGTCGGGTTGCACTTGACGAAGGTGTTGAGATGCTTGACGTCGATCAGATACTGCGCGATGCGCTCGATCTCCTGCGGCGGACATCCGTGCAGGGTCGAAAGCGTGATCGAGGTGCACACGTGCGGATCGATCGCATCGAGATACGCCCCGTCGACGCGCCCGAAGCGGTCGAGGTTCGCTTTCGCCCAGTCCATGCACTCGGTCCAGATCGCGGTCTTCGACGCGTCCTTCATGCCCTCGATGAACGCGTCGATCTTCGGGGACGTGATGCCCGCGTAATCGTAACCGACGCTCATGTTGAAGATGAACCCGTTCGGGTCGCCCCAGCCGAATTCCTTTGTGAACAGCTTCAGCAGGAACCACGCCTTGACGTACTCTTCAAGCGCCTGCGGCACGGTGAGCTCGGTCGACCACTCGCAGTTGTAGCACTCGTCCTGCGCGACGATGCAGGGACGTCCGATGCAGGCGGCAAGCTCCTCGCCGTCCATGATCTGCACGGTCTTGAGCTCAAAGAAGCGCGCGCCGGCGTAGTACGCGGCGAGGATGTTCTGCGTGAGCTGCGTGTTCGGACCCGCGGCGGGACCGAACGGCGTTTCGAGCCGCTCGCCGAAGATCGAAAGCAGTTTGCCGGGCACGGGCTTATACGGCCGCTTTACCCCGAACACGCTGCCGCTTTTGTACTCGTTCAGCACCCACTCCGTCAGCTTGCGGAACGGGATCGGCGTCATTCTTTCGGACATGGTTCGTTCCTCCCGTACGATTTATGCGTTGACCGCCGCCCAGAGCTTTTTCGCGCTCTCGCGGCATTTTGCCATGAGTTCCTTTTCGTCGCAGACGAGCAGTTCGCGGTCCTTCATCAGGACTTTGCCGTTACACACCGTAGTCACGACGGATCTGCCGTTCATACCGAACAGGATGTGCGAGTTCGCGTTGTTCCCGTCCATCGGCGTCAGCGGATCGTAGTCGGTCACGATCACGTCCGCGTACGCGCCGGGCTTCAGAACGCCGAGCGGCGCACGGAAATACCGTCCCGCGATCGCGGCGTTGCCGTTGAACAGCATATCGGGGATCTCGCCCCACGCGACCGTCGGATCGCACAGATGGTGCTTGTGGATGATGTTGCCGACCTTGTAGCTTTCGAGCATGTCGTTCGTGTAGCCGTCGGTGCCGAGACCGAGAAGCAATCCGAGCTTTTTCATATGGATGACCGGACCGCAGCCCACCGCGTTGCCCATGTTGGACTCCGGATTGTGCACGACGGCGGTGTCGGTCGCCTTCAATAGCTCCATCTCCGCCTTGTTGATGTGCACGCAGTGGATCGCAAGCGTTTTATTGCCGAGAAT
>JAEEGL010833022.1_pt1 | contig 10140 bp, 9 predicted proteins | sample 9134231 | NCBI WGS metagenome assembly JAEEGL01 (sample SAMN16246548, study PRJNA631951) | gut metagenome | biome: gut microbiome; feature: rumen; material: fiber-attached | host: Bos | place: Iran: Karaj | collected 2018-10
ATATATGATTTTTTAAGTCCTCAAATAGTAGCGGCGAAAAGAATTAGTTATAAAACTAATGATGAAGGTGTTGTTATAATTAGAGAAGATGGGAGTTTAGTACCTAAGAAAAGTGGACAGACAACTATTCATATTGAAAGTTTATATGATGGGTATATAAAAGATGTTCCAATTACAGTAAATTATGTTCCTCATTATACTATTCATTTTGATGCTAATGGTGGGGAAGGCCATATGGAAGATATTGAAGTTGCTTCTGGTACTAGTTATAATCTGCCTAATAATGTTTTTGTTAAAGCCGATAGTGAGTTTAGATATTGGAATACTAAAGCAGATGGATCAGGTGATTCGTTTAGTAATTTAGGGCTGGTGCCTGGTATGAATGATAAAGAAATACTAACCTTGTATGCTATTTGGAGCGGTGATCTAGGAATTGTAACATTTGATGCTAATGGTGGTAGTGTTGAGCCAACTAGCAAGACTGTTTATAATGGTGAAGTATATGGAGAGCTTCCGATTCCGAAACGAAATAACTATGGTTTTATTGGTTGGTATTGTAATGATGATTTGGTAGATTCTAATGATATTGTATCTTGTAATAATTTGAAAGCTGGATGGCAGGAGAACTCTTATACTATTGTTTATGATTCTAATGGAGGAGTATTTAAAGATGATTACTCTGGTATTGGCGAATTATATGTTTTGTCTAATTCTTTATTCAGTGTAGTTGGGGGTGGAGATTCCAAAACTTCTCTAAATCCTTTTGTAAGAAATGGTTATGAGTTTATTGGTTGGAATACTAAAAATGATGGTACTGGGAAAAGATATCAAGTACAGGAAACTATATCTGTAAATGATGTGATTAATTCGGAGGTACATTTATATGCGGTGTGGAAAAGTGAAGAGGGGACTATTACTTACCATGCTAATGATGGTACAAATATTACTAAGAGTCAAGTCTTTAATTATGGGGTTAATGTAAAACTTGATAAGAATACGTTTACCAGAAATGGTTATGATTTTAAAAGATGGAACACTAAAGCAGATGGATCTGGAACAGTATATAATGATGAGCAAGTTGTTAATATTAATGATAATTTGGATTTATATGCGATATGGGAGTCACGGTTTGATTATGAGATAAATGGATATAATGTTAGTAATGGTTATATAAGTAAAATAACAATTAATACTGATGTTGATGCATTTAAATCGTATATAAGATTAGGGATTGGATATACAGTAGATGTAGATTATAAAGATGTTGGTGGTAAAAGAGTATTATATACAGGTGGAAAAACTAAGATTAAGAAAAATGGAATAATATATAGAGAATTTACAAATTCTGTAACTGGCGAGATAAATGGTGATGGGATGATAAATTCTGCAGATTTATTGAAGGCAGTTAAACATTTAAAAGGGACGTCAGTTCTTTCGGGTGCATTTTTAAAAGCAGCAGATTGTAATGGGGATAATACTATAAATTCTGCAGATTTATTAAAGATAGTTAAGTTTTTAAAGGGAACTGGAAGCTTATAGAGGGAGGATAATGAATATGAAAATAGTAATGAGAATATTGATTTTTATAATGGTAATACTTTTTCCTACGGTAGTATTCGCTGCCAATGCTAATATTTCTATTAGTTCGCAAAATGCTTATGTTGGTGATAGTGTTACTGTTACAGTTAACTGTTTTGCTGGGACTTGGAATTTGGCCGTAAGTGGTGCTGTTAATGATACTATTGTTGGATTTAATATGGATAGTAATGCTAGCTGTTCTAAATCATATACTTTGACGGCTAATTCACCATCAACACTAACTGTTAAACTGTCTGGGGATATTACTGATTATGATACAGATGTGACTACTTATCCTTCTGGTTCTGTTTCTGTAACGTTCGATAATCGTCCGGCACCTACTCCGGCTCCTACGCCAACACCTGTTACACCTACAACTCCTTCTAGACCGGTTATTAATAAAGAAACCGAGAAGAAGATTGAAGAAAAGAAATCGAATAATACTAATTTAAAAGAGTTGAATGTTGAAGGATATGACTTGGAAACGGTTGATAATGTTAATTATAGATTGGTTGTTAATAACCAAGTGGGTAAAATTAAGATTAATGCTGTAGTTGAAGATAGTAAAGCTTCAGTAACGGGAATAGGAGAACATGAATTAGCTCTAGGTGAGAATAGTTTTAAGATAGTAGTTATAGCAGAGGATGGTACAAAGAAAGAATATAGTCTTGTAGTAAACAGAAAGAAAGATAAGTACTATTTAAGCGACTTAAAGGATGCACTTAATAATGAAGATAGTGTAGAAATAATGCTAAAAGATGACGATATCATTAGTTCCGATGCTTTAACATTGATTAAAGAAAAGGGTAAAGATGCAAGGTTTGTTAAATATGATAATAAGAATAAAGAAGTATATAGTTTTATTATATCTAGCAAAGATTTAGATAATGTTAAAGATTTAAATACTAAGATAATTAAAGAAACAAACTATGATAAATATAAAAACAAATTTGATTATGATGAGGGAATTAGTATACAGTTTGGTCATAAAGAGGAGTTCCCTAATGGAACTAAAGTTAAAATATATGTTGGAGACAAATATAAGAATGGTACTAGATTAGAATTGTACTATTATAATGATAATGATTCTAGTAATAGTAAAATTAAAGATAATATCGAGGTTGCAAATGGTTATATAGTATTTGAAATTGATAAGGGGACAGATTATTTTGTAAAGACTAGGGATAAAGAATTAACTACTGAATGTCCAAAAGAAGAAAAGATAATTAATCCATTTTTAATAATATCTATTATTGAAGCAATAATAATTATTGCTGGTATTATCTTCTTTATGAGATATAAAAAGGAGATGGAAACAAAAATGAAAAGTTATGATACTATACAACCAAATAATAATGTTGTAGAAAATAAAACAAATGGAGAAGAACAAGTAGAACTACCTAAAGAGGTATAGAGAGCTTATCGTAGATAGGCTTTTTTCTTGACTTATTATATAGTATATAATACAATAATTTTCAATATTTTATTATTAAAAGAGGGAAAAAGAAATGGAAAAAAAACTTGTTATTAATGCACAAAGTATTATTGAAAATCAGTTAAAAGAAGAATTACCAAATGAAGGACTTTCTAAATTAGAGATATATGATTATGAAAGATGTATAGAAGAATTAAAAAAATATAATGGTTGTTATAGTGATGATATATTCAGATTTAATTTGAAAAGTATGAAATTATGGGAATATGTTTTAGGTTTTAAAAAACTTCGTATTAAGTATGATGATAATCATCAGAATATGATATTGGATAATTTAATAATTGTTGGTAATAAACTTGTGCTTAAGTATAGAAAAGCTACTAGTTGGATTGGATTGTTTGGTCTTTTTGATAGTCTTAGTTTAAAAAATAGTGAGGCTTCTCCTTATGCTCCTTGTTATGGAGACAATGTCTTTTCATGTCAAAGAATAAGTTATCAGATAAGTGATGCATATATGGAAAAAATGATTATTGAATCGTATAACATTTCTGGTGGTACTCCTTTTTTAGAAAGATGTCTTTTCTTTGATGAGGACGGTAGTAATACTATTTATGATATTGTACATGCTGAAGATGTTATTGATTGTTTTAAATATACTAGGGGAAATGAAAGGATATTATTATCTGAAGCTGAATTTGATTTTGAAAAGGGATATATTGAGGAATCAATACAAGAAAGAATACAAGGATGCTTTTCTAAATAATTATCTTTATTTAAAAAGAGTAATTGACTTTACTCTTTTTTTGTTGTATATTTGGTTTGACTTTTTTATTTGAGAACTTATATTTTGATATGTACTACATTTTTATATGTGGGTTTTTTGCTTTGTATAGGAAGGAGAGTAGAAAGGAAAATCGGCTGTTAGAGGTACATATTAAATATATGTATCTTTTTTAAAATTGTTAATATAGTAGGAGGATTTATGAGTTTTATCAGTGTTAAAAATTTAAACAAAGAGTTTAAAGTGATGCAACGGGAAAGTGGACTTAGAAACGCCTTTAAATCGTTGATTAAGAGAAAGTATAAAACTATTAAGGCAGTTGATAATATCTCTTTTGACATTGAAAAAGGTGAGATTGTTGGTTATATTGGGCCAAATGGAGCTGGTAAATCAACAACAATAAAGATGCTTTGTGGAATATTAAAAGCTGATAGTGGGACTATTAGCGTTGCTGGTTTTGATCCCTTTAAAGATAGGAAGCAATATGTAAAAAATATTGGGGTTGTTTTTGGACAGAAATCACAATTATGGTGGGATATTCCGGTTATAGATTCTTTTGAATTATTAAAGAGTATCTATAGAATAAGTGATAAAGATTATAATGAAACAAAAAAAGAACTGGTTGAATTATTAAGTTTAGAAGAACTTCTTACAATTCCAGTTAGGCAGTTAAGCTTAGGTCAGAGAATGCGAGCAGAGATAGCGGCATCTTTACTTCATAATCCGAAAGTATTATTTCTAGACGAACCAACTATTGGTTTGGATGCGGTATCTAAATTGGAAGTTAGAAAATTTATTAAAGAAATAAGCAAGAAGAAAAAAGTAACGGTAATTCTTACTTCTCATGATATGAGTGATATTGAAGCTTTAACCAATAGATTAATGGTAATTGGTCATGGCAAAAAACTTTATGATGGAACTTTGACTGGTATTAAGAATAAATTTTCGAATAGTAAAAGATTAGAAATAATATATAAAAACTTAAAAAGACAACCAGATATTAACAATATTATAATTGTAGAAAAGAAAAAGAATAAAGTAGTATTAGATGTGGATATATCTAAAATATCTGTATCTAGTGTTATTAAAAAATATACAGAAATATGTGATATAGAAGATGTAAATATAATAAACGAGGACATAGATAATATAATAGTTAAGTTGTATAAAGATTACGATTTATGAGTGGATATTTAAAATATTTTAAAACAGAATTAATGATGGGGTTACAGTATAAAGCAGCAGCAATTTCGGGGTTATGTACGCAAGTATTCTGGGGAATATTGTATTGTTTACTATATGAAGCTTTTTATACTCATGCTAGTATAGGAGCGATTAGTTTTAAAGAGATAATATGTTATGTGTGGTTAATGCAGTCGTTCTTTTCTCTTATTTATATAAGGGTTAATGACGCTGAGATATTGGAAAAGATTAAAAGTGGTACAGTAGCATATGAATTATGTCGTCCTTATAGTCTTTATTTTTGGTGGTATGTTAGGTTGTTATCAAAAAAGTATGCGGCAGTTGCACTTAGATGTATACCAGTTTTGATAATTGCTGTACTTCTTCCTGAACCTTATCGTTTAGTTTTACCAATATCTCTGGAAGCGTTTGGACTATTTGTTATTTCATTAATACTAGGGTCTTTTGTGGTAGTTGGGTTATGTATGATTATTCATTCTATTACTTTCTTTACTTTAGAAAGTAAAGGAATAACTAGTATAGTATGTAGCATTGGTGAATTGCTATCAGGATTTGCTATACCTGTACCATTACTTCCTGGTATTTTAGTAAATGTAACAAAATATATGCCTTTTAGACTTATTGGAGATGCTTCTTTTAGAATTTATTCTGGTAATATAAACATTATAGAGGCGAAAGAAATAATAATATTACAGATTATTTGGATAATAATACTTATTGTTAGTGGGAACCTATTAATTAAAAAAGCATTAAAGAAAGTATGTATACAGGGTGGGTAGTATGAATTTAATAAAGAATTATTTAACTATTCATTTGAAAGTTAGTTTAGAATATAGGTTGTCATTTATACTAAGTTTAATATCTCAAGGTTTATATATGTTAATAGAATTATTTGCGGTATATGCTTTGTTTAGCAAGTTTAATTTGCTTGATATGTATGATGTTAATGAAGTTTTACTGAGTTTTAGTACTATTTGGTTATCTTTCTCTTTTTGTGAAATGTTTTTTAGGGGATTTGATAATTTCTCTAAATTGATTATAAAGGGAGATTTTGATATTTTACTTATTAGACCTAGAAATGTTTATTTACAAATATTTGGTAGTGATGTGTGTTATGAAAAACTTAGTAGAGTAATTACTGCTTTAGGTTTGTTTGTTTATAGTAGTATTAAATTAATAAGAAGCTTTAGTTTTTGGAAGATATTATTATTATTTAATATGTTTTTAGGCGGATTAATGTTATTTTTAGGATTATTTATAATGGGAGCGACAATGTGTTTTTATACTATACAAGGTTTAGAAGTAGTAAATATTATTACTAATGGTGGTAAACAATTTGCTGAGTATCCGATGCGTATTTATAGAAGGGCATTAAGACTGGTATTTACTTTTGTAATTCCAATAACAATTATTAATTATTATCCATTGAATTATTTAATAGGAAAGACAAATAACTTATTATATGTATTTTTACCTCTTATATCATTTATTGTATTATTAGTAGGTACGAAGATATTTAATTATGGAATGAGTAAGTATTATAGTACCGGATCATAGAAGAACTTGGAGTTCTTCTATTTTTGTTGTATAATACCTAAACGAATGGAGGAGACTTTATGGGGGCGAGATGTTTAGATGATTGTTTGATGGCTGCTAATGGTGTATTAAATAATAAACAAATGAAAGCTTTAGGAAATAGTTCTATTTCTACCGGTTCTATAGTTAATATTGATAAAATATATAGTACCTGTGGAGTTCGTGGAGATGTTCTTTGTAATATTCAAAATGGTGATCCTTTATTATTATTGCCTAAATATGGTGTTAATAATATTGAGGGGTTCAGTGATAATTATTTAGAGCTTTTATATTATCATCTAAGAGTATGGATGTTAGAATTTAATAGGGCTTGGCAACTTGGTAGTGACTTTTTTGAAAAGGGAGATAAGAGGTTTTATGAATGGCTTAAAAATGTTCCTTGTCAGGATGGCTATGAGAGAGAAGCACGTGATTTTTGGTTAAAACATTATGAAAATGCTGGGTTTTGTGGTACTTTATTCAATCACGAAGATAGTAAATATGTGCCAAAGGATATAGAATCTTATAATGAATATTTACCAAGCTTAAAGAAAGCTTCTATTAGTGAGATGGATTTGTTTTCGCCTGATGTTATAAGTGATACACACAAGAAGTATGATGTTGTATATATAGGAGATTTGTTAGCAAAAGCCTATTGTACAGATGCGAGTGGAGAAAAAGCTGATATGGAACGAATAAATAACTCTATTAGTATATTGACGAAAAACTTATCAAATTTGGTTGAGTCGGGAGGCCAGGTTGTTAGTACTTATGTTAGCCGGACTAGCCAACCGTTATTTTACCACGGATGGCAAATGGAACATACCTATTTTGGGGAGATGAGTAAAGCTGGATTTGCTCAACCTTATAATTTTGCTCTGCCTGGTTCTAAATTGCCTGAAATTGTATATGATTATAGAATAATTTATGATGAGGGTGCTAAAGGCCAAGATGAAAGAATAGCTCTTTCAATGAGAAAAAAATAATTGTTGGTTAGAGGTATTTACCATGTTATAATCATACTAGGAGAGTGGTTATATGAACCTATTTGAAAATGAAAATATTAAAAAGGGTTGGAAAAGTAAAAAGAATTTTCTTTATATAGCCTTTGGAATTATAATTGTAGCTATTTTGTCTTATATGTGGGGCTTAAGAATAGTTGAAGATAAGACAAGGGAAACTTATGATTTAGAGGAAGTAATTACTAGTAAAGCTACTTCTAAAGAGAATATCAAAGTTAAATTAAAAATAACAGGTAAACCTATTTTGTTGGCGGAAAAGAGTGATCCTAGTGCTGCATATTATATAGTATATAATGATAAGTATTATTATATAGCTAAGATGAGTAAAGCAAAAGCAGCTACTCTTAGTTCTGCTTTTTCATCTAATGAAAATGAGTTAGTTGGTTATACTTCAGAAGTGCCAGAAGAAGTGAAACAATTTGCGATAGATGATTATAATGTAGCATTTGCAGATCAACTAGAGAATAAATTAACAATTAATGATTATGATAGATATTTTGGAGATGTTTGTATTGATTTGGTTAAGGATGAATCTGCATTGGCTCCGTTCCAATACATAGTATTCTATCTTGGTTTAATTGGTGGAATAGTCGCTGTAATTGTTGCAATTGTTATGTTAATCGTTTATAAGATTAAAATGAAAAAAATGAATAAAGAAGATGCAGAAAGAATAAATCAAGAAATATATAGCGGTGAAGCTATTTTCTTTGAAAAAGGTCAAATATATTTAACGAAGAGTTATTTGTTTGATGTTGCAAATCTACAATATTTTAAGTATGAAGATATATTTTGGGTATATAAACATATTCAAAGAGTAAATGGTTTTGTATCTTATAAATGTTTAATGGTAACTACTAATAATGGAAAGCAAGCGATGGTGGCGTTGAATGCAAGAGATAATTATGAAAAGATAATGGAAGAATTAGTGGCTAGAAATAGTGCTATTAGACTAGGATTCACGCCTGAGAATAAAGAAGCTTTTAAAGAGTTGAAGAAAAAATTAAAGAGCGAAAAAAAGAATAAGGCCTCATAATATGGGGCTTTTATTTGGGGTGATTTGCATTTGCTGAGAAAATAGCTTATAATTTATTTAGGTGATGGAGATGAAAATCGAATCAGTAATGTTAGAAACTATTGCTGTAAGAGAGAGTCAGTATCCTACTGATAATAAGTCGGAGTTTTTATTGGTTGGTAGAAGTAACGTGGGAAAGAGTAGTTTCATTAATACTTTAATAAATAGAAAGAATATGGCACATACTAGTGCTACGCCAGGGAAAACACAAACTTTGAATTTTTATTTGGTTAATAATGATTTTTATTTAGTAGATGTTCCAGGATATGGGTATGCTACAACTTCTAAAGAAACACAAAAGAAGTTTGGGTTAATGATAGAAGAGTATTTAAAGACTAGAGATAATTTAAAAAGGGTTTTTTTACTAGTAGATAGTAGACATAAAATAATGGAAGATGACTTATTAATGTTTAATTTTATTAAGTATTATAAATTAGATGTTACTATAGTAGCCACTAAGTGTGATAAGCTTAAACAAAGTGAAAAGGCTAAAGTAGAGAGTAAGTTTACTAGTGCTTTCGAGTTGGGGCCTAATGATAATATTGTTTATTTTTCTAGTGTAACAAAAGAAGGGAAAGAAGATGTGCATAATATTATCAAAGTTTGTCTAGATACTAAATAGTATCTTTTTTATTGATTTAAAATGTATTATAATGAATATGAATAGTAGGTGAATTAATGAATAATAAAGGATTTACTTTAGTTGAAATATTAGCTGTAGTCACCATTATTACACTATTAACAGTAGTGGCAGTTCCGTCAGCTTTAGTCTTTCAAGAAAACATGAAAAAGAAGATGTATTGTTCTAAAGTTGATACTATTGAAAGAGCCGGTAGATTATATGGTAATGATGTTAAAGAAACTATAAAGGGAGATAAAATAGCTGAAAGATCTTGTTCGCTAGTAATGGAGTCTGGTATGTCTTCTTGTCAGTTTATTTCTATCAATGCATTAATGGCTAAGGGATATTTGAAAAAAGAGCTTGATCATGTTAAATCTACGGATGATAAAAAGGTATATGATGAGTTTTTGGATCCTAGAACTTGGGTTTCTATGAAAAATGATTACGTCTTGGTATATGTGGATAATGAAAGAGTATATGCTAAATACGTATATAAAAAAGTAGATGATTCTAGATATTGTAATAAAGAAGATGCTGAGATAAAAGACGCTAATCCGTCTAAAGTATTTAATTATTATTATGAGGAAGAGCATGATGCTTCTGTTCCACATGGAAAGGTTAAGGTTTGGTAATGAAGAAAGGATTTACGTTGGTTGAACTGCTTGTTACAATCGCAATTATGGCTGTTTTAATGGTATTGGTAACACCAGCTATTTTATCTTTAGCTAATAAGAATAAAGCTAATATGTTTTGTGGGAAAGTAAAAACTGCTATCAAAGCTGCGCAATTATATGGTGAAGAATATTTTCAATATATAGATGATACTGTTGGTGGTGATGATTCTAGTTTGAT
>JAEEGL012155704.1_pt1 | contig 10140 bp, 12 predicted proteins | sample 9134231 | NCBI WGS metagenome assembly JAEEGL01 (sample SAMN16246548, study PRJNA631951) | gut metagenome | biome: gut microbiome; feature: rumen; material: fiber-attached | host: Bos | place: Iran: Karaj | collected 2018-10
AAAATCGAATCTAGAAAGGCCTCCCATTCCCCATTCTTTTCATACTCACATAACAAACCATAGAGTTTGTTTTTGAGCTTATTACTGTATCCCTCTTGAATATCAGGTATCATATATCCTGGCTAGACAATTGTCTATACGAAAATGGCTTTTTCTCGACAGAACGATAGTAATTTGCTTCTAGCCGATGAGCAGTTCTTTTTTCCTCTTCCAGCATTAATCTAAACTTATCAATTAGGTTAGCCTGTGAAAAGTCTCGCTCATCATAAAGCGGCTTTACGTTCTCCCAAGTTAGGATGGTTCGGTTCAACCATTCGCACTTCATATAGGTAGCTAAAATTTGTACTTCGTCATTTGTCAGGTCATCGGTAAAACCTTCGGTTGTATACTCTAAAGATTTGCGCGGGAACTTAAACCAACCTATCGCGCCCTGTAAGAGAACAAATAAATCTTCCTCAATTTCTTCGTCGGTCCAGTTATCCCATTCGTCATCCAAAATCTTGCCCAAAAAGCAATCGTACACCGTCTGAAATTGAGTCATAATCTTATGCCTCCTTAGCCTCCTTGATAGCCTCTTCATTAGCCTTAACCAAGGTAATTGCCTTCAAAACATCGCGGCCGCACGCCTTCTTTAAAACTTCGCACTTATCAAAGTTCATAATCTTGTTGTCTACTGCGTAGTCGCAAAGTTCGAAAAGTTGGTTCTGGCTTAATTTCTTAACTTTATCCTTAAATCCAGCCAAACTCAGTTCGGTCAGATAAATTTTCTTTTCCTTATCTGTCAACTTAATGACATTAACTGGTTCAGTCGCATCTTCAGGCTCAATTCCCAAATCTTTCTTTACTTTCATATCCTCAATGTAGAGAATACCAGTCTCAATCATGTTCTTAAATCCAGTATCATACATCAACTCTTCAAGAGTTTCTCTGTCAATTGATACTACTGCACCCTGGGTTGCCCAAGTACGATTGAATCTCAATTCTGGTGAAGAAACATTAACTTTATGTCCTACCATACTAGTAACTTTTACTTTTTCCATAGTAAATAATCTCCTTTTACTCTTTAAGTAATTAAAAAATGAGGTGGCGGCGGCGCCGAGCCACCGCCACTTCGTTTAAAGTGAAACTAGATATTATCTAATTATTCAAGACCCTCGTAAGGAGTTGCGTTGTGTCCAGCAAGAGCGGTGTTCTGATAAATACCCCAGTTGTAATATGTGAAGATGGCAGTACCAATCTTCTTCCATACTTCAACTTCGATAGAGTTATCTTTGTTCTCGTGGTCTTTAACCTGAGTTGCGCCCTCAAGAACAACCTTAACAACCTTCTCTTTACCAGTAGGCAAGATGTAAGCATACTGGTCATCAATCCAGCACTTCTTGTTCTTCTCGTCGATGAAGGACTGAGGAATCTCGATAACCGGAGCGCCGCGGAAAATACGAATCAGACCGGTGTTGTGGATTGCATCAATATCATCCGGATGATATACACCCTGGCCAACAGCAGAAGCTGGAACGATAGCGTCTGCACCCATCGTAGCGATGAAAGCAGGAGTAGCGAAAATCGCAACGCCATCACCATAAGCCTTAACGGTGTTCATAACACTTACCATGTTATCAGCAACGAAGGTATTACCAGTAGCTTTGTTAGCATTCGGGAACTTACCAGAAGCATAAGCAGCGCTAAGAGCCTTCTGTACCTCAAGGATAACAGCATCACTCATGCACTCAGTAACAACATCCATAACCTCAGCAAGAGACTCGGCGCCATCAATCATTCTCTGGAAGTCGATTGTAGCAGCCATACCTACCGCATGAGTCTTAACCTCGAAGGTTGTTGAATCAAGACGGAATGTCTCGTAAACACCAGAAAGAGCAACCTGAGTCAGGAACTTCTTTGCGCGGTTACGTCCAACCTTGGTCTTAAAGAGAGCTCTCTGAGCCTCACCAACAACCTGAACTTCTGCAAAAGCAGAAAGAGTGGACAGAACCTTCTTAGGTGTAACAAGATCAATTGCCTCTACGAGAATCTCGTAGATGTCATAACGGTTCTTCATAAACTGGTTAACAGAACCGCAAAGTCCAGCGAGACCATCTCTGAAAGAAGCCTCAACCTGGTTCGTAGTAAAATTAGTCGGAGCAGTGCCCTGTGCAGCATGAAGGGCAATCTCTCTAAAATCTTTTAATTCCATTCTATTACCCTCCTTAATTAGTCAGCGATTACCTGGAACTTAACGCCGATAGTACCATCAGGCATTGTCCAATTGCCGTTAATAACCTTCAAAACAGGACCAAATGTAGGCTGTGTAGCAGATACAACGATTGTACCATCAGCACCAGCACCACCATAAAGGGCATTGGTCTTGTAAGCTTTCAGAGCAGAAATAAATACAGATTCAGCGGTGAAAGCGGTATCTACTGCAGAGTCATAAGAAATGCAGTTTGTGGTGAACTTGTCGCCAACTGCAAGATAACCCAGACGAGGATAAAAATCATCGGTACCGTCGATCTTGAAATTCTTCAGACCAGGAGTACGCTCGTCATAGATGTGCTCAGCAGAATAATTGAGTGCGATCGGAAGAGAACTATCTTCAGCAAACTTAACTGTTCTATTAACTTCATCAACAGCAAGAAGCATACCATTCTCTACCGGAACAGATGAAAAATCTGTAGCATCGGGCTTGCACTGAGCCACGATACGACCGTCACGACGGAAAGCCACGTTGTTCAATTCGATCTGGCCATAACCGTCAATTGTAAGTCTTGTGAGAGCCATCGTAAAACCTCCAATTATCTTTCGTATTTTGATAGAATAGCCTCAATTCCACTAGGTGCTTGATCCTTCGGAACAAAGCCTGTAGTAGCTTGAGAAGTAAAAATAGAAGAATTAGACTTCTTCAGTTCATATGCAAGCTCTTTGTCGAGGTCTAGCACAGTAAACTCGTCCAATTTAGCTTTATAGGTTTCGATAACCTCATCAGCGAGTTTGTCGGAGTACTCTGCGATGACAGCTTCTTTCTGCTGCGTCTCAACATTGTACTTGTAGTTCTTTAGCTCGTCCAATTCCTGGGTGAGCGTACTAATCTGATTCTGCGCCTCAGCGTACTGAGCGGCAGCGTCATCAATTTTAGTCTGCGCATCACTTGCTTCCACATTTAAAGTAACAATTGTTGCATTTAACTCTTCAATTTTGGATACAGAATTTTGAAGTTCTACAACATTTTGCTCTGCGTTAGCAAGATTTTCATTTACAAGCTCATATGTATCCCCGTTGAGCTTGCGCAGTGTATCCAAAGTAACTTTCTCATCTTCGGTTACATCTACGATATAGCACTTTTTCTTTTCAGAAATAGTGATACTATCAGTCTCGTTGTCTTTTACGTAATATACGCGCTCGTATGTGCCTTGAGAATAATTAAAAGCCAGCGCATAATCATCGTAAATGTCACAAACAGCATAATCAATCTGCCAGCTACCCTCTTCAGTATAATTCTCATTTAGAAGAGTCCAAATAGCATCATGCTTCTGAGAGTCAGACAACTTAAAATTAAGTTTTGACATTTCCGATTGTCCTCCTTTGGAAAATTCTTTAATCTTGTAGATGGTGTCCTCAATAGACTTTTGTAGAGAGTAGAAAGAAGCACCCTCAAAACAAGGTTCTACCGGGTCTCCTAATGCCTGGAGTCCTAAGAAGCAGCCGTCATCGAAAACCACATAGACTTGTCCGCCAATGACGGATTTATGGTATTTAATCGAAGGTTCATAAAGTTCCATCGACTGCGCCTTTCCTACGATGTCGTTTGCTTCAGCATAAAGAGCAGTGAAGATTAGGACGTCGGCGCAAGCGTACTCACGTTCGACACCATCTTCGTCTATATGCTTCTCCCAAGCAAAATTAGGATTCTCTGGTACAATACCGTAAATACGGCCTTCGTTGCGCTCAGTGCCGTGATCGGTAAAATCTTCTCCATCATAAATTCCTTTAACAGGAACATACGGTAAGGAACTAAGCAGCTTCTCTGCGAATTCATCAGTAATGTAGGTGCCGTTTCGGTTTCCGTATTTGTAGAAGATGCGGCATCTAGCTTTCGATAGAATCTCGTTATACTTCTCTATTTGTCCATAGACACTAATCGGAAACTCCTTGATATTTTTATCCATCAATTAGGGCCTCCTTGGTTGTCAATTGAGTCCTCATTTTGAATGGTCTTGTCTGCTTTATCTTGGACGTTCTTTTTAGGACGTCCAACTTCGCCGTTGCCATCACCAGATTGAGTATAGGAAGAAGAAAGTGGAATAAGCAACTCGCCCAAATCAAGCACATCGTTTTCGAGTGTCTTGAGATTAATAAGGGCTTGCTGATTTACACCCATCGCCGCGGAAGGAAGCAAGAAGCTATATCCATTCTGCGCGAGTTGGAGTGAAGTTTCAACGAACTCTTTCTGATTATAATGGCTAACTGGAAGAATATCATATTTAAAACTAATATTGACATTGCCAAACAGTTTATTTAAAATATATGATATAAAACGAGAATATTTGTTTGCTAAAATCATCATCAATGACATATCATTAGTGATAGAAATTAACAAGATTTGCGCGCCCTTAGGTGAGAAAATTTGGGAACTAATACCGGCATTTGAATAGATGTTTTGATACATCTTGTCGATATAGGTGTTATTGACGGGTTCAGACGAGGTGCGAGAAAGGATAGCATCTACATCCGCATAGGTTGTCATAACAGAAACATTCTTATTTCCCTTTAACATACCCACCGCGCCGGTGTGCATTTCAAGTGCTTCTTCAGGCTCAAAAAGCAATCGACCATCATTTAAGTGAGGAATTTTTTGAACAATAATTTTTCTGATTTCTTCTGCTTCGCGCTCTTGCTCAGCATCAACCGCATCTTCATACTCGATAGTTGCGGGAATAACATTTAGGAAAAGAGGACGCCCATCATCGAAGAAAGAAAAACAAACACCAACTTCTGCTGGGAGTCTAACCCAGCTATCGGTTACTTTGCCCGCATGGTATTTCTTATACCAAGAAACAATCTCTTTTGGATAACTATTCAAAGTTTCTTTGCGAATCTTATCATTGGTTATTGAGTCGAAATAGGTAACATTAAATTCAACTATTTCGTTTCCAGCGAGATCCTTGAAGCGTGAGCAACAGTATCCAGTAGGAAGATCAATAATTGCAAATCCGTCTTTCGCGTTTAGAGTTGTGATCGCGCCATAATAAGCGCCATCAATCAACGCGTGAATTGACATTCTGGTAAGTAATTCTTGCAAGTTCAGTCTATCAACGTATTGCAATGCATTAAAGTATCGCTTTTGGATATGTGGAGTGGAGAGTTGTTTTCCAAAAGCCGGATAAGGAATTAAGATTCCGTAATATTTTAATATAGTTGCAAAATACAAGATAATACGTTTGTAAAGACTGTTCTTGTCGAAATAGTTACGAGAAAGTCGTTGTTGCGCATCTAAAGAGCCGGAGTTAATAATTTGTTGAATTTCCTCAGGTGTGTAATCTCTAAGTCGAGTTGTTGCGCGCCGGCTATCATAATATTCTTTCCAAAGTTGCTCAGTTTTTAAAACTAAGTCTGCTTGGACTTTTTTGAACAACTCAAGGTCTCTAGGGTTGTCTGTCATACGTCAGTTCCTCCGGTAAAGAATATCAAACTTCGATTTTTAAAGGCGGCCTTGCGCTTCTGCTTTTGGAATGCTATCTCTTCAAGTTCCTTGATTCTCCATAGACCATAAGCCAATGAGTAATACTTATCATCAGGGAATCGTGCATTGATAGGTTCGAGAGCAATGTCTAGGCCAGTTCTTTTAAGTCGAAGGTTAGCCATCTCTTCAAATAACTTAGTGGTGAGTTCATGCGGCATTAAGCGTTTTACTCGGTCTTCGAAGCTCATCTTAGAACCAACTTTTGTCGCTAATAGGGCCGCGCGAGCCTCTTGTTCTGTAATCAAGAAACGAACTAGTCCATTATTCAAACGAGCATATGCATTTGAGTGAATTTTTGGATTGAGTTGTCCGTTTGCTTTCATACAATAGAGAATTTGGGGCGCATCTTTAGGTTGGATTTTCTTATAGTCATCATTATTAAAGAAACCATAAGCGGGCATTACATTGCCAAGTTCATCCGTCTGCTCGCGAATCATTTCATCTCCCAAGTTAACACCAACACCATTACAGTCAATTATGACCTCGCGCGGGTTGTAACGAGCGATGATTTTTTTAATGTCCGCTGCTTGGCGCGTGAACACTTTTGTTTCTGCTTGACGACCGAGAATTTCAATATTTACCAGGGTGGCATAATATTTATCCTCTCGAACATTAACTCTAAAGATGGAGACAACTGTTTGGTCGTGCAAACGTCCCACGTCTATCGAAATTAAGTAGAAAATATCTTTATCTCCTCTAAATTTTTGCTTACGTTCCGGGTTTTTAATTTTTCTGTATTTTGAAAGTTTGTCGAATTGGAACCACGATTCTTCGGAACCACCTAACCAAGTGCCGCAATATTCACTTGCAAAGGTCTGCTCATTGTAAGAAGGAGATAATTTTAGCTTTTGTACGAATCCCTTATCAATAAGGTTGTGCATTGCGGGAATCCTATAGTCAAGCCCCATAGAGAAACTTCTCTTGGGGTCGATAATCGCATTTTCAAAAGTATCAATGAGCGCATCATAGGCATAAGATGATTTCATACCTGCAGAAGTTCTTTTGCATTCCATACGAGTCGTTAATTCGTATGCGTTCTCCTATGAACTGCTATATGTTTCCATATAGAATAGACTATATCACCATCCCAGAAGGATGCCTCGCACTTCGGGCCACTTGGCCCTACTCCCTTACACTCATCAGGGTTAGTCGTTGAACCTTCTTCTTTTCAGAAGCTTGGCTGCGGATTGCCCACGCCTTTACGTTTGGGTTTCCCCGCAATTCACGAGGTTTTCGATATGCCTTTCGGCATAAAGACGTTCTATTTTTTGTTTTTCTAAATCTGAAAGTCTATTGTATTCATTTATATAATCATGGTAGACCTTTCCCTCTCTTATCGGGCGGAACTTATTTGCTGGTCGGTATCCAGGTGTAGACGGATATTGAATATTTAAAGCTTCACAAATATTCTTAGCCGATGTAAATTTTGTTTCACACCAACGAAGTATAATAAATACTTCCTCTTTAGAATATTTTCTACGGGTGGGCTTTATATAAGCTTTACTTTTCCAGTTCTCAAAATCAGTTAAATCACAGAACTCTTTGTAGATTTTAAATTTTTGATCCTCTTTTAAGGCATCGAATTCATTACCCCAGGCAACATAATTGCGTTTAGCACGAATTCCAGCGATAATATCAATTGAGGTTCCGTAAAATCTACTAATTACACCACATACTTTAGAATTATAGTGGCAAGCAGCCTTTATAAAGAAAACCTTTTCTTTGTTAAACCGCGCCTTTGGGCCGGTCCATGTTCCACCAGGATTACAATTATACCCATCTTCGAGAGTGTTAAATTTCTCGATTAACTGTCTCTCATAATCATACCCAAGTTCCTTGGTTGAAAAATCCTTTTCCTCAATTATTTGAAAATTAAAATTTTCAAGCCCATCTTTCTGAACTGCGTGCAATAATTTTGGATTAGGGTGAGTACCATTAATTAATCGCCGCCAATGTTGCTTTTTTCTGGCTTCTGGTGTCTCTGTGATACCGATATATTGTTTACCATTTATTAAGTTTTGAATAGAATAGTAATAATACTTCATATTGAGCCTCCTTATTCTTTTCTATTATTAAGTAGAAAAATAATAAATTGACTCTACAAAAGTAGTACCTTTTACTTAGATTTAGACAGCAGGAATTTCAGCGTATATAACCTGCGTGTTAATTTTCTCATATGGATTTACAAGTCCATTAGCCATACGACGTGATACATTCATTTGCATAAATAATTTCTTATTTATTGGACTATCTCTTCAACTAATTTTCACTTAGAAATTTAGTTGGGTGGCACTTCGAGTGGTAGCAATCTCCACCCTACTTCCTTTCGGAATAGTCTCTACACCTTTCCTCTTTCGAGGACTTGGCACGGTATTGGGTTTTATCCGTTCACCGTTAGCCGTTTTCACGACACCCCTTGCCAAGGGTTCACCACCTGTTTCAGTAACTCTCACGAGTTAAAGCCCCCAAACTTAAGGGAGTACAACTTCTTGTACCATCTGTCCATCTAGGTCGCGCGCTTCATCAAGAAGCGTAGCATGGGTACGAAGACCACGACCAGAATCTAGGGCGCCGCCTATTGAAAGCGTGGAGCCATTTTTAAAGTAAAGCGTCACATAATCCTTACCAAAGTTTGCGTGCGGTTCTCCGTTATACAACTCCAGTTCATTTTTCAAAAGCGGCCAAATTCTCCATATTTCTTCGACTTTCTGTTTCGTAATCTTCGCGGCCTGTCCCTTGGTCGGCGCGATAATCGAACCAACATGGTTTGGCACAAATATACACTGAAGATACTTTGCTAAAATCGACAAGAAAGTCTTTGATGTAGCACGGGCCGCGGTAATGTAGATATTCGTATATCTCATGCAAGCGCGCAAGAATACGCGTTGATATGGAAACAACCTAAAATTTGAATCTTTTGGTAGAATCATGTCCAAATAAATATCGGGATAGGCCGCATAAATACACCAACTATCGTACAAGAGTTCCTCATTGCGCGCGAGCCAGTCCTCGGTAATGACAACACCCTTCTCCAGTTCTACTCCATCTCTGTAAAGACGCTCGCGCGCCTTAAAAGTAGAATCACTAGGTTTCTTCAACAAAATAGGCTCTGCCATATTATTCGTCCCCCTCATCTACAATGAATTCTTCTTCTTCATCGGTGACTTCAAAGCCATCGTTATCATACTTATCTAAATCGTATTCCTGCTGAAGTCCAAAAGAATTCTCCTCGACTTGGTTCGCGGCTTTCAGCGCATTTAATCTCTGTGTAATCTCTTCTCCAATTCCGCCCTCATTAATATACAACTTCTGATTATAATTCTCAATATTCTTCAAGGTCTCATCAATAACATCTCTAGTCACGTCGTCATAGAATTTGTTTTGACGTCCCCTCTTCTCCAACCAATGTCCTACTTCAGCAAAAGAATCGAAATCTATCGCGTTCTTGGCATTCTTTGGTGTAAACTCTGCGGCTTTGACTAGTTTATCATAGGTACTCATAAACTTGTCTACGTCCTTGTCCCCAGCCCGAATGCGGCTTTCAATTTCAAGTGAAATCTTGCAAAGTTTGCGGGCCTGGTCTATCTGCAGCGCGCCATTGACGTTTTGAGATTGGAGGAGACCCTTGTACAGGTCTTCCAGATAGACCAAATCTTCATCTTCATAGTTGGATCCCCAAGTTTTTCGGAGCGCCGCCATCTTCGCTTCATATACGCGAGGAATCTCATCCTCAATCATACCGGCTTCTCTTAACTCAATATACTGCTTATTATAGTCAGCCCATCCCAGCCCTTCATAGCACGAATCCGCAAACACGTTTGCATAGACAGGCCACACATCTTTATCTTCTTTATTTAATTCCCTTATTCTAATCCACTCTTTCACAATGAAAGGTATATCTGCCCATTGACACAACTTATCAATACTATTCCATTCATAAGAATGGCCGCGCAAATACTCGTCCACGCAACTATTACAAATGGGGAGTCGTCCATCTGGGTAGAAAATTGAGTGGGTGCGCGCAAATTCGTTTTCGTCGCTCGGTGTTTTACACTTTGCGCACGTCTTAATTTTGAATTGCTTTTTCGGAATTTTTGGCTCTAGCGGCATTCATCTTCACCTCCGCTTCTCTATTCCACTCTTTAAACATCTTCAGAGTGTCTTTCTTTTCGCGGCGACCAGCTTTCGAAAAGGCCTCGACCACATCACAAACCATGTCTTCGAAGGGTTTAGGAATAAAATGACCTTCCTCGTCTTTTTCAGTTGTTCTCAACTCAACTCCTAAGGTGCGCGCCACCGCAATGAAAATTGTGCCAACGCGGCACTTGGTCAACTCTACCATAAACTCGTCTACTAATTTACTTCCCATCATATCTTAACCTCTTTGCTTTCGCGCAAGCTTTGCA
>JAEEGL013450473.1_pt1 | contig 10140 bp, 5 predicted proteins | sample 9134231 | NCBI WGS metagenome assembly JAEEGL01 (sample SAMN16246548, study PRJNA631951) | gut metagenome | biome: gut microbiome; feature: rumen; material: fiber-attached | host: Bos | place: Iran: Karaj | collected 2018-10
AAGACAGCGGGAACGATACTGTCAAGAGCAAACATCAGGGTCACGGCAGTCAAGTCGGGACAGGCTCTTATTGATTACGTGCGCGAAAAGGGTGCGCCGGATCTGATACTTCTCGATATCAAGATGCCCGGGATGGACGGGTTCGAGACGTACGAGAAGTACCGCGAGCTTGAGAAAGAACTTTCGATACAGGATACGCCGATCGTCATGCTCACGGCCGATGAGGACAAGGCAAGTGAAAGCCGCGGATTCGAGATGGGAATAAGCGATTATATCCGCAAGCCCTTCGATCCCGATGTACTTGTGAAGCGTGTCAATAACATACTCATCACGAGCGGACGTATGAAGAAATTTGAGGAAGAGGCGACGATAGACAAGCTCACCGGATTCCTCAACAAGTACACCGCAAATGAACAGATCGGAGCGCTCACTCCGGAAAAGAGCGGTACGCTCATGATCACCGACCTTGACTCGTTCAAGCTTGTTAATGACATATACGGACATGATATGGGAGACCGTGTCCTTGCGGCATTTTCAAAGATACTTAAGGACAATATGGTATTTCCTGCAGTATTCGGAAGGATCGGCGGAGACGAGTTCCTTATATTTGCGGAGAACCTTAAACAGGAAAAAGACCTTGCCAAGTATTCCGAAGCCGTTAACCGCGATCTTCTCATCGCGGCGCGCAGCATGATGGGAGAGGACATGAGCATCCCTCTCGGCTCCTCGATCGGTGCCGTCTTCGTGCCTGAACAGGGAACGCAGTTCAATGAACTGTTCCGGCTTTCCGACAGGGCGTTATATACGATCAAGAACAACGGCAAGCACGGTTATTCGCTCTATATCGATGACGACCTTACAAGTGACATTCCGACCGATATCAACCTCGCGATGTTAACGACTATCCTCGAGGAGAGGAACATACCGCAGAACGCGATGTGGATGGGTAAGGAAGCGTTCGGTAACGTATACCGTTACATGATCAGATACATGGACAGATACCGCGGTACCGCATATAAGATGCTCTTTACAGCAAGGTTCATCCCGAAGGATCTGTCAGAATCCGAGAAAGAAAAGATCATGGCGAGCCTCAGGGAGCTTCTTCAGGAATCGCTCAGGAACAGTGATATCATGATGCAGATCGGTGACAGCCATTTTTTCCTGCTCCTTCCCGAGATCAGTGATTACAATGTCGGAAGGGTCACCGAAAGAGTCATGCATGCATGGAAGAACAACGAGTACAGTGGCCTTGTCGAACTGTCTGTCGAGACCGAGAGTACTGATGATGAGATGACGCATACATTCACCGAAAGCTCGGACGACGGAGAAAATCATGTAGTCATAGTCAACGACAACGCCGCAGAACTTGACAGTATGTGCAATACGCTCACTGCCAAAGGCTATGATGTCATAGGGTTTGATAAGGGAGAAGCGTTCATAGAGCACATCGCGGAGAACAAGCCGGATCTTATGATAATAAAAGCGGACATGAAAGGTATGTCAGGGTTTGATACGATAGTGGGCTTGCGCAAGCAGGGGGGCGCACTTCTCAGAGTGCCGGTGCTCCTTATTGCTGATGATGATCCTGCAACGGAACAGCGGGCGCTTGAACTCGGCGTAAGTGATTTTATCAGGTCGCCCATAACATCCGAGAAGCTGTATTTACGCGTCAGCAATATGATGAAGCTTACGCTCCTGAGTAATCACATGAACCAGGAGGTCGAGAAGAAGACCGAGGAGAACGAGAGACTGTCCATGCATATCATACAGGCTCTTGCTTACTCGATAGATGCAAAGGACAATTACACGAACGGTCACTCGAGCCGTGTCGCAGACTATTCTAAGCTGATCGCACAAAAGTACGGATACGGTGAGAATGAACAGACGCAGATATACATGATCGGCCTGCTCCATGATGTCGGTAAGATCGGTATCCCCGATGCGATCATCAACAAGAAGGATAAGCTTACAGATGAAGAGTATGCAGTGATCAAGAAGCATCCGGTCATCGGAACGCAGATACTCGAGACGATCAAGGAGATGCCGAACCTTTCGAACGGAGCGAGATGGCATCATGAGAGATATGACGGAAAAGGATATCCGGATGGTCTTAAAGGCGATGCCATACCTGAGGTTGCAAGGATCATCGCGGTCGCTGATGCGTATGATGCAATGACGAGCCACCGAAGCTACAGAGATACTCTTGCGCAGGATGTTGTAAGGGCAGAGATAGAAAAGTGTAAAGGCACACAGTTCGATCCGACATTTGCCGACATTATGATAGAACTGATCGATGACGATCCTGATTATCAGATGAGGGAGCACTAAATGGGAAACAAAAAAGGACAAAACGAACCAAATGAACTGTTCATGTCGTCCCAGATCATGATGGTCACAAGCTATACGATCTTTTCGGTGATACTTATCGGGGAGAGCTTCCTGATGAACTGGGAGATGTGGGCATGCATTCTTATTGCAGCGGGCGTAGGTATATCGTGGTTCATGCATGTGAACAGGATCGGATCCGATTCCCTCAGACTGTGGACGGTGTCGCTCCTGATGATGGCGACGTACTTTTTCTACGGATCGCACATAACGAGTACGTATGATCTTGCGATAGTGATGTCAGCCGTGATCCTGCTGTATACGATGACCGGCATACACGGGCTTATCACTCTATGCCAGATAACATACTATATCACGATGGCATTTGAGGTATACCAGCTGATCCGGGCAGGGGAAGAGTTTGACGCGCTCCTTATATCAAGAACGCTCCTGCATTATGCGATGGTCACGATGATATGCTGGATCGCGCGGATAGTCATCGACAAATGGAGAGCCGTTCTCGGACATTCGAAGGATGAGATAAATGCATTGGTTGCCGCAACAGGAAGGCTCAATGATTTTCTCGCGAACGTGTCTCACGAGATCAGGACGCCGATCAATGCGATACTCGGCCTTTGTTCCATGGGTCTTGATGAAGAAAAGGATATAGAAAAGAGAGCGAGACTGACTTCGATAGATGAAGCCGGTAAGAAGATAGGCGAGCAGATAAGCGACATCCTTGATTACTCGGAGATCGACCGCGGAGATATCACGAATAACTTTGAAGACTACATGCTCTCATCGGTACTCAACGATATAGTCAATGAACTGAGGCCGTACAGGAAGAACGACATAGAGCTCATAATCGATGTGGAGGCATCCATTCCTTCCGTCATGAACACGGATGTGAGCAAGCTCAAGAAGATTCTGTGGCATCTCATCATGAACGGACTTAAGTTCACGAATGAGGGCGGAGTGTATGTTCATGTATCGAGCGTGCCCCAGAACTACGGGATCAATCTCTGCATTGAGGTGACGGATACTGGTATCGGAATGAACGAGTCCGAACTCGAGATGGTATATGACATGTTCTACAAGGCTGACAGCGGAAGGGCCAGAAGGACAGGAGGTCTGGGACTCGGAATGCCTATAGTATACGGCTTTGTACGGAGCCTCGGCGGTTTCATGACGATCGAGAGCGAGCCTGATGCGGGTACTACTGTAAGGGTCAGCATACCGAACAAGGTTGTTGAGAACGAGTGCTGCATGAGCGTCGCGGACCGCGAAGGTATCAGCCTCGGTGCTTATTTCCACTTTGAGAAGTTCCCGAATCCTGTCGTACGTGATTTCTACGACTCGATGGTCAGGAATATTGTTCTCGGACTGAAAGTCACTATGCACAGGGTTGATAATTCGGCATCACTGCGTGCTCTTACCGACAGCAAGAAACTGACGCATCTGTTTGCAGGACCGGAGGAATACTTAAGCGCGGCAGATCTTATGGAGGAGCTTGCCAAGAAGATAATAGTAACTGTTGTTGCAAATGAAGATGAATTGAGTCTCCCTCCCGGATCGAGCGTCCGTATAATGCCCAAGCCGTTCTACTGCTTCCCGGTCGTCGGCATTCTCAATTTAAAGCGCAATGAAGAGGCTGAGCATGAGGGCAGAGTGACGTTCCCGGGAGCAAGAGTCCTTGTTGTTGATGATGAACCGATGAACCTTGTCGTATCAACGGGACTGTTCAAGGCATACGGAATGGAGGTTGCCACATGCGAATCCGGACCGAAGGCGATAGAGATGTGCCGTGAGCATGAATACGATATCATATTCATGGATCATATGATGCCCGGAATGGACGGCGTTGAGGCCATGAAGAGGATAAGGAGTGAGCAGGCAAGGAATAAGATCGTTGTTCCGATGATCGCTTTTACGGCTAATGCTGTAAGTTCCGCAAGAGAGATGTTCAGAAGAGAAGGATTTGACGGGTTTGTCAGCAAGCCGGTCGACCGTGTGGAACTTGAGCGTGTCATGAGGCGCGTGCTCCCGGCGTCCCTGATCAGAACGGACGAGTACACGGACTCATCTTCGGCGAAGCAAGATACTTCAGGAACTTTGGGCAGTAATGCAACTGTCATAGAAAAGCTTGCCGGTATCGGCGTTGATACCGAGAAGGGTATTTATTACAGTCAGGGAGACCGCGAGTTCTATGAGACACTCCTTGCCCAGTATCTCAAAGAATCAGTTTCCAAGAAGAAGGTCATGGATGAAGCGCTCCTTTCGGGAGACCTTAACGCTTATACGATACAGGCGCATTCGATAAAGAGTACATCAAAGATGATCGGTGCGATGGATCTGTCCGAGACCGCAAGGCTTCTTGAGGAGGCGGCAAAGAGATCCGACAGGCAGTATATCGATGACAATCAGAGCGCGATGCTCGCTAAGTACGACAGGATACTTGATGTTATAAGAGGAGCTTTTCCGGGCGAACCCCAGGAAGAGGAAGCACCGGATGAGGAAGATGATATACTTGAGTTTGACGCGGTTGGTACCGATGAGGAAGGAGGGGAGTCATGAGTCTTTCCTTCAATGATTTTCTTGCATTTTTATTCCATGAGAAGGATACGGGCAATGAAGACGAGATAAACAGGTTCATCTATTCTTCAACGATAAATAAGATGACCCTGATCGCCGTACTCGGTGGGCTTCTTAATCTTATCGCATTTATGGTAAGTTTTACCGGCAAGCATACCTCTTCACCGTTTATCATCCATTACAGGGTCATCTACGGATCGTGCTTTGTGGTAATGCTGCTTGGATGGTGCCTGTTCGCCTATGTCAAGAGGGATCTCGACAGACGCTATCGTTCGCTCATATGGATCATGCCTTTCACGTCACTTTGCGTGCTCGGATGGGCTATAGCCGCCACGGGCGTCAATGCGTATGCACTCGGTTTTGTCAACCCGAGCCTGTATATAGCTGCGTCGCTCCTTGTGCCGTTCTGTACGTATATGCATCCTATAGCATATATCCTTTGCGGAGGATTTTGCGATATTGTGATGCTGTGTGTTTATTACAACTTAAGGCTTGAGATCACGGCTCCGGCACCGAAGACACTCGTGCTCGCGGTGATACTCGTGCTTCGTATGTTCTTCGCACTCTATCTGTATTTCCTTCAGTTCACGCTTCGCGTAAGGTCGATAACATATGAGGAACAGCAGAAGGAGATAAGCGATCTGAACAATGCGCAGAACAGGTTCTTCTCGAGCATGAGTCATGAGATCAGAACTCCTATCAATACGATCATCGGACTCAATGAGATGATACTGCGCGAGAAGGTGAGCGATGAAGTGGCGGAGGATGCCGCTAACATAAGGGCTGCGAGCAACATGCTCTTACATCTTATCAACGACATTCTTGACATGAGTAAGATAAGCTCGGGTCAGATGAAGCTTACTGAAGTTAACTATCGTCCCGGTGACATGCTCTCGGAGATAGTCGGAATGCTGTGGCTTCGCGCCAAAGAGAAGGGGCTTGATTTTCATGTTGAAGTAGCTCCGGATATCCCGTCGGAGCTGTATGCGGATGAAGTCAGGATCAAGCAGATATTGATCAACGTACTTAACAATGCGATCAAATACACCAAGACGGGTTCGGTCACGCTCTCGATACAGTGCAACGGTATAAACGACAATAAGGCGGATATAGTATACTCCGTCAAGGACACCGGGCAGGGCATAAAGAAGGAGAACATCCCTTATCTGTTTACAGCGTTCAGACGTGTGGATGAAGAAGAAAATCGTCATATCGAAGGAACGGGACTGGGACTGTCGATCGTTAAGGAGCTTACCGAACTTATGGGAGGAACGGTCAGTGTCAACAGTGTATATACCCAGGGGTCCACATTTGTCATCGAGATACCGCAGACGATCACGGATGCGTCCGCTATCGGTGATCTTAACCTTGAAGACAAGCATAAGAGCAATATGTCCGGGACTTACAGATGCAGGTTTGAGGCACCGGCTGCACGCGTCCTGGCTGTTGATGACAACGAGTCGAACCTCCTCGTTATCAAAAAACTCCTGCGCGATACAAAGGTTACGGTCGATACGGCAGGATCGGGCGAGAAGGCTCTTGAGAAGACGCTTGATCAGACTTATGATGTGATATTTATGGACCATCTCATGCCGGAGATGGACGGGATAGAGTGCTTCAAGAAGATCAGGAATCAGGTCGGCGGAAGCTCGAAGCAGGCAAAGGTGATCGCGCTTACAGCAAACGCCGGATCGGACATGAGGAAGCTCTATGCGGACGAGGGATTCGACGGATATATAGTCAAGCCGATCAATACGCTTGAACTTGAGGCAGAGCTTATGAGGCTTCTTCCTTCGGACAAGGTGCAGATCATGGGAAGTGATGAGAACATCCTCGCGAGCAGTATGTCATGGCTGACGGATCACAAGAAGAAAAAGGTGATCGCGATCACAACTGAGAGCACGGCAGATATCCCGAAGGATCTTCTTGAAAAATACAACATCGCCGTCCTGCCTCACAAGGTTGAGACAAGAGAAGGCATATTTGCCGACGGTGATGAGATCGATTCGGAGGGACTGCTTGACTACATGAAGGATCATGATTATGTCAGGACGCACGCCCCGAGCGCGAAGGAACATGAGGACTTCTTTGCAAAGTCTCTTCAGGGCGCGAACAATATCATACATCTGGCGATCTCGACAAGGGTCAATCACAGCGGTCACGAGAGCGCGGCAGAGGCTGCTGCGGCCTTTGACAATGTTGCGATATTCGATACGAGACATCTGTCGAGCGGACAGGGAATACTGACGCTTGAAGCATGCCGTCTGGCTGCGGAGGGTAAGTCCGTCGGAGAGATACTTAATACGCTGACATATATGCGTCCTTATGTTCATACAAACTTTATAGTCGACAATCTTGATTATCTTGCAAGATCCGGTCAGGTCAAGAGCCGTATCGCCACTGTGTTCAAGGCGATCATGATCCATCCGGTCATCAACATGAGGAACGGGCGTATGTCGACGAGACAGTTTTATTTCGGTACCAAGACACATGCATGGGACAGATATATATCGTCGTGCCTTTCGAATGCGTCGAATATCGACAAGAGCATCCTTTTCATAACGTACGTAGGCCTGTCCAAGAAGGAGCTCGATTATATCAAAGAGCAGGTCGAAAAGAAGGTTCACTTTGAGAACGTATACGTGCAGAAGGCTTCACCGACGATCGCGGTCAACTCGGGTCCGGGAACTTTCGGACTGTTATACAAGAAGAAGATGTAGGTAAGATATGGACGCTAACAGGACAGACGTTTCGGATAATACAAAAAGCGCAAGACTTGCCGGGCCGGATCTTATCAGATCGCTCGCATGCTTCTTTGTCGTCGGCGCGCATTTCTATCTTAATATGGGATATTACGATCTTCCGATGGAAGGCGCGAAGATGTTCGTTATGACAGGCTGCAGATGGCTATTCGTAACAGCGGTCCCGATCTTCTTCATGCTCACCGGATACTTTAAGAGGAACAAGAAGATGGACAGGAGTCACTACATCGCTTTTGTTCCGATCGTGATATCTTATGTGTGCATTTCGGTTGCCAAGATGCTCCTGTATAACCGGCTGTACGGGAAGATATACGGCGTAAAGGAAGTGTTCGCAAATCTGGGAAATTACCAGATCGCATGGTACATGGGACTGTACATGTGCGTCTTTTTGCTCATCCCGTTTCTTAACAAGGCATGGTATGCGCTGTCTGAAAAGGAACAGAATGTCCTTCTTATAACGCTTGGGTTTTTGTGCACGATCTATCCCGCGTTCAAGTATGTCGGACCGCAATATTTTATCGGAGTCTATCCGGTGCTTTTCTATTTTCTCGGGATCGCGGTAAGAGACAGGAAGTGGAGAGTGAACAGGCTGCTTTTGTTGGCGGTACTTGTTGCGACGATCCTTCTTGAAGCGTTCATCAGTATGAACTTTACGTCTACCGGTGTGTTTGACTGGAATCTAATACAAACGGCAGACGGCACATACGGAACCTTTTTCATTTCCATATGCACCATCTGCCTGTTTTTGCTTTTGTATGATATCGATATAAGATCGAAAGTCATATGCGCTCTTCTTGCATCGATCAGTTCGGTATCATTTGAGATATACCTGTTCGCGGGAGCATATGATGCGATCATATACGGCTACGCGAAGAGGTTCCTTCCCAATGCGGTGGAAGCGTTCTGGTGGTTCTTTGTTACCGTCCCGATGAGCTTCCTGTGCGCATATATCTCATCACTCATCTTCAGGAAGATCGTATCCGCGATACTGAAAAAGTTCGGTATCTGATATCAATTCTTAAGTGTCTTCCCGTTTGCGAGATCTATACCCGATGCGGTGCAGTTGCGCCTGTGGAACTGCTCGAGCAGCCTTGCGTCGCAATGACTGGCATGCTCGATCTTCAGGTCGAACATCTCACTTGTCGCTTTGAACGCTTTGTGCTCTTCGCGAAGCTGCTGCGCGAGCCAGTCATTGTTCCTGTCGTCGCGAAGGGTCATGTCACCCTTTTTATCCCCCATGTCACGACTGACGGATACTATATCCTTGTGGGGCCTGTAGTTTGTAAAAGTACGCCCGGGATTGGAAGCTTTGCCTTTGATGCCCGGTTTGCTACCCGAAGCCTGCGCTTTCACCTTCCTGACTATGAAGAATATCGCGATGCACCAGATCGCTACGCCAAATACTGCGGACATGGTACCTCCTTACTGCTTAGCGCTTTCGGAAAGTGCGGTGATCGCGCCTGCGAGGTTTGCAAGATCCGAAGGAACGATGACCTTTGTGGCCTGACCGTCAGCCATCTTCGCAACAGCATCAAATGACTGGAGCGTCAGATACTGCTGTGTCGGGTTCGCTTCGTTGATCAGTCTGATACCTTCGGCCTTAGCCTTCTGTACGGCAAGGAGTGCTTCAGCCTCACCTTCGGCCTCACGTATGCGCTGCTCCTTGACTGCTTCCGCGCGAAGTATTGCAGCCTGCTTTTCACCTTCCGCCAACGTTATCGCCGACTGCTTCTTACCTTCGGCGGTAAGGATCGCTTCACGCTTCTCACGCTCGGCACGCATCTGCTTCTCCATCGCATCCTGTATCGACTGAGGAGGCATGATGTTCTTGACCTCGACACGGCTGACCTTGATGCCCCATTTGTCCGTTGCTTCGTCAAGGATGACAGTGATCTGTGAGTTGATGTCGTCACGGCTCGTAAGAGTCTCATCAAGGGTCATGCTACCGATGATGTTACGAAGCGTTGTAGCCGACAGGTTCTCGATAGCGGCGATGGGACGCTCGACACCGTATGTGAAGAGCTTCGCATCAAACACGGAGAAGAATACGACCGAGTCGACCATCATTGTTACGTTATCCTTCGTGATAACGGGCTGGGGTTCGAAGTCCGCAACCTGCTCCTTTAAGGAAACCTTCTTGACTATGCGGTAGAAGAACGGAACCTTGAAGTGAAGACCTGCAGCCCATGAGCTGTGGTACTTGCCGAGAAACTCTACCACCCATGCGTTTGCCTGCGGTACGATGCAGATACATCTGACGCAGAAGATCAAAATGATCAGGAATACTACAAGTAAAAATATTAAACCACCCATATCAAATAAACTCCTTTCAGATATTTCGTTCATTATATCATACATATTGTGTTGGGGCGACGTTTATGATACAATTTCTCGTATGAAAAATCTTCTGTTCATATATAATCCCAGAGCCGGGAAGGGCAACATTTCCAATCACCTCGGC
>JAEEGL013625001.1_pt1 | contig 10140 bp, 9 predicted proteins | sample 9134231 | NCBI WGS metagenome assembly JAEEGL01 (sample SAMN16246548, study PRJNA631951) | gut metagenome | biome: gut microbiome; feature: rumen; material: fiber-attached | host: Bos | place: Iran: Karaj | collected 2018-10
ATAGGTGTCAGGCAGAACCAGATGGAAAGAGGAAAGTGTGAAGTTGAAATCGTTGTGCATCAACTTGCTGTTGAGGTATTCGTTGAGTTGTTGCGGGGTGCGGAACTTGCCGATGGTGAGGCGTATGGGATCCTGCTGGCCACGGTATAGCTTTTGAACAAGGTCTATGTATTTCATGTCGGGCTTCATCAGGTAGTGGCCGGGGCTCAGTCGCTTGTCGAGTCCGCGTGCTTTGGCCATTAGGCGGAACACCGTGGGGTGCTCGATGTAGAGCTCCTTCTGCTGCCTCTCCATTAGGGCGTCGAATGTCTCGCCATCGGCGATAAATATCGGGTAGGCAGTCTCATTGGCGGTGCGCAGTGTGACCATCCTGATGCAGGCCAGTACGCCAATGGCGACCATGATAGAAAGTAGTATTATGAGGCTTTTCTTGTTCAGTTTCATTAGATTAATTTTTGCATGCGTATGTTGTCGACGAAGTGGCTGTCGTACATGAGCCACTCCTTGAAGTGTCCGCATTGTGTGTAGCCGGCCTTGCGGAAGAGGGCGAGGGAGGCTGTGTTGGTGGCCGCGATGTCGGCGTAGAGGGTGTGCAGTTGGTAGTTGGTAGCGGATAGTTTCTCGAGGGCGTGGAGCATGGCGAGGGCGTAGCCTTGGCGGCGGTATTCTTTGGCCACCATGATGCCGACTGCGCAGCGATGGTTCAGTGGGTCGTAGCTGTAGAGGTCGACGCAACCATACGGCAAAGCGTACAGACTCAGGCTTCCGCTCGAAAGCGATGCCCCTTCTTCGGCAACCAGGGTTATTTCCTTTTCAGCTTCCAACTTATGAGATTTTGCTCCAGAGGATTTTGTTTTTGGAATTGGATATGTAGTGTTGCAGGATGGGATAGCGCGAGAGGGTGGGGTCGGCGGCGAGGATGTCGCGCACGTCGTTGCGTGTGGCAGCGACGAGGGGCTCGTCGTCGACGATGGAGGCGAGCTTGAGGTCGAGCATGCCGCTTTGCTGCAGTCCCTGCATGTCGCCGGGACCGCGGAGGCGGAGGTCGGCTTCGGCTATCTGGAATCCGTCGGTGGTGGAGCACATGGTGCGGATGCGTTCGCGGGAGGAACCGACGAGGGTGTCTTTGGTCATAAGGATGCAGTAGCTCTGGTCGGCGCCGCGTCCGACGCGGCCGCGTAGCTGGTGCAACTGGCTGAGACCGAAACGCTCGGCGTTCTCAATGACCATGACGGTGGCGTTGGGCACGTCGACACCGACCTCGATGACGGTGGTGGCGACCATGATGTGGGTCTTCCCCTGTTTGAAGCGTTGCATCTCGAAGGCTTTGTCGTCGGCGCTGAGCTGTCCGTGAACCATGGAGATGCCGTATTGCGGTCGCGGGAAGTAGCTCTGCACCATCTCGAGGCCATCCTCGAGGTCGCGTAGGTCGAGTTTCTCGCTTTCGTGTATGAGAGGGTAGACGATGTATACCTGCCGTCCCGCATCGATTTGTTGTTTCAGGAAGTTGAATACGAGGGGACGGTTGGGTTCGGTGCGGTGGAAGGTGCGCACGGGGTGCCGGCCCGGGGGGAGCTCGTCGATGACGGAGCAGTCGAGGTCGCCGTAGACGGTCATGGCGAGGGTGCGCGGTATGGGAGTGGCGGTCATGACGAGCACGTGGGGGGCGGGGATGGATTTGTTCCACAGCCTTGAACGTTGTTCGACGCCGAAGCGGTGCTGCTCGTCGATGACGACGAGTCCGAGGTCGGCAAACTGCACATCGTCCTCGATGAGGGCATGGGTGCCGATAACTATTTTGGTCTCACCGCTGGAGATGCGTTTTTTTATCTTCTTTTTGTCAGCCGTACGCACACTGCCGATCAGGAGCTCTACCGTGATGTCCAGTCCTTCGAGCATGCGGAGGAAGGTGTTATAGTGCTGGGTGGCGAGGATTTCGGTAGGCGCCATGAGACATGCCTGCGAGCCGTTGTCGAGGGCAATGAGCATGCACATGAGGGCGACGAGTGTTTTGCCGCTGCCGACGTCGCCTTGCAGCAGACGGTTCATCTGGCGGCCGGAGCGCATGTCTTCCCGCACTTCGCGGATGACACGTTTCTGTGCGCCAGTGAGGGGGAAGGGGAGGCGTTCATTGTAGAAGCGGTTGAAGTGGTCGCCGATATGGTTGAAGATGCGTCCTTCGGAATGTTGCTGACGGGCGCTGTGGGCATACTGATAGTCAAGCTGCAGGAAGAAGAGCTCTTCGAACTTGAGGCGGGTACGTGCGGCGTCGAGTTGGGCTTGGCTTTCGGGATAGTGGATAGCCTTCAGGGCATCGATACGAGAGACAAGGTGATATTTCTCGAGCACTTCTTCGGGGAGGGTTTCGTCGATGCCGGTGATGTTTGTGACAAGAGATTCAGTGACTTTGGAGAGCGCGCGTGTTCCCAGGCCATGCTGCTTCATCTTGTCTGTCGTGTTGTAGACAGGGATGAAGGGGTGCTGGCTGTCGGTGTTGCCGTTGTAAATTTCCAGCTCGGGATGCGACATCTGCCAGAGTCCGTTATAGACTGTGGGCTTGCCCATGATGAGGTAGGTGACGTCGGGCTTGAGCCGTTCGCGCACCCATTTGGTGCCTGCGAACCAAACGAGCTGCATTGTGCCGGTGCCGTCGTAGAAGTCGACCGTGAGCCGTTCGCTGTAGCGGCCGGTGCTTATCGCAGTGAGGTTGCTCACCTTGCCGCGCAGCACGACGTAGCCGCTTTCTTCGGTAAGGGTTGCCACGGTGCTCATGGAAGAGCGGTCGATATAGCGGAAGGGGAAATAACAGAGAAGGTCGCCGGCAGTGTATATGTCCAATTCGGCTGCAAGCACCTTGGCCCGTTGTGGACCGAGGCCTTTAAGATATTTTATGTCGTCATTCGGCAGCATGGGTCAGTTTCTCTCTTTCCAAGGTGCTGCTTATTTTCTGGTGTTCGGCGTCGGCCATTACAAGGAGGGTTTCTATCGAAGGGTCCTGCTGTCGGTTGACACTGGCAACCAGCTGTTCGTATTCAAAGTCTTCGGCGGTGCGTATGCCGCGGATGATACATTGGGCACCCACTTGGTGGCATAGGTCGATGGTCATTCCGCTGTAGGATGTCACCATGACTGACGGGCAGTCGGCAAGCATCAGCCGTATGCGTTCGACACGTTCTTCGGGACTGAACATACAGTGCTTTTCGGAATTGACGCCTACTGCCACTACCACCCTGTCGAAGAGCGGCAGCACGCGGCGAAGAACGGCTTCATGCCCTTTGGTGAATGGGTCGAACGAACCTGGGAAGAGTGCTGTGGACATGGTTGTATGGTCAATGGTTAGAATTGATAGATGAGCCGGAGGCTGATGCTGTGGTTGTAGCAGTTGTTGATGTACTCCTTGATTTCGTTGCCGTTGTTCTTGTATTCGTAGAAGTGCCAGTCGCGCTTCACCGCCACCAGTGAGTATTGCCAGCGGAAGTCCAGCTGCAGGCCGCTCCAGATGGTGAAGCGGGCGTCAGCCACCACGGACAGGTCGTTGCTGAGGAACGAGAAGTCGGTTGTGTCGGGTATGAAGTAGGCGGGGTTGTACTTCATCACGTTGTGCGGCTGCTGCACCAGTCGGCCGTAGTCCAGGCCGAGGCCGAAGAGCATGCCGCCGTAGGGGTCTTGGATGTGAACCATCACAGGTATGTCAATGTAATGCAGCGTAAGTTTTATGCTGTAGGGGTTTCCGCTGTTGTTGTAGGAACCGCGCTGCGAGTAGAGAGTCTCGACGCTCAGCCCCCAGCGGTTGTTGTTGCTGATGGAGACCAGTGCGCCCACGCCGCCGGTATAGCCGAAGTGCTTGAACCCTTGCAATTCGTCGCCTTCAATCTGACTTGCCGTGATGCCCGATGACACGAAAGCATGTATTCGCTGGGCTTGCACGAAAGCAGGGAATGCGAGGAATGCGAGGAATGTTATACAGTGCAGTGTGTTTGCTTTCATGTGACAGTTTTATAGGTTGTTCCAGTTACGGAGCAGTATGGTCATATCGGTTGTTGTACGGTAGTGGCGCATGTAGCGCAGCATAAGACGTTCCTGCAGTTCCTTCGAGGCTGCAGGCAAAAGGTCTGCAGGCGAAAAGACTCCCCGGTGTCCGGTATACCCAACCCATGTGATGCTGCCGGCCAAGACAGCGAAGCAATGTCCATAGAAATCCTTTTTTCGTCGCTGGAACCAGAATAGAATGGGGGAGACTATTATCACGACCAAAGCCGTGGAAATGTCCAAGGTGCGCTTGGTGCGCCGGCAGGTGTCTGTGCTTATTGTGTCGAGGTCGGCGATATATAGGTCGTCGGGCGAGAGGATGCTCTCGCTTCCGATGATGAAATCGCTTTCCGACGGTGCTATGCGGTATTCCACACCCGTTGTCCGGAGTTGTGCCATCAGTTCGATGATACTGCCCAGTTCTAAGTCATGTCCGCAGAAGATGACCTCTTCGGCATGTTCGATGCGGATAAGGTCCTGCAGATGATGCGGGTCGCTGTCGGTGGTTGATACCAGGTGGTCGGCAGGCATGCCCAGTGTGGTGTATAGAGTGGCGATGCGGTCAGTCTCTGCAGGCTGGCCGACGATGATGGTGTTTGCACGTGTATGTGCGTGCAACGCGTATCCTTTGACTTTGCAGAGGCTCAGTAAAAGTCTGATGGCCAAAGTGGATGTCAAAGTCCATGCCGATCCGAGCAGAAGCAGCATGCGGGAATAGCGTTGGCTTTCGTCGAGCAGCGAGTAGAAGGCCAGTAGCAACAGAACACCGAGCCCCATGCCGCTGGCTATTCGGCCGAGACGCACAGGACGGTCGTAGCCGCCATGCAGCCAGCTGCTGCACATGAGGATGAGTATGTAGAGCGGTATTACGAGCGCCGTGTATTCAGGCGGATAGTAATCGCTTCCCACACCTTTGTAGATCTCCCATAGGTGTTTTAGCAGAATCCATCCGCCGAAGGCGGCTCCAAAGTCGAGCAGCGGCACTGCCAGTCTGCGTGCAGCACGGCTGATCCATGCCGCTGTGGCGCGCAGCCAGATGGCTACATGCAGCAGCAGCGAGAACAATCGGGCCCCACCTCCGCTAAAGTATCGCTTCACGAAGATGGACATGGCGTTGTAGAAGGTGTATACGTAGTTCATCGAACCGCGCTTGGTGCTTTCTCCCTTGTAGTGGACAATGCGGGTTTCCGGCAGGTAGTAGTTCTTCCAGCCGGCCAGCCGTATGCGCCACGAGAAGTCGATGTCCTCGCCATACATGAAGTAGCTCTCGTCCAGGCCGCCGATTTTGTCATATACTTCGCGGGAGAACATCAGAAAGGCGCCAGGCAGGATCTCCACTTCATTTGTCTCGTCAGTAGGCAGGTGGCCCATGTAGTAGGCTGCGACGCGACGCGACCGGGGGAGGAGATGTATCAGCCCCGAAATCTTGAAGAACGATGCCTGCGGTGTTGGAAATCCACGTTTGCTCTCTTTGAGGAACCTACCTTTGCCGTCGACCATCTTCACGGCCAGGCCTCCGCAGTCGGGGTGATCCGCCATGAAGTCGACGCAGCGCACGAAGGTGTCGCGTTCCACTATGGTGTCGGGGTTGAGCAGCAACAGGCACTGACCCGTGCAGTGTGTCAGTGCCTGGTTGTTTGCGCGTGCAAAGCCGATATTCTCCTTGTTGGCAATTATCTTTGTCTGCGGGTAGTCATGCCGGACCATCTCCACCGAGCCGTCGACCGAATCGTTGTCGACCACCCATACGTCGAGTTCCAGCGTGCTGCCGTCTGACAGTGTCAGGTTTGACCCATAAACTGACGCCAAGCACTGCTTGAGGAAGTACTTGACGTTGTAGTTTACTATGACGATTGATAAAATCATTAACGCATTAACACATTAACGCATTAAATCATTTCTTCTTGGTCTTCTTTTTGTTGGCTTTCTCTATTATCTCTAAGGCTTTCTCCACCGAGAGTGTCAGCGGGTCGATATCCTTGGTCAGACGGAAGTTCTCGCCGCGATAGGTCAGGTAGGGGCCGAAGCGGCCGATGTTGGACACTACGGGATCGCCGTCATGTATGCCGATTTCATGTGGATAGACGCTGCGGAGGGCTTCCTTCTCCTCTTCTGCGGCGCGTTTGATCTTTACAATCTCAATGGCACGCTCGAGTTCCACATCGTATGGGTCGTCGTTTTTGCCCAATGAATAGAATTTGCCGCCGAAGCGCACGTAGGGGCCGAATTTGCCGATGCTCACAGTTACGTCTTTGCCCTCGAATTGGCCGAGAGTGCGCGGTAGGGCAAAGAGGCCGAGTGCCTCGTCAAGGGTGATCGACTCGATGCTTTGGCCCTTCTTCATGCTTGCAAAGCGAGGCTTCTCGTCGCTATTGGTCTCGCCGATTTGCACCAAGGTTCCATAACGGCCAATCTTGGCGTACACATTCTTGCCGCTCTGCGGGTCGACTCCAAGGAGGCGGCTTCCGGTGGTGCGCTGCGAGGTCTGTTGGGTCTGGCGGATGTTCTTGTGGAAGGGCACGTAGAATTTGTCGATGACTTTGCGCCATTCTTTCTTGCCGTCGGCGATGTCGTCAAAGTCCTTTTCGACGGTGGCGGTGAAGTTGTAGTCCATGATGTTCTTGAAGTGGTCCATCAGGAACTTGTTGACCACGCATCCGATGTCGGTCGGGAAGAGCTTGCCTTTCTCGGCGTAGCCTTTCTCCAAGCGTTCGCTTTTCTTTATCTGGTTGCCCTTGAGGGTCATGACGGCGCACTGCCGTGTCTCTGCCTCGCGGTCTTCCTTGATGATGTATTCGCGCTTGAGGATGGTGCTTATGGTGGGGGCGTAGGTCGAAGGACGGCCGATGCCGAGTTCTTCGAGCTTCTTCACGAGGCTGGCCTCGGTGTAGCGGGACGGATGCTGGGTATAGTGTTGTGTGGCGTCACAGCTTTCCATGGTCAGGATGGTGCCTTCCGGCAAACGGGGCAGGAGGGAGGTCTTCTCCTCGTTGGTCTCATCGTCGCTGCTCTCCATGTATACCTTCAGGAATCCGTCGAATTTCACCTGTTCGCCCGTGCATCCGAAAGTCTCGTCGAGGCCGCCGATGCTGATGGTGATTTCTGTTTTCTCAATCTCGGCATCAGCCATCTGGCTGGCCACGGTGCGTTTCCAGATGAGTTCGTACAGACGGCGCTGGGCGCTCTCTATGTTGAGTGTCTGAGCCTCCATATTGGTGGGGCGGATAGCCTCGTGTGCCTCCTGGGCTCCTTTGGTCTTGGTCTGGTAGCGGCGGGTTTTGACGTAGTCGGCGCCGTATTGGGCGGTGATTTCCTTCTTCGCCATCGACAGGGCAAGGTCGCTGAGGTTCACGCTGTCGGTACGCATGTAAGTGATATGTCCGCTTTCATAGAGCTGCTGTGCCACCTGCATCGTGCGGGCCACGCTGAAGCCCAGCTTGCGGCTGGCCTCCTGCTGCAGGGTGCTCGTCGTGAACGGCGGAGCCGGCGTGCGGCGTGCCGGTTTGGTCTCAATCTTGGCAATCTTGAAGTTGGCGCCAATGAGTTTGTGCAGCAGTGCCTCGGCTTCCTCGGCAGTGTCGAAATGGTGTCCCAGCTCGGCGGTGATGGTCTTGTTGCCGTCTACGGGGCGGAAATGTGCCGTTACGCGGAAATAGGGCTTGCTTTGGAATTCCTTGATTTCCTCCTCGCGTTCCACAATAAGACGCACAGCCACGCTCTGCACGCGGCCTGCGCTAAGGGCGGGTTTGATCTTGCTCCAAAGGATGGGACTGATTTCGTAGCCCACCAGTCGGTCGAGTACTCGACGTGCCTGCTGCGCGTCGACCAGGTTCATGTCCACCTGGCGCGGATTCTCGATGGCGTGCAGAATCGCGGTCTTGGTGATTTCGTTGAATACGATACGTTGAGTCGTCTTGGGGTCAAGCTTCAAGGTCTCCTGGAGGTGCCAGGCGATAGCTTCTCCTTCACGGTCCTCATCGGATGCCAGCCACACCTGGTCGGCTTCCTTGACGGCTTTTTTCAACTCGGTTACCAGGGTGCGCTTGTCGTCGCTAATCTGGTACTGCGGCTCGTAGCCGCTCTCCACGTCGATGCCCAACTCCTTCTTGGCCAAGTCGCGAATGTGGCCATAGCTCGACTTGACGGTGTAGTCTTTGCCGAGGAATTTCTCGATGGTCTTGGCCTTGGCCGGTGACTCAACAATTACAAGATTCTTCATATTGTGTCTATTATTTTTTTGTTTTTCTGAATTCTTAAATATGTTTCCAAACTCTAAACTTTAAACTATTCGAGTTCCCAAGCATAACGTATATATATTTTATTTATTGTACGTGCACATATTTTTTTTTATTTCCACCCACAAAACACCATCCAAACTACCTGTTGACACATACTGTTGTTCAATCGTTGTTCGGTTGTTGACAACCGAAGAAATGAATGTGTTATTACGGCTTATGCATTATGCAGACAAGGCGCGAGAACAAGCGCTCAAAAGTTGTCTGCGGGCAAAATAAAAGTCGTGCGGCGGCGTTCGGTGACAGTTTGTTTTAAAAAATATGTATCTTTGCAAAAAAAAAATTACAGGGGGGTGTTATTTTTCGACCAAAAAATGGCTCTAATAATATAGGAGGGGAAAAAATGCAAGCCAACACCACAGACGAGGAACTGCGCTACGCCGGACTGCTCGACAGCTACCGGGCCCATATCGTAGCCTTCTGCGCGCGCCACAGCGACAGCGCCGACGAGGCCGATGAGCTGGCGCAGGAGGTGTTGATAGCGGTCTGGGAAGGCATCGGCGACCTGCGGCACGACAGCAGTCCGCGTCAGGTCAACCGCTGGCTCCAGCAAGTGATGCGCACCGTGTGGGTGCGACACCTGCGCTCGAGCCGCCGCCACGAGACGGTGCCCCTCGACAGCGACATGGCGGCCGACGACAGCGACGCCCGCCTCCGCGAGACCCTCGAAGAGATGACAGCCCTCCTCAGCCCCGACGACCGCGAGGTGGTGCGCCAGCGCCTCGAGGGCTACGACAACAGCGAGATAGCCTCCTCCCTGGGGGTCAACACCAGCAGCGTCAACATGCGTTTCTTCCGCATCATACCACGATTAAAAAAAATATACCGCAGATTATATGGGAAATAACCGTTCAACCCAAAGCCTCGACGCCTTGATGGCCGAGTATGCGCGCCGCGCCGCCGAACGCCGCCTGCGCGACGAGCTGCATGCCCGCTACCGCGACCTGCACCGTCACGCAGTGCTGCGCCGCACAGCGTCTTACATACTCGCGCTCGCGCTGGTCGTCCTGACGGCCACAGCCGCCATGCCGCCCGTCGAATATGACTATATCACCGGCAATCACGCCGCATCACCCGCTGTCACCCTCGCCGGGGTGCGCACAACACTTGCCGCCCTATGAAACGCCGCCTCCTCCTCTTCGGCCTCGCCGTCCTGCTCTGCGTAGCCGCCATAGTGCTGTGGCACTACCGCGCCCGTCTCTTCTCCGACAGGAGCACGAGTCCCATCTATGTCCTCTACGAGCACCGTCCGGGCATCGAGGCCGACTTCATACGCAACATGCGTATCGACGACACCACTGCCGTCGACGTCACCGTGCTCCATGCCGCCGACAGCGCCGCCTGGGCACGTCTGTGCGACGACTTCGAGCTGCCTCCCGCCACCGACCTCGAGAAGGCCTGCGCCGACCAGGGACGCGACGTGACGCGACTGGTACGCTACCGCGGCGACATCGACACCGCCGCCATGCCACCCGTGGTAGCTGCCTCGCTCGCCCGCCGCACCGTGAGCATCTTCCACGTCGCCTCCGCAGGCGAGAAACACGCCATCCTCTATTACAATTTCGACAAATCACAAAAAAACATAGAATTATGAAAAAGACCACTTTAATCATTGCATTGGCAGCGGTGCTCGGCCTCGTGGCCGTAAGCTGCCACGACGAGCCCGTCAACCTCGGTCCTTCGGTGCGCAACGTGGGCTATATAGCCTGCGGCGACCAGCATCAGGTGTCCGTCAACGGCGACGAAAGCTGGCATGCACTGCTTGACAGCCTTTTCGCTGCCGCTGAAAGCGGTTGCAAAGTAACCTTCTGGAATC